>Ga0209517_10002304_pt1 | contig 27186 bp, 18 predicted proteins | sample PeaSoiMetSII2010_FD_187695 | JGI IMG/M metagenome (GOLD analysis project Ga0209517, IMG submission 187695) | Peat soil microbial communities from Weissenstadt, Germany - SII-2010 (SPAdes) (version 2) | ecosystem: Environmental > Terrestrial > Soil > Wetlands > Peat | place: Germany...
GTTCACTTGTGGCAGCATCATCGTGGCATCAACACGGTCACGATATTTCAGGGCAATATTCATGAGTGAATCTAACAGAGATTCCGAGAGAAAGTGCGGTTGCAGGCCCAGATCAAGCAACTTGGAGTGCTTCGCGTTGTAGTAATGCTGCTCGGCCTCGACACGCGGATCCGGAATGTGGTCGATTTCCACCTTTAACCCAAGATCCTTTCCCGATTCTTGCACCTTTTTCGCAAGGTCCAGAACGGTAAACTGTTCCGTGAATTGGTTGTACACGAGACATTCGCCCTTTGCCGCGGGATTCAGACAGGCCAGCTCAACGCACCGAACGGTGTCCCGGATATCCAAAAATCCTCGCGTCTGGCCACCCTTCCCATAGACGGTTAAAGGCTGGCCGATAGCCGCCTGGACACAAAAGCGATTCAGAACCGTGCCGAACACTTCGTCGTAATCCAGGCGATTGATCAAAGCTTCATCTAACGCGATTTCGTCGGTCACCGTGCCATAGACCACACCCTGGTTCAGATCCGTGGCGCGCACTCCCCAGATCTTGCAAGCAAACATTATGTTGTTGCTATCGTGCACTTTGGAAAGGTGATAGAAGGAACCGGGCTGTTTGGGGAAGGGCAAGAGATCGCGTCGCCCGTTGTGTTCGATGTTGATGTAGCCTTCTTCGATATCGATGTTTGGCGTCCCGTATTCGCCCATGGTGCCGAGCTTGATCAGGTGACAATCCGGCTGCACCTCCCGGATCGCGAATAACACATTCAATGTGCCGACGACATTGTTCATTTGAGTGAATACGGCATGCTTGCGGTCGATCATGGAATAGGGAGCCGAGCGCTGTTCGGCAAAATGAATGATCGCCTCCGGCGCAAACCGCTTGATTGTGGGGAGCAAAAAGTCGTAGTCCATTACATCTCCCACAAAGAGATCAATGGCCCTACCTGTCAGCCGATGCCAGGCGCGGAGACGGTCACAGAGCGGAAGAATGGGAGTAAGGGTCTGGGCCCCGAGTTCGTGATCCCATTGTCGGCGGATAAAGTTATCCACTATCGCTACAGAGTGCCCTTTTGCCGAAAGATAAAGGGCCGTCGCCCACCCACAGTACCCATCCCCACCGAGAACTATTACTTTCATAGCTTCCCCTTTACCTCAGTCTCAATCCGAGCTCCCGCCTCGAGCTAGATTAGTTCCTTACTCAATTCCCATTTATTGCATGCGGAGTTCCCGTAGCAGCGGAAATTGACGAGCATGGATTTAGTTCCATCGGAAAAGCCGACAAACTTGCCGAGTTCCAATTCATTTGCGGTTTCTACTTCAATACACCCGGTTTCTAGTTGCGACACCCATGCCCAGTCGCGGAACCAGAAATGCCTTCCTCCAGTCGGCCCCACCGCGAATATTGTGGGCAGACTGCTTCGAGGCGTTAGTGGGGAACATTGTTCCGTGCTGACGGAGAAAGAAAAGCAGAAGCGAGGGGTTGGATGGGAGCAGTCAGAGAAGTGCTGGAAGGCTCTTTTGCGGATATGTTGGTTAACAGAAATTTCCCCCCGCTTACAGAGACAGTCCCAAAATTCTCCTTGCCTATTAGGTTCTCGATGCGATCTGCCCCCTTCTGAGAGGCCACAAGATAATACCTATTCCCGCTGGTCCATAAAGATTTGAAATCCGAATCGCTCAGAAAGACCGCCGGTGCTCCTGGGGCAGCTGCGCCATATTCCAAATTAAAGAACTTGCCGTTCAAAAGTAGCGGGTCTTGACCCGTATAGAAAATAACCGATGAGAAGTGATAGTAGTGGTGATCCACGATCAGCTTTCCGGGGGGCGCCGAAAGGAACCCATTCGCGAGTGGACGCGAAGAGAGGTAAGGATCGAACGCGACAAGCGCCAGCCGGGCTGCATGAAAAAATAGAACCATCATGAGTCCAGACGCCAAGAAGGCGCGGAGGCCTGACCAGCGAAGGTTTCCCGCTGCTCCCAATAAGAAAGCGGCCCCCGCCAACCACAACGGCAACCGAAGGTAGGCAAAGGAATCGAAGGTGAGATCCAGCATGTGTCCAAGGGATAGGGTGTAAGCCGAAGGATGCCGCGATAGAGCCGTGGAAATATCACCTGGTGTGGGCAGATGGCGCACGGCAATGGCAATGACGATAGCGGATAGCCCAGCGAGTGCCGCGATTCCTCCCAAAGTGCGACTGCCACGGTGAATCCACGTGCCTTCTGCAGCCATCGCTGATCCCAGCAGAAGAGCCAAGGCCGGATAACATGGCATTGAGTAATATTCCTGGGTCGTTGAAAACGTGAAGAAGACGAGAATGAATCCCATCCAGCAAAGCGCGAGAAGTCTCGTACGCCCAGCGCGGTCCAGAGGCTTAAAAGACAGCTTTGTGACCGCTGGCAGATATACGCTCCAGGGAAAAAGCCAAAGGAGGTGGAATAGCCAAAAGTACAGCCTCGGGACTGTATTGTAGTCGCGCGGATATCGTAAGTTCAGAAACCGCAGAAGCTGCTCATTTACAAAATAGAACCATAAGAATCCGTGGTACAGGCCAGGTCCGCTCTTCAGGGTCCAGGCAAAATAGGGCGGATTGCGAAGCGTGGCCAACACATGCCATGGGGCGGCGATCAGCAGCACGATCAGAGAACCACTCACCGGGCATAACCGCTGCCAGCTTCTCCGGGAAAACAATTGCTTGGTAAGGAGAAGGTAGATCAAAGCCGCCGCGACCGGAAACACGATGCCCACTAGGCTCTTAAGCAGAAGCCCGGTGCCCAGACTTGCCGCAAGAACGGCTGCCCAGAAGCGCGGGCGCATTTCCTCTTCATCCAGCGCGCGCAAGAACGCCCACAGGGCAAGCGTGATGGTGAAGGTGAGCATCACATCCGGGATCTGGATGCGCGTGAAAAGGAATAATCCTACACACGTGGACAGGCACAATCCGGCATAGAAGCCGGCTCGTTTGCCAAAGGCCCACATGCCAAAACAGGCGGTTAGGAGTGCCAGACCAATGGAGGAGAGCGCCACCGGAAGCCGAGCGGACCAATCGGCCACGCCACAAATCTTATAGGACATGGCCATCAACCAATACATTAAGGGAGCTTTTTCAAGGTAGAGCACGCCGTCCAGTCGTGCCGTCACCCAATCCCCGCTCGTCAGCATCGTTTTGGCAATTTGCGCGTGTACGGCATCTACATCATCCATAAGTGAAGGCGGCGAGAGCACACAACCGAGATAGATTGCAGTGGCCAAGAGGAAAACGAGTAAAAGCAAAAACCAGCGGCGGTGGAAGAGATCGTTCATTTATTGGAAGTGAGCTAAATCCCGACCTGCCCTCTTTTCATTCAAAAGAATAATATAAGCAGGCCCCATAGATGATATCCAACGTTAATTCCTCTTTGAAAGTGGCGTTTCTTCCGTGTTAGGGCCAACCTTCCCTTGCAGGCCCTGCGAAAGCGGGGAAGAACAAAAGTGACGCGGAAGTGGGACGCTAGACAGCCGTAGGGAATTGAAGGATCATTTTAACCGTATTTCATTCGAGAAAATGGGCTCCGCGCGATTCAATTCTGTGGAGCAATTGTCACAGATCATCAGGGGATTATGGGCAGATCCTTTCGCCGCCGAATTGCCACCGTCATGCTCTTGTTTGTGATCGTGGGCGTGGCGGCATACGCGCAAGACAGACTGCGAACACTCCTGGTCCAGGGGTCCGAAGCGTTGCAGGCCAGCGACAACGCCGCCGCAGAGCGCGCTTTTCGCGAGGCCCTCGACTTGCAGCCATCTTCCGTTGAAATCCTGAACGATCTGGGCATCTCCCTGGCGCGGCAGGGAAAAAGCACGGAAGCGATCGTTTTTTACGAGCGTGCGTTGAAGCTGAAGCCGGGTGATACACCTACTGAGCGAAACCTGGCCGTGGCGTACTATCGGGCCGAAAAGTACCTGCAAGCGGAGCCGCTGCTGCGGCACCTTACTGCCACGGGCACCGCTGATTTCCAGCTTCTGGAGATGGCGGGTCTGACTTCGTTTGCGCTCGATCGCTATCCCGAATCCGCCGCGTATCTGGAACGAGCCAGCCAATTGCGGCCCGTCGATATCCCCACGCTGGATGTGTTGGGCAAGGCCTACATGCGGGCAAAGGATTACAAGAGTGTTACCAGCGTTTTTGAGCGGATCATGCACGTCAACCCCGATTCGGCGGCGGCGCACGTCATGATGGGCACGGCCTATGACGAGATGGCCAGGGAAGTAGAGGCGCGGAGTGAATTTGAAGCGGCGCTAGCGGCCGACCCGAAATACCTTGGCGCGCATTCGGGGCTAGGCGTGATTTATTGGAAGGCCGGAGATGACCAGCGCGCGGCCGCGGAATTTCGGGCCGAACTGGCGAATTATCCAACAGCTCCCACATCCAATTGCCTGCTGGGCGAGATTCTGGCGAAGCAGGGCAGGTCCGCGGAGGCGCTGACCTACCTTCGGGCTGCTCTGGCGGCTAATCCCAACTATAAGGACGCGCTGTATGATCTGGGATCGGCAGAGATAGCGCTGGGTCACCCGGAAGGCGCCGTGGCGCCCTTGCGCAAAGTCATTTCGCTCGACCCGGAATACTACAAAGCGCACTTCGTGCTAGGGACGGCCTTGCGGCAACTTGGACAGGAAGAGGAAGGGTTGCGCGAGCAGAAGCTTTCGGCGGAAATGCAGAAACGCGCGGATGAAGCTTCAGCGAAGAAGATAAACGACAAAGCGAAGAGCAATTAGCGGGCGGAATCGACAGGCCCTTCGCAGGTACGCAACTCCATCCTCGATTATTCACCTGAAGTGCTTCCCTATGACGTGACAGTCGTTTTAAGGCGGGAATTGGCGGGAAGATATGCGTGCTCACGGCGATTCTGGCGCGAGCTGGTCAGAATGAGTCGTTGTTCGCCGGGCCGGCGACTGCCAGTGCTCGATAGGCGGCGCCAAGCACCGGGGCGTCTTCGTTGAGCATGACCGAGATAGGGATACGCGAAAGGATTTCCGTCATTGGTCCTTTATTGGCGAAGGACTGGCAGAAGCTGCTCTCTTTCAGTTTAGGGAGAATCTTTACGGCAATGCCGCCAGCCAAAAAGACTCCGCCATAGGCGAGGACACGCAGAGCCAAATTTCCTGCTTCCGCACCAAACGAGTCAATCCACCAATCGAGCACCTCAATACAAACGGGGCAACTGCCGTTGATGGCACTGTGCGTGATCTCACTGGCGGAAGCCGCTGCCGGCTCGCCAAACGTAGAATGACTCACAGTGGGATCGAGGAACTCGTGCAATTTGCGGAAGCCGCGCCCGGAAAAAATATCCTCGCAGGAAACGCGCGGAAGATTCTGCTTCAGGAAAAGAAGAAGGCGAGTCTCCCGTTCGTCCCGCGGAGCAAAATCCGCGGAGCCGCCTTCCGAAGGAGCGGGACGATGGCCCTGGCCGTCCCAATAAAGGACAGCTTCGCCGAGCCCGGTGCCAGCGGCGATGACGGCTTTGTTGCCTTGCGGGTCAGGAATGCCTTGCTTCAAAGGGAGGAAGTCGCTGGGCGAAAGTTTGTCCAGGCCGCACGCTGTAGCAACAAGATCGTTCAGGAGGACAACGCCCTTGGCGGGAAGATTCAGGGCGGCAGCAAGAGAGGCGGACTCCACCGTCCAAGCCAAATTGAAGGAGTACAGGCGTCCGTCCACCACGGTTCCCGGAACACCAAAGCCTGCTGCGCGGATGTGCGTGGCAGCCGGCGCCTGCTTGCGCAAATCTTCACGGAATTGCAGTAGCACTTTTTCGAAGTTCGGATAGTCTGCGGTCGCATAGCGTTGTCTGGCAACCAACCGAAGTTCCGTGCCATGTTCTTCAAACGCGGCCAAGTTGCATTTTGTGCCGCCAATGTCTCCCGCAATGATCATTGGTCCCCCGGTAACGGCTCACATTGAAAAGGGAATGGACAGCAGGACAAAGGAGCCCCAGCGCAACCGTTCCCTCGTGACGAGGCTTGAGGCTTGGCGCCATTGATCATAACAATCCCGGGTAAACGGGACAAACCGCACAGCGAACTAGCGGAAACGCCGGATAACGAGGTTATGACGGTCCGAACGGTATAAGCCGAGCACATAAAGGATCACAACGCCTTTGGTGGAATAGATCACTTGCCGGATGCGCAGAAGGGGTTCGCGCTTGGGAACGCCAAGTAATTCCGAAGTTCGCGGGTCAGCGGCAGTAGCGTCCACTTCCTCGTCGGCGTAGCCCAGTTCGACGCTGTAGTCCCGCTCCAGAGTGGCGAAGAGCGATTCGCGGTGCAGGGGAGCGGAAAGCAAACCAGAGAATTGTGCCGCGGAGAGGTAGCAGGTCTCGAGAGCGAAAGGTTCGCCGGAGACATGACGCAATCGCTCGATTTTAACGACTCTGCTGTTAGGCGAAAGAGCCAGGCGCGCGTTCACTTCATGCTCATCGCTAACGATCTTGGCAAGAATGATTTTCGAGCCTGGAGTAAGACTGCGGCTACCCATCTGTTCGGTGTAGCTCATCAATTTATTGAAGTGGATTTTTGGCGCGGAAACAAACGTGCCAACACCGGGGCGGCGCTCCACGGCACCTTGTTTTTCCAAGGAAGCAAGCGCGTGACGGGCGGTCATCAGGCTGACCTCATGAACCCTCGCCAATTCCCGCTCGGATGGCACAGCATCTCCGGGGCGTAATTCCCCCGCCTCAATGGTCTTGCGGATTTTGGACTGAATCCGCTGGTAGGCGGGGACACCGTTTCGGCTCTTAACAGACATTCGGTCTCCCTCGACGCATCCCTAGCAAACTGCGAGTGCGTTACAGCGCTGCAACAACCCGCGCCGGGGGAGGGTGCACCCCCATCCCCCGTAATCTATAGCGATATAGAGCGCAAACAATTTTCTGCTATAGTGCGCAATTTCAAATCCTTTATAAAACAAGATTTTTCTCTTGACAAGCGAAATATTGTGCTATATAGCTATCCTCAACAAAGCACTATAGCTCATTGGGGTGGTCGGCTCTGCTCAGAATATTGAAACAATCCGATTGGATGCATGGGCGGCGGACGGCCTCTCTGGGAGGTAATCTGTGCGGCAACTTTCCTCTTCTTTCGATGGGAAGTTGCACTGCTTTCAGGTGTGCCACGTGGACCCACAGCTTGCATTTGGAACCAGGTGGTTTAACGGCGGCGTTGTACCCCACATTCACCCCGGAAAGGAATCAGGCCGCGCAAGTCGAGGTTCCGGGGAAGGCGAGCGGGCTTTCGTCCATGGATGAGGTTCGCGGAGTTACCACCCTGCTGCAAAGGCAGGGCAGGGATACGAACAGTGATTTGGGGTGTCGGTCGTTTCGAACTTTTAACAAAGGAGTCTAAGGAAGGCTTATGAAGAAAACCTTATCGTGGGGACTGCTGATTCTGGCATTCCTCGCGTTGGCGTCTCTCGGCAACGCACAAGAAATCACCGCAACAATCAGTGGCGTCGTTACCGATGCGAGCAACGCCGTGGTTCCCAACGCCACGGTTGTCATCCGCAGCAACGCAACGAATCTTGATATACGAACCGTGACCACCGGTAGCAACGGCGAGTACGTGGCCGCGAACTTGCCGGCAGGCACCTATACGGTTACGGTGAAGAACGCAGGGTTCCAAACGTGGACATCGAGGAACGTGGTTGTTAACGTTGCCGAAAAGCGTACTTTGGACATCCAACTTTCTATTGGCAAGGTAGCGGAGACCATTGAGGTGTCTTCCAGCACCCAGCCGGTGGAAACCACTTCTTCGGAACAATCGCAGACGATTACCGGCACACAGGTACGCGAACTCGAGCTCAGTAACCGCAACTTCCAGCAGTTGGTGGCTTTGCAGCCCGGCGTTTCCGCGAATTGGGGCGACCAGCCCGGTTTCGGTATTACCAGCGGCACTGCGGTGGCCGTCAACGGCGCGCGCAACACGGCCAATAACTGGACCGTGGATGGCGCCGATATCAACGACAGCGGTTCCAACGGGACGCTCCTGAACGTGCCCAGCATTGACGCTATTCAGGAGTTCACTCTCCAGAGAAGCAACTACGATGCTTCGTCCGGTCGCAGCGGCGGCGGACAGGTCCTGGTGGCCACCAAGTCTGGTACCAGCGACTTTCACGGCAGTGTGTACGAGTTTTTCCGCAACGACTACCTGAACGCGAACTCCTACTTCAGCAATGCTACCGATACTCCGCGGTCCATCGAGCGCTATAACGACTACGGATTCACAGTGGGTGGGCCGATCTGGATCCCGAAGAAGACACACAAGAGCACCGCGAAGACGTTCTTCTTCTGGTCCGAGGAATGGCGCAAGGTCAGTTCTCCTGGTAACAATACCTTCACGAACATCCCGACGGCGGCAGAGTTGGGCGGCACGTTTACAGGGTTGGCCGCGGATCCGACGCCCTTTTTGAATAACCCGGCCTGCGGTACCGTCACCAACAATGGTCAAACGGGAGCCGCCGAAACATGGAACTTGCAGCTCAATCTTGCCGTTGCCGGTTGTTCCAGCAAGAACTCGCAAGCGTATGTCAGCAGCATTTTCAGCAAATATCCCGCCAACCTCAACGGCTCGGACTTCTACTACGCGTACAGCGCCCAGAATAACTTCCATCAGGACATCATCCGCGTGGACCAGGTGATCAACGATAAGATCCGATTCTACGGCCGCTACATGCACGATGATGCGCCGGAGAATGCACCGCTGGGTCTCTGGGGCGCGTACACGAACTTCCCGGGCGTAGCGTCGGACACCCTGGATGCACCCGGCCGAAACGTGGTCGGTGACCTTACATGGACGATTACCCCTCGGCTCACCAACGAAGTCGAATACGTGTACACGTGGGGCGGAATCGATATCACGGAGGCTGGAACTATTGACACTTCCGCTTTCACCAGCCAACTAACGAACAACTGGTCCTATGCGGATCCTTACGGCCGCGGGCCGAATCTGGGCATCCAGGGCAGCGGTTATGCCGCCGGGCCTGGAAATGCGCCTTATCATGAACGCAACATCGACCAGAGCATTATTGACAACGCTTCCTATGTCGTTGGCCCCCATGCGCTGCGCTTTGGCTTCGACATGCAATTCATGGAGAAAACAGAGAACGCCGCGTCAGGAGATGCGGGTTTCTCTTTCTCAAACGCTTATCAAACCGTCGGCATGAACCAGGTCATCGCGCTGCCCGGACTCGCGCAGTTCCTGCTAGGGCAGAATGCCGGCTATTCGCAGGCAAGCAAGGACACCATTCCCGACCTGCACTATAAGAACGTAGAACTCTACCTGCAGGATGACTGGAAAGTGACCCGTCGCCTGACCTTGAACCTGGGTCTGCGCTACAGCTACTTCCCAACGCCGTATGACTTGGGCAACACGCTGGTTAACTTTGACCCACAAGTGTTCCAATCCTCGCTTGCACCATTGATCGATCCGAACACCGGTAACATGGTCGATGGGCAGGGCATTAACGCAGCCAATTACGCCAACGGCCTGATTTTCCCGACCGGCGCCACGTGCACGGCCGCGAAAGCCATCGCAGCCAACTCCACATGCTCGCCTTTTGGCTCAACCATCAATCCGAACGGCCATGGGAATTTTGCGCCCAGGTTGGGATTTGCCTGGGATCCCTTTGGCAAAGGCAAGACCGCCATCCGCGGTGGATATGGCATCTTCTATGACCGCTCGCTAAACGGCATCTTTGAGCAGAACGCCTTTGGCGATCCTCCGCTCGTGCAATTCAGCAACGTTCCGTCTGGTCCTTTTGACAGCATTCTCTCAGGTGCGGCCGCAGGCCCATCTCTCGGTCCTTCGGGCCTCACTGTTACTGGCTCACCCGAGTGGCATACGCCCTACTACACCGCTTTCAACCTCTCGGTACAGCACGAAATACTGCCTAACACCAAGTTGGAAGTGGCTTACGTAGGCGGCTTGGGAACCCATCTGCTCGGCGATGTGGACTTGAACCAGCCCACTCTCGCTGCTCGTCTGGACCCGACGAATCAGGCCAATGCCGTAAACGTGAACTATCTTCGCCCGTATGCTGGCTTCGGCAGGATTACGTCACGCGACACTGAATTCACCAGCAATTACAACTCATTGCAGATAACCTTGAATCGCCAGGTAAGTCGGGGCCTCAACATTGGCGTGGCCTACACCTACTCCAAAGCCCTGACCACTAACACCGACGACCGTGGCTCACCGGCGAACGACACCTACAACCTGAAGATGGACTACGGCCCTTCGGGCTACAGCACGCCCCAAATCCTCATCTTCAACTACGTTTACGATCTGCCCTGGTACAAGGGCCAGCAGGGGTTCGTGGGCCACGTGTTGGGCGGATGGGAAGTCTCCGGCATTACGACCATCCAATCCGGACAGCCGCTGACGATCTACCAAAACAACGATCCATTCAGCATTTACAATGCGACCCTTGGCAATGGCGATGGCGGTTTGGGAATTTACTATCCCCGTGCAGATAGGACCTCAACTGCGATCGTCAATACGAAGACAGTTAGCCAATGGTTCAACCCAGGCGCATTCAAGGATGCTGTTGGCCACTTTGGGACCTCCACGAACGGCCAAATCCTTGGACCGGGACAGCAGGTTTGGGACATCGGCTTTATCAAGAATACGAACATCTCAGAGCGCCTCCGGCTGCAGTTCCGGGGCGAGTTCTTCAACGCCTTCAACCACGCCAATTTCTGGGGCGTAGACAACAATGTTGACGACGGGACTTTCGGTGCGGTGACCAGCACGCACCTCCCGCGCAACATCCAACTAGCCCTGAAGCTTTACTTCTAACCACCCCTAACCCAGGGGCACATCCGTTCGCGGATGTGCCCCTTTTTTTTATCCGCGACCCATGATGAGCGAGCAAACATTGTTGGGGCGAACCGCTTTTGCTGCGCTTGGCCAGTCACGTCTTACTGCGTTGGGGATGTCAGGATTCAACCTGGCTTTCCCAGTGTTTCGAGGAATTGGTTTTGCCCCACCACTGAAACTCATTTGTTTCATCCCGCGTTAGTGATAGTTTTCCCCTATGAAGCAGGAGACGGAAACCCCCATCATGAACAAACACAATCGCCGTATTTTTCTGCAAGCTTCCGCAGGTGCATTGGCAGTTGGCCTGAACCCACTGAAAATTCCCGCCGTCAGCGCTGATGCCGCGACGGCCAAATCAGGGCAAGCAGCAAAACCGGCACAGAAAGCACCGGCGGTGCCCTCCAACGAGGGCAAGAAGCCGTTGCGCCTCGGCTTGATTCTCGGCATCGGCAACGATCCCGACGCCGCCATCGCCAGGGTTCACACTCTCGGTTTTCCCTCGTGCCAGGTGTATGTGGACTATGTCGCGTTGGGGCAAGTCGGTCGCCTGCGCCAGGCTCTCGAAAAATATGCCATCGAAGCGACGTCGCTGGTCGTCGGCGGGCCCGGGAAGGAAATGTGGGATTTCTACCAGGGGCCGCTGACCATCGGACTGGTCCCGCGCGAGACGCGCGCCGCGCGGATTGACCACATCAAGAAGGCCTCGGAGTTCGCCAAGCAGTGCGGTATTCCCGCCGTTCAGACCCATTGCGGATTTATTCCGGAAAACCCGAATGACCCGGTTTACAAGGAAACGGTGAACGCGTTGCGCGACGTGGTTGGTCACTGCAAACGAAATGGGCAGAACTTCCGTTACGAAACCGGGCAGGAGACCCCCATCACCCTGGTGCGCGCTATGCAGGACGTGGGCATGGACAATCAGGGCGTTAATTTTGATCTCGCCAATCTGATTCTCTATGGCAAGGCGAATCCCGTTGACGCCATTGAGCTGCTTGGCCCTTACGTGCAGGGGATTCACGCCAAGGACGGCCTCTGGCCCACGAATCCGAAGGATCTCGGCGAGGAAGTTCCCATCGGGAAAGGCAACGTGGACTTTCCGCGCATCATCGCTCGTTTGAAGGAACTGGACTATCGCGGCGCCGTCACCATCGAACGGGAAACTTCCGGCCCGCAGCAGATGGAAGACGTGCGCGCTTCGAAGATTTATCTGGAAAAACTGATCGGTTAGTGATCTACGCAAAATCAGGAGGAAATATGCCAGGCGATTTCAACCAAGAATCGAACAATTCGGACAAGATGGACCGCCGGAAATTCATTGGGGCGGCGGCTGCTTCCGCGGGCATCCTGTTCATCAATCCATCCTTGGTACGGGGCACGGCCGCCAACTCCGCCGTGCGCGTCGGCCTGCTCGGTTGCGGCGGGCGCGGCACAGAGGACGCGACGAACCTCGTGGACACTGGTGGCGCTCGCGTTGTCGCGCTGGGCGATTTATTTCCAGACCAACTCGCCACGGCTCGCGCGCATTTCGATGAGATTCAGAAGGCGAAAGGCTATTCCGCACTGGACGCCGGACAACTGTTTGTTGGCCCCAATGCTTACCAGCAAATCGCAGCGTCCAAAGAAGTGGACGCCATCGTAGTCGCCACGCCACCTTACTACCACGTCGGCCACCTGGAAGCCGTGGCCGCCGCGGGAAAACACGTCTATCTGGAAAAGCCCGTGGCCGTTGATGTTCCCGGCGCGTTGCGGGTGATTGAGATTGGCAAGCGCAGCGAAGGAAAACTTAGCTTTGATGTGGGATTCCAGATTCGCGATTGTCCGCCGTTTGTGGAACTGGTGCGGCGCATTCATGGCGGCGCGCTTGGCAAGATTGCTTGCGGCGAAGCTCACTACCTTACCGGCTACATCGACCGGCCGGCCTGGCCGAACGCTTCGCCCGCCGAACTTCGTCTGCGCAACTGGATTTATGACCGCGTTCTTTCCGGCGACATCATTGTGGAGCAGAACATTCACGTCATCGACATCTGCAACTGGATTCTGAAGGCTCACCCCTTGAAAGTCTCCGCGACCGGTGGACGTCTGGGCCGCCCGACGGACGGAGACGTCTACGGAAATTACAACGCAGTGTTCCAGTATCCCGACGGCGTTGACGTCACCTTCAGTTCCACACAATTCGCCAAGGGTTGGTGGGATGTCACCGAGCGCTTCTTTGGCACGAAAGGCACGTCGCTGTCGCCTTACACGGGCCCGCTGGGCATCTGGGGCGATGAACCGTGGCAGGCGCCGCTCGTGGCCGAAAAGGATCAACCGGGTGACCAGAAATTCTCGGTGACCGGGAATTTCCACTCCAATCTGGAATTCGCCGATGCGGAAAAGAAGAAAGCATTTGTGGAAAGCATTACGAGCGGGAAGTATCACAATCAGGCCGCGAAGGGCGCCGAATCCGCGCTTTCCTGCATGATGGCGCGCTCCGCCGCTTATCAACAGCGTGAAGTTACCTGGGATGAGCTGCTGAAGTCCACCGAGGTGTGGGATCCCAAGATTGACCTGAACAAGCTGCGCTGACGTTGCTACGCCGGCTCCAGCGTTTTTCCAGCGAGGTACAAACATGAGCCAAAGATCGCGTCGCGCGTTTCTGAAATCCTCCGTGACCACCGTCTGTGCAGCCAGTTTCGGCGGAGTGTTCGCGGAATCTCTGGTTGGCGCGGCCAGAAGCGCAGGTCCGGGTCCGGAAAAGCCTGCACTATCCCAGGCAGCACCTTCGATCAAGAAGGGGCTGGTCTACGACATGCTCCCGGGCAAACTCAGCCACGCCGACCGCTTCAAAATGGCGCGCGACGTTGGCTTTGAGGTTGTGCAGGCACCTACCACGCCCGATCCTCATATCGCCGAGGAGATGAAGAACGCCGCGACTGCGGCCGGCATCCGCATCGACTCCGTGATGAACACGGATCACTGGGACTATCCGTTGTCGTCGGCTGATCCGCAAGTCGTTGAGAAAAGCCTGTCGGGAATGCGCACTTCGCTGCACAACGCCAAGCTGTGGGGATCGGACGCGGTGTTGCTTGTCCCTGCTGTCGTGAATCCGCAAACGTCCTACCGCGACGCCTGGACCCGCTCTCAGAGAGAAATACGCAAACTGATCCCTCTTGCCGCGGAGCTGAAAATCGTCATTGCCCTTGAAGAAGTGTGGAATAGATTCCTGCTGAGCCCGCTGGAGATGGTCAGATACATCGGCGAGTTCCAGAGCCCATGGATCAAAGCCTGGTTCGACGTTGGCAACGTGGTGCTTTACGGCTATCCACAAGACTGGATTCGCACGCTCGGCAAGGACATCGCCAAGGTGCACTTGAAAGATTTCAAGCGCAAGGAAGATGGCTACGCCTGGGTGAACCTCGGCGACGGCGACGTGGATTGGCCCGCGGTGCGCCAGGCTTTCGCGGACATCGGCTACTCCGGCAGCGCCATCGCGGAACTCGAAGGCGGCGACGAAGGGTACTTGCGCGACGTGAGCCAGCGGATCGATCGGCTGCTCCTCGGACGCTAACTTCGGGACTTGTGGCAGCCGGCATTGCGCCTAGTTCCTAGGATTTCAATACGGTACACACCGAGGCGCAGATCGGTCCGCCTATATTAAAGGTTGCGGCAACGCGGGCGCCCTGCACTTGCAAGGGTTTCGGAACCTTGCCAAGAAGTTGCCAGGCGCACCAGCCAAGCATCGCAACGCCGGTTGCGCCAATGGGGTGGCCCTTCGCGATAAGTCCGCCGGAGGTGTTGATGCCGCACTCGCCATCCACTTTGGCTTTTCCTTCGACCCAATATTGCGCGCCTTTGCCGTAGGCGGCTTTTCCCAGCACTTCCGTACCGATTGCGCCCATTACTGTAAAACAATCGTGGATTTCGGCGGCTTTCACGTCGTCATGCGTGACACCTGCCATGCGGTACGCAGCGTTCATGGCCTTGATCGCGCCAGCAGGGCGCAGCACATCGCGGCCGGCTTTTTTCAGAGGATCGGTTGCCTGAGCGCATCCGGCAATCTCGACGCAGTCCTGTTTGGCGACGCCGAGCTTCGTCAGCCCTTCCTCGGTTGCGAGGATCAGCGCGGCATAACCGTCGGTGATTTGGGAACAATCGTACGTCTTGAGCGGGAGCCCTTCGACGATGTAGCGATTGATGCCGCCAATCTGCATTGCCTGTGCCACCGTAAGCTCGACGTTACGCATTTGCGCGTATTCATTGTGGCGCGCGTTCGCATACTCGGTGACGGCAATCTGCGCCAGATCTTCCTCGGAAACTCTGTGAACTTTCAGGTAACACTCCATTACTTCCGCAAAGAGATGGGGGAAGATGTACACCTTGCCTACGCGTTCGTCCGGATGCGAGAAATAGCCGAGGGCTTGACCAATGAGCTTGCCATCCATTTTGCCTTCGGCATCGCGCATTTTTTCGTAGCCGATGGCTATGCCAATCTCGCCCCATCCAATTTGCAATTTCTGGATCACGGAGATGACGGCCTGGCCTCCGGAAGCGCACGCGTTCTCGACAGACTCGATCGGCTTACCCGCAAGGCCCGGAATATCAGCCACCAGCCCCGCAAGCAGGCCCTGCTGGTTAAGAGAGATATTGCAGACGGCACCCACGGAGCCGACATCAATCGCGGATGGCTCCACTTTGATTTCCGCGCAGGTCTCCATAACGGCGCGCCGAAGAATCTCGGGCACCGGCATGCCCATGAGCTTTCCGAACTTCGATTGATGATAAGCGGCGATGTAAATGCGTTTCATAGAACACCTCTCAGGATGTCTTGCGCTCGGCTGAAGCAGAATGCCCTGCGGCGGGAGCTCCAAGTTTTAGATGCGGCAAGCGTTCCTGAAGATCGAGCTTCAAGACCTTGCCATAGGCGTTGCGGGGCAGTGCCTCGACAAAAATAACGTGCCGGGGCAATTTGATTTTGTTGATTCTGGGACGCAGGAATTCAATCAACTCGTGTTCACTTACGCGCGCGGTCGGCTTCAGTGCAACGAAGGCCACGGGGACCTCGCCCCATTTCTCATCGGCCATTGCAATAACAGAAATCTCAGCGATGGCCGGATGATCGAGTAACTCCTTCTCGATTTCCGCGGGATAGATGTTGACGCCGCCGCTGATGATCATGTCCTTGGAGCGGCCCGTGATGTAGAAGAAACCGTCCGCATCGCATCGCGCCAGGTCGCCGGTGTGGAACCAACCCTGGTCGTCGAGCGCCTGAGCGGTGGCGGTTGGATTGTTCCAGTAGCCGCGGCAGACGTGAGGACCGCGGAGGCAGAGTTCGCCAACCTCATTCGTAGCAGCGGAATTGCCGCTGGCATCGATGATTTTTGCCTCCGAAAACATCATGGGCTTGCCAACCGAACCGGGCTTGTGCAAGGAGTCCTCGTCGCTCATGGCAAAGCAGTTCACGCCCGCTTCGGTGAGCCCGTAGCCTTGACGAAAGACAAACCCGCGTTCCTGGTAGGCGCGAAGAATGTCCAGCGGGAGCGGTGCGCCACCGCTGCAGCACCAGCGCAGTTGCTTGGTTTTGAGTGAAGCAAATTCGGGAGCTTCGAGGAGCATCCTGAAAATCGTCGGCACGCCGAAGAGGATGGTGCACTGGTACTCGGCGAAGGCTTGCAAAAGTTCAGCGGGATCGAAGCCGTTGTGCAAAACGATGCTGCCACCGATGGCGAAAAGAGGCGCCATGAATACGGTAAGCCCGCCGGCGTGGTACATGGGCGTATAAACCTGGACGCGATCGGCCCGTCGCAGTTGCCAGGAGAGAACGGTGCTGCTGGCGTTCCAGGCGACTTGGCGGTGCGGAATCATCACGCCCTTCGGACGTCCGGTGGTGCCGCTGGTATAGAGCAGGCAGAAAAGGTCCTCGGGCTGAATCGAGTTTGCGAACGGATCTGCAGAGACTTGCGCGAGCGACTTGGCATAGCTCATCGTGTTGGGGCGATTCTCTGGTTCATCAAGATGAATGGAGTGTTCCACCGGCACTAGTTTGAGGAGTTCCTTTGCAAGCGTTTCGTACTCAGCGGAGTACAAAAGGCAGCGCGGCGAACAGTCTGTAAGCACCTGAGAGAGCTCATGAGCGGTGCCGCGCGTGCCAAGAGGAACAAGGATGATGCCAGACTTGCCCGCGGCCCAAAATGCATCCACGTATTCGACGCGATTCTCGGACAAGATACACACGCGATCCCCGGGGCGCAACGAGCAGAGATCCGTCCAGATCCGTGCGCACCGCAATGCCCGTTGATTGAGTTCCGAGTAGGTAAATTGGCGTCGCGTGGCAGCGTGGATCAATGCGACGGAGTCAGGGCTTAGGCGGGCGCGCTCTCTAAGAATATCGCCGGTGATCAAGACTTTTCTCCCGAGTGCGTGGAAACCGATTCTGCGTTAGCGGGCTGGCTGGGCGAATTTGCCGCGAGAATCCGCAGCAGGATGCGCGTCAGTTCCCGGGGACGTTCGCGTTGTGGTGCATGGCCGCAACGCTCAATGACCGTAAGTGTGCAATGCGGCAGCAGAGACTGTAGCTTCTTCGCGTAATCCCGTGGCACCAGGCGATCGGAAGCGCCCCAGACAAGGTCCACCGGCGTTTGAAAGGTGGCCAGCTTGTCTTCCAGCAGATACTTCGACATATCTTCTTCGCCGGCAGCCATGAGCCGCGAGATCGGACCGGAATTGGAAACGCGCACCAAGTCATCGAGGACGAAATTCGGCGGACGCGGCGTGGAAGGATCGAACACGGTATCGAGGATGCGACGCGCGTCTTCGCGATCCTTTGGCATGATGTCAATCGCCGATGCGCTTCGGATGGGTCCGCCATCGATCAGAATGACTCGCATCACGCGATGCGGATGCTTCTGCGCATAGAGCATCGCGATCCAGGCGCCCAGCGAGTTTCCAGCGATCACCATCGGCGCATCACGCCACGGATTTGCATCAAGCACTTGTACGAGAGCTGTAAGAAGCGTTCCAAGACTCAGAGTTCCCTGACGAGGGGCGCTTTCACCATGGCCGGCTAGGTCCGGGAGCAGCAATTGAAAATGGCGCTTCAGTTCGGGCGCCACGCTATTCCACGTTCCCGCTTGATCGCCCGCGCCGTGAAGCAACACCAGCAAAGGCCCGGCGCCACCCTGCCAGACGACTTGCTCACCCGCGGTGGTCGTGAGTTTCGTTTTTCGAAGCCCGGCGCGGCGAAGCGCAACCCTCCGCAACCAGGCCGTCGTGGCGACCGGCCGCAAAAAAGAAACAACGGAAAAGACAATCAGGGCCATGACGGCGCCTAGAGCCAGCAGCATCCCAATTTTGATTGTCAGCCCCATTCCGTTCCTCGCGGCGCTTGGTTGGAAGGCAAGTCCAAAAGCTCCCTATGGCATACGGAACGCGCAGCCCGCCTGGTTGTAGCCGACACCGGAACCGACGAGGACGACGAGGCTGCCGGATTTCACCTTGCCCTGTTCGATGGCGTGATCAAGCGCCATGCCGACGCACGCGGACCCCGTGTAGCCAAAGTCTTCCATGATCGTATGCGCGCGTTCCACCGGCGCGCCAAGCCGCTCCATCACGCGCGCAATCGTGGGTTTGCGCACCTGGGTAAAAATAAAGCAATCGACTTCGCTCATATTGAAACCGCCGTCTTTGGCGAGCCGTTGCACGATGATTGGCCAGGTGTCCTCGTTCAACTCCGGCGGATAACGGTTCTTGATGGTGCAGGCTGTGCGTCCGGCCTTTACGGACTCCTCACTGGCCGGTTCGAACGTGCCTCCGGAATAGATTCCCCAATAGTCGTGATAGGAGCCGTCGGCGCGGAACGTGGAAGTGATAAAGCCCGGCGAAGTTGCGGGTTCAAGCACCGCGGCGCCGGCCCCATCACCATAAAAGAAAACCATGGGATCAGCGGGCGACGTCAGTTTGTGCATGAGATAGACGCCGACGACGAGCACAGTCTTGATGCCGGGATTGGCGGCGATGATGCCCGCGGCCGCGGAAAGACCAGTCGGAAAGGAAGCGCAGGCACAACCGATGTCAAACGAGCCCGCGTTTTTTGCGCCGAGCTTATGTTGCAGCACGACCGAAGTGGCAGGCGTGATGTAGTCCGGCGAATCGGTGCCGAGAATGATCAGATCAACATCCTCGGGTTTGCGCCCGGCGCGCTCGACGGCAAGTTTGGCCGCGGGCAAGGCGACATCGCTCGTCGCCCAGTCTTCTGGCGCATGCCAGCGAGTCTTGATTCCGCTGCTCGCCTCCATCTTGTCCACAAATTCCGGGATATGTTTGAACCGCTCCCGCAGCATGTCATTGCTGACTTCTTTTTCCGGCAGGTATCTGCCTGTGGCGACAATCGTTGCGTAACGCGTCATGAGTGATGCCTCGTGAATTGCTAATTGCTACGTCCCCAATACTAACCCACCATCCACGGAGAGCACGGTTCCGGTAATAAAGGAAGCCGCGTCGGAAGCCAACCAGACGTAAGCCTCCGCAACGTCTTCGGGTTTGCCCATGCGGCCCAAAGGCGTGTGCGAGACCATGGTCTGAATCACTTTCTCCGGCATCTTCTGCACCATTTCGGTGGCGATGAAACCGGGAGCGACGGCGTTCACGCGAATATTGTATTTTGCCAGCTCACGCGACCACGTCCGCGCAAACGCGATAACCCCCGCCTTGGTGGCGGCGTAGTTGGTCTGGCCGAAATTTCCGTACAAGCCCACGATGGAAGAAGCGTTGAGAATCACGCCCGAGCCTTTGCGGATCATGTGCGGCACCACGGCCCGCGAGCAAAGGAAGACGCCTTTGAGGTTGACCGAAATAACCGCATCGAACGCGTCGGCGGTCATCGTCCCCGCAAGCTCGCCTTCCTTCCACTTTACGAGTTGCGAATCGCGCGTGATGCCCGCATTGTTGACGAGCACATCCACGCCGCCCCAACGCGCAACAATTTCTTCGACGGCAGTTGCAACATCGGCTTCGTCACATACATTTACTTTGCGGAAGAGCGCCTCGCCTCCTTGTGTTGAGAGTTCCTGCAGCAACGCTTCCTTCGCATCTTCGTTCACGTCCCACGCCGCCACGCGGCAGCCTTCGCGAGCAAACCGCCGGGCTGTGGCGCGGCCGATCCCTGCCGCCGCGCCCGTAATGATGACGACCTTACCGCCCAGACCTGTGCTTGTCATAAATCCTCTAGAACGTGTACTTCAGCGCAAACTGAATGACTCTGGGCCCGGTCGTGGTTGCCACCACCTGCCCGAAGTTCGCGGAAGCGGCGACGTCGATCGGGTTGGCGAAATTCACGTTGTTGAACAGGTTGAAAAATTCCGCGCGGAACTCCACGCCTTGGCGTTCCGTGATCGGAATGAGCTTATGAATGGAGAAGTCCGTGTTGATCTGCTTCGGTCCCCGCATGATGTTCCTGCCTAACTGGCCGAAGTCGCCGAATGCGCTGGGTTGCACGAAAGCGCTTGGATCGAAATAGGCGCCCAAACGGTCCGCCACGTTGCCGGTCTTGATCGCGGAGGCCAGTGTTCGCCCCGTCGCCAGGTCAGCATTGGTTGCCGCAAACAGGGAAACCTGGCCGTAGAGGGAGAAGGGGATGCCCGATTGCATCGTCACGATCCCCGAAAAGTCCCAGGAATTCACCAGTCTTTTCGCAATGCCAGAATCGCCATGATAAAAATTCGGAAGCGTGTAGACATAACTGGCGACGAAACGATGCCGGCGGTCGAAATCGGAGGAGGCATAGTTGTGCTCATCCACCATGTTGCCGGGAATCAGCGTGACGTCGCTTACGTCACTTCCGGAATAGTCGTCCAGAGAGTGGGAATAGGTGTAACTGAAGAGCGCTTGAAGGCCTTTGGAGAGCCGTTTGTTGACGGTCACCTGAAGTGAATTGTAACTGGAGTTCGAGTTGCTCTCCATCAGGAAGCTGCCCAAACCGGGAGCAGGCAGATTACCAAAGCCGGGGAATAAAGGTCCGCCGAGACTCCCCACGGTATAGAGTCCAGCGAGCGCCGGGGAATCCGCTTGGTTAAAGGAGTAGAGGCGCGGAAATTTGCGTCCCACGGAACCGACGTAGCCCACATCCAGCATCCAGTCGTTCACGAAGCTCCATTGCACACCAAGGTTGTAGGTTTGCACGTACGGGATGCTCCAGTCTTTGATGTCGGGATAGAGCCCCGATGCCGGGACGAAGGTGGCCGAGGGGGTTGTCGCACCATACGACGTGACTGGAAGAAGTGCCGGATATCCTCCAAAAGGGAAGATACTGGCATTTTTCGGATCGAGAGGATTCAGCGGGAAGGCACTCGGTTGTGGAACTTGCACAAAGGGGTTTTCGTTCGGGGTGGCTAGCGCCGTGGCCAGCATTTCGTAAGGCATGTTGAACAATTGGCTGTTAAAGAGGCGCATGTTGGGGCGGTCATAGAAAATACCGTAACCGCCGCGCAGAACAGCCTTGCCATTGCCAAACATCTGGTACGCAAAGCCCACCCGAGGAGCGAAGTTCTTATAGTCGGAATTCACCAGGCCGTCGCTGACTTTGGGAATTCCCAGCAAATCTCCGTTGCCAGCCTGCACGAACCCACCGGTGACGGCCACGCCGCAGGTGCTTATTGTGGCGGGGCAATCCGTGCCAAGGCCGGATATGGCGATAGGAGTTGTGGTAGCTAGCGAAGGATCGAAGCCAATAAAATGGCCGTCGGTCTCAGTTGTGGGACCGAAGAAGTCATAGCGCAGCCCCAGGTTTAGGGTGAGTCGAGGAGTGACTTTCCAATCGTCCTGGAGGAAGGCGGAAAAATCGTTGGCGCGGTTGTGGATGCTGTTGGTGCCCGAACCAATGATAGAGACGCCCGACAATCCGCCGAGGAAGTCTTTCATTTCGCCGCAGTCGGAGTAACCAATTCCCAAGGGGCATGGGAGGAACGGCGGCGCGGAGGCCAAAAATCCGAGATACGCGAGTTCGCCGTTCGGGAAGACATCGAAATACGGTGCGTCAAGGGCCTGCCGTTTGTATTCGGCTCCGAAGCGGATGGTGTGTCGTCCCCTCAACCACGTCATGGTGTCACTGACGCCGCGGGTGTCGGTTTGCGAATAGTTGATACCCAGTGGAGACGGGCCGAGTGTGAACATGTTGGGGAAAATCATTGTCGGCATGCCGGGGAAGGAACTGCTCAAGGGCGACGAAATCCCTAGCTGTGAAGAAGTGATGGGTTGCGAAGGTTTGCCGGGGCCGTAAATTGTGCTCCAGCCGAACCTGACTTCGTTCAGCCAATGATTCGAGATAACGGAAGAGACGCCCAGGGAAAGCAGTTTCTGGCCGATATCTTCCTGTGCCGGCCAGCCCGGCGCTTGCAGCGGGTTGCCATCGCCAAACGTATCGTAAAGCGCTTGCAGGGTGCGGTTATTTGCATAGAAAAACTTGCCGAAGAAGTGGTTCGCCTTGCTCAGTTTGACATCCAGATTCGTGTTGAACTGATCTTCTTTGTATGTCGAGTTCGAGGGAATCGTTACGGCAACCGGGTTGCCCGGATTGCCGGGAGTGCAACCCGCGCCCGTGGTCACGCCCGGGACCCCGGGAATCATATATTGTCCGTTGGGAAGCTTGGCTTGCAGAGCCGCCTCGGCCACGGGGTCCACGTAGCCACCCAAGCCATAACAAACGGAAAAAGCAGCCAGGGACGCGGCATCGCGCTGCGAACCCAGGTAAGCCGGGAGAAACATCGTCGAGAGCGAATTGGTAAGCGAGGTGCCATTGGTTTCGCGTGTCCCTTGATAGGAAATAAAAAACCACGCGCGATCCTTAATCACGGGTCCGCCCAGCGTGCCGCCAAACTGGTTGCGGTTATAGGTGGGCCGCGCGGTGCCTTCCGCGTTCAGGAAGAAGTTGTTGGCGTCCAGGTCGGTATTGCGGATGAATTCATAGAAATCGCCATGGAACGCGTTGGTGCCTGATTTCGTAACGGCAGCCACGTTGCCGCCGGCGTTGCGGCCCTGCGAAGCATCGTACATGCTCGTCTGCACGATGAATTCCATCAACGTATCGATGGCGGGGACAGCGAGATTGGGAGTGGAGCCCGTTCCAATGGAGTTCGCATCCACGCCGTTGATAATCACGCTGTTGGAAAGCGAACGCTGGCCATTGACGTAAATGGCGGCATCACCGCGGCCCAAATCGGAGGAGTTCTGGAGCGAGCCCGAGGTCCCCGAGGTGAGCGTCAATAGTTGCTGGAAGTTGCGCGTGGGCAGGGGCAATCCGTTCACCTGATTTTCCTCGATGACCGTGCCGCGCGAGGAGCTTTCCGTCTGCACCAGTGGCGATTCGGCGGTGACGGAAACCGTGGCTTGCGAAGTGGCCACCTTCAAGCCAACATCCACCACCGTGCTTTCCGTAATCTTCGCGGCAATGCCTTCCAGTTTCGACACCGCGAAGCCGCTCGAGGTCACTTCCATCCGGTACGTCCCCGGTTCCAGAAGTGCAAACGTGTAACGTCCATTGCCCCCGGTTTCGGTTTCACGCCGCACACCCGCGTCGCTGGTTAACGCGACTTTGGCGCCTACCACCAAGCCTCCGCTCGGATCCGTCACCACGCCCACGATTTGTCCGGTGGTGGCCGTCTGTGCTGGAGTCATCGACGTCATGAAAAAGAGGATGCTGGCAGCCGCCAGCAGGGTCGCGATCGTTCTCATGTGCTCTTTTCTCCTTAGTCTAGTAATCAATTACGGTTTTGAAGCTCGGCCTTTTCCACTACGGGTATACAACCGGACAAACTGCTCGACCGCCTCCTCGTCGCTTACGCCTAGATGGCGTTTCGCCCCGAAGAGTTCCTCGACCAGAAAATACGTAACGAACTGCAGGTACAACGTGACGTAGGCAAATCCGGGGTTCACGTTTCGCGGGAAGGGAATCGGTGACTTCTGGAACAAAGCCGTGGAGAAGTTCCGCAGCCCTCCCGCGATTTCGCGATAACTGTTCTGGAAGTGCTTGTGACGGAACTCGACGACGTCAACGTACATCAGCCGCCAGTAGTCCAGGTTCTCCGAAACAACGCGCCCCACGGCCATGCCCAGCTTCTTCAGCGATTCCGGGTCCGGCGATTTCATCAAGGGGATCAACACTTTCTGCCGTTGGCCTTCCATCTTCTGCTCCATGTGGTGGACCAGATCGATGAAGATCTCTTCCTTGGTGGGGTAGTAGAGGTACAGCTTGCCCATGGAGACGCCGGCGCCATGCGCGATTTCGCGAACCGTGGTGCCGTGAAATCCCTGGCGGGTAAATAGTCTGAGAGCGGCGCGTTCGATCTTGAGCTTGTTCTTGGAAACGGTGCGGTCCAGAAGCTTCGGCATGTCCGGCCTTTTTCTAAATAACCAAAACGAGCGCTCGCTCTACGGCGGGGGATTCTAAGACTCTGGCCAGTCGCTGTCAAGGGGCAAAATAGTGAAGCGGGATCGCGGCGCGGCTCGGGCTCCCTCTCTAAGTCTCCGCATTTCTCCTGTAGTGGCCGGTCGCTAAACCGGTTCTTGGGTTTCCGTACCTTGCCTCGTGGTCATCATCCGCCACTGGATTCCACTCCGAACTTTCTCGCGCAGGCTTCGCGGAACGAGTTGAGCGAGAAACTGGCGCGCAATGATATGATGCCCGCGATTGGATCTTTTACCGGATGACTGTTTGCCGCATCGCCGTCGGGAGCACCCGGCGGCCCAAACTGAACGCCGTTGCAGAAGCTGCCACACTCTTCAAAGGATTGCTCGCTCCAGAGAAGACCCTGGAGATTCAGGGCTACGAGGTGGAGAGCGGAGTTGGCCACACGCCCTCTTCGCGGGAAGAGCTGATGCGCGGGGCGCGGCAGAGGGCGGAAGCTCTCGTCGAGCGGTTGCGGGCCACGAGCGAGTGCGCGGATTATTTTGTGGGCCTGGAAGGCGGGCTGGATGTGGCCCTGGAGAATGGCACGCGGCGCGTCTTTCTGGAGAGCTGGGCGTACGTGACCGATGGAAATCGCGGACATTTCGGATGCTCGGGCAGTATTGAAATGCCGGAAGCGCTGGCCGAGGACGTGCTCACGAACGGCACCGAACTTTCAATTGCGATTGACCGGTTTGCGGGAGCGGTGGGGATTCGCGACGCGCAAGGAGCCTGGGGCGTGCTTTCGGGGAATCTGATCTCCAGGCAGGAAGCCTTTCGCGTGGCGGTGGTGGCGGCGTTTGCGCCGTTCTACAATATCAAAATGTACGGAAAGGCGTTCGCGGCCGGATCATAATGCCGTGTTACGCTTGCCGATGGCCGGAGAACAGGGAGAAACGACGTGGACATTGTAAAAGGCAATATGGGTTGGATTGAAGTGGTGGTGGGACCGATGTTTTCCGGGAAGAGCGAGGAACTGATCCGGAGATTGCGGCGCGCGGAAATCGCCCGGCAACGCGTGCAGATTTTCAAGCCGGCGATCGATTCACGATACACAGCCAACGAAATCGTTTCCCATTCGGGGCTGGGCATTCCCTCCGATAACGTCACCAAGGCTTCGGAGATTTTGGAGAAATTGCAGCCGCGCACGGAAGTTGTGGGCATTGACGAAGCCCAGTTTCTCGGCGACGAAGTTGTGGAAGTATGCACAAAGCTCGCGAATCTGGGAAAGCGCGTCATCGTCGCGGGACTGGACACGGATTATCGCGGCCGCCCCTTTGAACCCATGCCGCGTCTGCTGGCGGTGGCGGAAGAAATCACCAAACTGCTGGCGATCTGCGTGCGTTGCGGAAATCCGGCGGTGCACACACAGCGGATGGTGGAAAGCGAAGAGTTGATCGTTGTGGGCGCCAGTGATTCATACGAGGCGCGTTGCCGCCGCTGTTTTGAGCCCAATCCCGCGCAGGCACGGAAAGATGCCGGCCCGATCGTGATGACGCGAAGCCGCGGCGCGGCAAACGGCTCGGCTTAGGGTAGACTCGTCGTATACGCAATCCATCTCTGCACTTCAGGACACACATGCGCATCGAATCGAAAGCTCCAACACGCGTTGATTTGGCCGGTGGCACGCTGGACATCTGGCCGCTGTATCTGTTCCATCCCGGCGCGGTGACACTGAACGCGGCCATTTCGCGTTACGCGCATTGCGTCGTGGAAACAAACCCTCCGGGAGACGAAAGCATCAAGCTGATCTCGCTGGACACGAACCGCTCCGAGAACTTTGCTTCATTCGCAAAACTGGTGAGCGCGAAACGCTACCGATTGCCGCTGCTGGCGGAAATCGTGAAGTTCTTCCGCCCGCCGGGAGGATTGACGCTGACCACCAACTCCGAAGCGCCGGCTGGCGCAGGAATTGGCGGCTCCAGCGCCATGGCGGTGGCCATCTGCGCGGCCCTGGACCGCTGCACGGGTGCGGGGCGCAGCAAGGTGGACTGGATCCACATCAGCCGCGATGCGGAAGCGATCGTGATTCATATCCCTACAGGGATGCAAGACCACTACCCGCCGGCATTTGGTGGAGCAGCGGCGATTGAGCTGATGCCCGGAGGCGAGCGGCGCATCGAGATCAACGTGAACCTGGATGAACTGGAGCGGCGGCTGGTGGTGTGCTACACCGGGAAACCGCGCAAATCGGCTATCAACAATTGGGGCGTATTTAAGGCGCACATTGATAACAAGAAGTCCGTGGTGAATAACCTGGAGCGCATTTCGCAAATCGCGCAGCAGATGCGCTCGGCACTGGAAGCAGGCGACTGGGCGGAGACCGGGCGGCTGATGCATGACGAGTGGACCTTTCGCCGCAGGAACCTGCCTACCATCTCCACCAAGACCATCGATCGCATCATTGAGAACTCCCGGCGCAAAGGCGCGCTGGCGGGGAAAGTCTGCGGCGCGGGTGGCGGCGGGTGCGTTGTGCTGCTGATTGAGCCGGAGGCCCGCGGCCGGGTGGAAACCGCCGTCCTGGAGGCGGGCGGAGAGTTATTGCCCATGGTGATTGACCGGCAAGGGGTCACGGTCGTCACGCAGTAATTTTACAAACCGGCAGCTATTCAAGCGGCTTTCTGCATCATAAAATAGGGACTGCGCGCCCCAGCGGGTGGCACAATCCTTGGAGCCATGCACTATCTATTGGCCATAACGATTAGCTTGCTTTTGTTGGCGGATACGGATGTGCCCAAGGCTATCTCCTTGCGAAACGATTCGCATGCCTCCACGGAGAGCTTTCCCTCCGGCGAGTCCATTCCTCTGTGGCCCACGATTGTTTCCCGCGAAGAGCAGGAACCTCCGCCGAGCGCACCAGCGTCCGGTAAGAAGAGCGCCACGCTCCAGGAAACCTCCAAGTTGGCCCTGATTCGCTATGTCTCCGGCG
>Ga0209517_10002305_pt1 | contig 27184 bp, 24 predicted proteins | sample PeaSoiMetSII2010_FD_187695 | JGI IMG/M metagenome (GOLD analysis project Ga0209517, IMG submission 187695) | Peat soil microbial communities from Weissenstadt, Germany - SII-2010 (SPAdes) (version 2) | ecosystem: Environmental > Terrestrial > Soil > Wetlands > Peat | place: Germany...
TACTGGTGCCATTGGTCTGTGTCAGCGACATTGTCGTGACTGACCAGCGCGTTCCTGCTCGTCCAAGCTGCGGTACCCAGCAAGCCGAGTACAAGTAAATACTTACCTGCACTCCGCCCGGCGGCGCAAGCCCCCACGCAAGTCACGGCCCTCGGCCTGCTCCTACGCGGGTTACCTGGCGCATTCCGCGAGGCCAAACACCAGCAGATGCTCAATATCTGAACGATCCACCGAAATTGGTCTGCGCGGTCATCTGGGTCCAGCCTATCGCTCCTAGTTTCACGTTCTCGATATGGTTTCTGCAACACCCGCCACCGTCCACCCACCAGACTTTTGTTATCTGCCGTCGTTCTACAAAGTCCATCAACAGCATCTTGGGGCGCTGTGTACTCAGGCGGTCTATTTCTTCCGGCCTTACTCACAGTTTGAGCACCCGTATGCTCTTCGATTGAACAGTACTGGTGCCATTGGTCTGTGTCAGCGACATTGTCGTGACTGACCAGCGCGTTCCTGCTCGTCCAAGCTGCGGTACCCAGCAAGCCGAGTACAAGTAAATACTTACCTGCACTCCGCCCGGCGGCGCTATAAAGCGATAAAAATAATCTACTCCAGGTCTCTGTGGAATGGTAAGTATCTTCGGCGTAACTAAGTTAGGGGCCCGGCCGGGTGCCCCATCCTAATCTCGCCGCCCTTTGGCGAGATTAGGGTGGGGACTTTGATTTCCTGACACCCCAACCCTTCACTTTTCCACAGCCCTTCACAACAAAACTCCGCTCCTTTGTGACGAACAACCTTTACTGAGAAATCTCAAAGCGCCATTTTGGGACTATGCACAGCCGCTCCCCCAAGAACACCATGGCCGCGGGCAATAAGTCCATGATTCGCAATATTTTGCCCGCAAGTCCTGATTTCCCAAGATTTTACCCGGATGTCGTCATATCCCCCGCCACTAACTCCAGCGCAGCCAAGATCTTAGCTCAGCACATAAAAAAAATTGTGATAGGAACCAACACCAATATGCCCACTCACGGGCACCGCCAGAAGCAGACCGGAGTGTCCGCCCCACACTTACTCGCGAGCCGCTTTGTCGGTTGCGCCGGGGTTGCCGAACAGGATCATGCGCATGGAAATGCTGCCGAAGTCGAAGCCTTCGTAGGGATAGGAGACTTCGTCGTGCTCGGTGATGCCGCCCATGCAATAGAGCAGCGGGAGGTAGTGTTCGGGCGTGGGATGCGCGGTGGCCAGGAGCGGCTCTCCCCACTTTTGCGGCGCGGCCAGAGCGCTGGCGTCGTGGGCGTTCACCGCGGTCTTGACGCGGGCGTCGAATTCCACGGCCCAGTCGTAGGCGCCGTGAGGATCGCCCCAATTGATACGGCGCAGATTGTGCACGATGTTGCCGCTGCCGAGAATGAGGACTCCGCGGTCGCGCAGGGATTGAATCTCGCGTCCGAGTTCGAGATGTTCTCTGAAACTGCGGCGCTGGTCGAGACTGAGCTGAAAGGCGGGAATATCGGCCTGGGGATACATGTGCCGCAGGACGCTCCAGGAACCGTGATCGAGTCCCCAGGTGTTGTCGGGCGCGATCTCGGGATTGCTGGCGAGTTTTCCGGCTTCGGCGGGGGCACCGGGCGCGGGGTATTGCACTTCGTAGAGAGGCTGGGGAAATCCGTAGAAATCGTGGATGGTGCGCGGATGGTCGGAGGCCAGCACGTGCGAGCCTTCGGTGACCCAGTGGGCCGAGACCACGCAGACGGCCTTGGGACGGGGCAGGCGGGCGCTCACGCCGGTGAGGGCTTCGGTGAAGGCATTATGTTCGATGGCGTTCATCGGCGATCCGTGGCCGACGAACAGGACTGGCATTTTGGGCAATGCGGGACGGCTCTTTTCTGAGATTTTTCATTTCCAGCGCGGGTTAGGTGCTGGCGCGCTGTTAACGATTTGATTATCTGGGCAGGGAAAGGATTCCGGCCGCACGCGGCTAGCCTTCCAGTTTCTTGGCCAGCAATTCATTCACGATCTGCGGGCTGGCCTGGCCTTTGGAGGCTTTCATGACCTGGCCGACGAAGAAACCGAGCATGGTTTTCTTTCCGGCGCGGTATTGCTCGAGTTGCTTGGGTTTGGCGGCGAGGATCTCGTCAATGATCTTTTCGAGCGCGGAGGTGTCGGTGGATTGCTGCGGGCGGCCTTGTTCTTCGTAGACGGCGGGGAAATCCTTGCCGCGTTCGAAGCAGAGGTCGTAGAGATCTTTGAGCATCTTGCCGGAGATCGAGCCCGACTCGACCAGATCGGCCGAGGCGGCGACTCCGCGCATGGAAATGGGAGAGCGCTCGATCCCGATGCCTTTGGCTTTGAGGCGGCCCATGAGTTCGCTCTGCACCAGGTTGGCGACGCGCTTGGGATTTTTGGCGGCGCGCGCGGCTTCCTCGAACTGATCGGCCAGCGATTTGGAGAAGGTCAACACGTGGGCGTCATATTCGGTGATGCCGTATTCCTTGACCATACGGGCGCGGCGGGCTTCGGGGAGTTCGGGCAGGGAGCGGGCGATCTCGGCTCGCCATTTTTCGTCCACGACGAGGGGAAGCAGGTCGGGCTCGGGGAAGTAGCGGTAGTCGTGCGCCTGTTCCTTGGAGCGCATGCCGTAGGTCTTGCCTTCGTTCGAGTTGTAGAGGCGTGTCTCCTGAGTGATTTTGCCGCCGGACTCGATCACGCCAATCTGGCGGGCGATTTCGTACTCCAGGGCTTCGCGGATGAAGCGGAAGGAATTCACGTTCTTGATTTCAGTCTTGGTGCCGAATTCCTTCTGGCCGCGCGGGCGCACGCTTACGTTGGCGTCGCAGCGCAGAGAGCCCTCCTCCATGTTGCAGTCGCTGACGCCGGTGTAGAGGATGATTTCTTTCAGGCGCGTGAGATATTCGTAGGCTTCGTCGGGCGAAGCGAGGTCGGGCTCGCTGACGATTTCGATCAGGGGCACGCCGGTGCGGTTGAGATCAATGGCGGTTTTCTCGGCGGCGTCGGGGAAGCCCTCGTGCAGGCTTTTGCCGGCGTCTTCCTCCATGTGCACGCGGGTGATGCCGATTTTTTTGGTAGTTCTCAGTTCTCGGTTCTCAGTTCTCAGTTCCTGGCTTCCTGCGCCGGGTTTCGACGCGGGAATTTCGATGAAGCCATGCTCGGCCAGAGGTTTGTCATACTGCGAAATCTGGTAGCCCTTGGGCAAGTCGGGATAGAAATAATTCTTGCGCGCGAAGATGGAAGTCTCATTGATGCGGCAGTTCAGCGCCATAGCGGCCAGGGTGGCGAACTCCACGGCTCTCTTGTTGAGCACAGGCAGCGCGCCGGGCATCCCGAGGCAAACGGGGCAGACGTTGGTGTTGGGCTGGGCTCCGAATCGGGTGGAGCAGGAGCAGAAGATTTTGGTCGCGGTCAGAAGCTGGACGTGGACTTCGAGTCCGATCACCGGTTCGAACCGGGCGTGAGCGGCGACGGAAGTCTCTGCGGTCGTGGCCATCGAAGTACGATTATAAAGCCCAGGGCCGCCTGGCTCTGTGCCGGGGCGCAGGAATCAGTGGTTCTGCGGCGCGTTCAGATACTTCTCCATCGAAATCTCGAAGTAGAGCAGTTCGTGGCCTTTCGCATCGGTGACGCCGGTGACGTCGATGTTCGCGCCGTCCAGAGGCGACTTGATCCCGCCCACGTCGAAGAACAGAAATCCGGACTGCGTCCCGTGCGGCTCAACCGCCTTGGCGGCAAACTGGGAAGAATCAACCTCATCCATCTGTTTCTTGCTGATCCCGCCTTTGACTTTGTGCGGCAGGGGAATGGGACTCGGACGTGTGCTGGCTTGTGGGTTCGACAAGCGCCGGTAGATGTCTTCCGGGGAGGTGGGCGTGAGCTTCGAGTCATGGGCGGTGATCAGGGTGATTTCCATGTTGGCGATGGAGATGGGCTGATCGCCGTCATTGGTGACGACGAAAAAGACGGGCAGAAAGCCGTGCTCGGCGAAGTTCACGGAGAAGATATTGGCCTTTTCCGGTGTGTCGTAAGGATCGGCGGCAATGGAGACTTTCTCGTCGCGATGGAAATCGTGGGCGGGATAGTTGATGGCGGTCTTCGCAACCGGCCTGACGAAGTTCTTAGCCGCGAGCAAGAACGGTAGAAACAACGCGACGAAAAGCGCAAGAAGGGAGTAGGAGATGTATCGCCGGGGCCGCATAGACCTGATTATAGAAGGGGAGCGCTGCCGGCGCTGATCCGGCGGTTTAGAATGGCTCAGCTTGAGCTATTTTCTCTACAGCCTGGTGCTGGCCGCGGGGATGCTGGTGAGCCTGCCTTATTGGCTTTACCAGATCGTTCGCCATGGGAAATACCGCACCGGTTTTGCCGAACGCGTGGGAAAGATTCCAGCGCGGCTGACGGCGGCGGATGCGGCCCAGTCGAAGCGGGTTATCTGGGTTCACGCGGTTTCCGTCGGTGAAGTGCTGGCGGTGAGCGGACTGGTGGAGGAGATGCGGCAGCAGTTTCCGCGGCATCGCGTGGTGGTCAGCACCACCACCGATACGGGACAGGCGCTCGCCCGGAAGCGCTTCGGCGAGGAGAACGTTTTCTATTTCCCAATGGACTTCGCCTTTGCTATCCGGCCGTATCTGCGGGCGTTGCGGCCAGAGATGGTGGTGCTGGCGGAAACCGAATTCTGGCCGAACTTTCTGCGGCTGGCGCATGCGAGCGGGGCGCGCATCGCCGTGGTCAACGGGCGCATTTCCGACCGTTCCTGGCCGAACTACCAGCGCTTCCGCTGGGCCTTGCGCCGAGTGCTGGCGGAGGTGGATTTGTTTCTGGCGCAAACGCAAGAAGATGGGGCACGGCTGCAATCTATTGGAGCCGCGGCGGCGCGGGTTCGGGTCACCGGAAATCTCAAGTTCGACGGAAGTCTGCCGGGGCCGCCCCCGATTGTCGAGAGCCTGCGGCGGGCGCTGACGGCGGAGGGAGCCGGACCGGTGCTGGTGTGCGGCAGCACAGTGGAAGACGAAGAGCCTCCGCTGCTGAAGGCGTTTGAGAATGTGCGCGTGGGGCACCCGCGAGCGGTGATGATCCTGGCGCCGCGGCGTCCGGAGCGCTTTGACGAGGTTGCCATCCTGGTACAGCAGTTGGGCATTCCCTCGTGGCGGCGCTCGCGATGGCAGGGGGAAACGCTGGCGGGCGGAGTTTTGCTGGTGGATTCAATCGGCGAACTGGCTGCGTTTTACGCCCTGGCCGATGTGGCGTTCGTCGGCGGCAGCCTGGTGCCGCGGGGCGGGCACAATATTATCGAGCCGGCGCAGCACGGCGTGGCGATTGTGGTGGGAAATCATACGGAGAATTTTCGCGACATTGTGGGATTGTTTCAAAGCAGGGACGCGGTGCGGATCGTGGGCTTGGCGGAGTTGCCCCTGACGCTGATGCACCTGCTGGCCGACGACGCAGAACGGCGTGAACTGGGCAGGCGTGCGGAAGAGACGATCCGATCGCAGATGGGCGCTACGGCGCGCACGCTGGAAGCGCTGAAGAGCCTGCTCGCTGAAGACTATGATCGAGCAGCGGTTCCGGCGGCATACAGAGATTGAATCCCCTCTCGGCAATCTACGGCGGCGTGGCGGGAGCGCGCAATGCGCTCTACAACGGCGGATTGCTGCGGGCGCGGCGGCTGCAAGGCGCGGTCATCAGCGTGGGAAATCTCTCGACCGGCGGAGCGGGCAAGACTCCGTTTGTGATGCTGCTGGGCGAGTTGCTGAAGGCGCGCGGCACCAAGTTCGATGTGCTCTCGCGCGGCTACGGACGCCAGTCGCGGGGCGTGCGGCTGGTGGATCCCGGCGGCCTGGCGCAGGAGTTTGGCGACGAGCCACTGCTGATTGCGCGCAGGCTGCAAGTGCCGGTGATTGTAGGTGAAGGTCGCTACGCGGCGGGCCGCTTTGCCGAGGCGCGATTCGGCGCGCAACTGCATCTGCTGGACGACGGTTTTCAGCACCGCGCCCTGGCGCGCGATTTCGACATTGTTCTGGTTACGCCGCAGGATGTGAATGACCGGTTGCTTCCGGCGGGGCGTCTGCGGGAGCCGCTCTCGGCGTTGCGGCGGGCGGATGCGGTAGTGTTGGCCAGCGGGGCTGCTGCCGAGTCGTTTCCGCTGAAGAAAAAGCTGGTGTGGCGCGTGCGGAGAGGAATTGATCCGCAGAATGTTCCGCCACGTCCGGTGGTTTTCTGCGGGATTGCCCGGCCGCAGAACTTTGTGCTGCAACTGCGGGCGGCAAACATTGAACCTGCCGCCGAAGCGTTTTACCGCGACCATCATGCCTACGGCGAGAAAGACGTGCAGGAACTGCTGGCGCTGAAGCAGAAAAGCGAAGCCGGCGGCTTCGTCACCACCGAGAAAGATGCGGTGAACCTGGGAGCGTATCTTTCCGCGCTGGAGCGGCTGGCGGTGGTTCCAGTGCGGATGGAACTGGCCGACGCGGCTAACGCTCTGGATACCATGTTGGGCAGGATCGCGGAACGAAAGCGCGGCGCATGAGAGAATCGGGGCTTGGCGGTTGAGGTGGGAAGTGTGAAAGCACGTTTGCACGCAGCGATGACTAAACATCCCAAAGAGGCCGACCGGCTTAAGAAGATTGTCGAAGCTTTCCCCAACATCACGGTGACGGTGCTGGGCGATCTGGTGGCCGACGAATTTGTCTTCGGCGAGATTTCGCGGGTGTCGCGCGAGGCCCCGGTGCTGATTCTGAAACACCGCGAGCGCAGGGTGGTTCCGGGAGGCGCGGCCAACGCCGCGAACAACCTGGCGGATCTTGGGGTGAATGTGCTTCCCGTGGGCATTGTGGGCGACGATGAGCCGGGGCGGATGCTGTTGAAGTATTTCCGCCACAAGCGCATCGCGGTCAGCGGAGTGCTCAAGGACAAGACTTACACTACCGTTACGAAAACGCGCATTCTGGCGGGCATGACACATACGGCGCGGCAGCAGGTGGTGCGCGTGGACCGGGAACCGGCCGAGGCGCCGAATCAGCACCTGACGCGGGAACTCTATCTAGCAGCGCGAAATTATGCGCATGCTTCCGATGCGCTGCTGGTCTCCGATTATGGATATGGGGCGGCGACTCCGGCGATCGTGAGCACGCTGCAGGAGAAGGGCAAACTGGGAGCGGTTCCGATCGTTCTCGATTCGCGCTACCGCATGTTGCAGTATGCGGGCATCACGGCCGCGACGCCCAACGAACCGGAGGTGGAAGAAGCGCTGGGCGTGCGCATCGGACAGGATTGGGAGAAAGTGCTTGCCGCCGGCGAACAGGTGATGGAGCGCATGGAGCTGAAGTCGCTGGTGATTACACGCGGCCGCGACGGCATGGTGGCGTTTGACCGCAAACACAAGCCGGTGGACATTCCGATTTACGGCTCGGACCAGGTCACGGACGTGACGGGCGCCGGGGATACGGTGATTGCGGCGTTCACGGCGGCACTGGCCGCGGGAGCGACGACAGAAGAAGCGGCGCAACTGGCCAACTACGCGGGGGGAATCGTGGTGATGAAGCGGGGCACGGCCACGGTTTCGCGGGAAGAGTTGTTGCGGGCGCTGGACGAGTCGCCGCCGGCCACCAGACCTCATTGAAAGCAGACAGCAAAATTCTGAGCCGGGAAAAACTCCGCCGGCGCGTGGAGCAATGGCGGCGCGCGGGCGAGCGCGTCATTCTCGCTAACGGCGGGTTTGATCTGCTGCACGTGGGGCACGTGCGTTACCTGCGCGGGGCAAAGGCGCTGGGCGGCAAGCTGGTGGTGGCGGTCAACTCCGATGAGTCCGTGCGGGCGCTCAAGGGCGAAGGGCGTCCGGTGATGCCCGAGGGGGAGCGCGCGGAAATTGTCGCGGCGCTGACCGATGTGGACGCGGTGGTGATTTTTCCTGAGCTTGACGTGCGCGCGATCATCCGCGAGATTCGGCCCGACGTTCAGGCCAAGGGCACCGACTACACGGCTGACTCCGTGCCGGAGCGGGATGCGGTCGCGGAGTACGGAGGGCGCGTCGAGATTGTCGGGGACGCCAAAGACCATTCCACCAGCGAACTCCTCCGCTCGCGGCTGTTGCCGAGGAAGCCTTGAACGCTGCGGCTGGCAGTGGTTCCGGGATGGAGCGCCTGCTTATCGTGCGCCTGAGCGCCATGGGAGATGTGATCCACACGCTGCCAGCGGTGCAGGCTCTGCGCGCGGCGTTTCCCAACGCGATGATGGGCTGGCTGATCGAAGAACGCTGGGCCGAACTTTTGTGCGCGCCCAGAGCGGCGCGACGCGGTCCGCGATCGCCTGCGCGGCCGCTGGCGGACTGGGTGCACACCGTCCGGTTGCGGGAGTGGGGGAAATCGCTGTTTACGATTGCGGCCGCGCAGCAAATTGCGAAAGTGTGGAACGACGTTCGCAGCGTTGGGTATGACGTGGCCGTGGACCTGCAGGGGGCGATGCGGTCGGCGGTGCTGGCACGCTGGTCGGGGGCGCGGGCGGTGTACGGCGCGGCGGAGCCGCGGGAGGCCCCGGCGAGTCTGTGGTACACGCGGCGGGCGATCGCGCGTGGAGCGCATGTGGTGGAGCAGAATCTCTCGCTGGCCGAAGCTGTTGCCCAGAGACGGCTGACAATGCCGCGCGTGGAGTTCCCCCGCGATCTGGACGCCGAAGGGCAGATGAACCGGCGGCTGGCGGAAGCTGGGATGAGGGAGTTCGCAATCTTGAATCCGGGTGCGGGCTGGGGCGCGAAGCGCTGGCCGGCGGAGCGCTACGGACGCGTGGCGCGCGAACTGGCGGCGTGCGGGGTGCGCAGCGTCGTGAACTATGGTCCGGGAGAGGAAGAACTTGCGCGCGAGAGCGAAGCGGCGAGCGGAGACACGGCCCGTGCGATGAAGTGTTCGATCACGGAATTGATTGCGCTGACGCGGCGGGCGAGGGTGTTCATCGGGGGCGATACCGGGCCGATGCATCTGGCGGCGGCGCTGCGGGTTCCGGTGGTAGCGATTTTCGGTCCGACTGATCCGGCGCGCAACGGGCCTTACGGCACGCGGAGCATCGTGCTGCGCAATCCGGCGAGCGCGACCACGCATGCGCGCCGAGCGCAGCCGGATGAGGGACTGCTCGAGATCGGCACTGGTGCGGTCGTGGAGGCGGCGCGCAACCTGCTTGCCGGCAAGGATGGCGGGCAAGAGTGTCGGGCCCACACGGATGGCGTGGATGGCTGAGTGGGCGCAGGTCGCGCGACGCGTGCGGGTGCCGCTGGGATTCGTGTTTGCCGTGTTGTATTTCTGGCTGGCGCGGCCGGCGTGGCGTTCCATTGCGCTCGGCGCAGTTGTGATTGTGCCCGGGTTGTTGGTTCGAGCGCTGGCTTCGGGGCATGTGCGCAAGAACGAAGCGCTGGCGACTTCCGGGCCGTATGCGTATACGCGCAATCCGCTTTATCTGGGATCGCTGCTGATCGGCGTGGGGTTTGCCGTGGCGGCGCGGAGCTGGTGGGTGGGGATTGTGCTGGTCGTTATGTTTTTCGCCGTCTATCTTCCGGTGATTCGGGATGAAGAGGCGTTTTTGCGGCAGAAGTTCCCGGAGTTTGAGGAGTATGCGGGGCGGGTGCCGAGGATGTTTCCGAAAATCATGCCGCGTCGTTCCTCGTCAGAGGCGGGCGGATTTTCTTTCGAGTTGTATCTGAAGCATCGGGAGTACAACGCGCTGCTGGGGGCGCTGGCCATGGTGGTGGCGCTGATCGCTAAGAGGATGTTGTTTCGGCCATAGCCGTTCTCAAGAATACCTCAGCGGCTAAAGCCTTCAATGCCGAGACCTTTATCGCAGCGCTGAAAGCGCTGCGCCACCCAAAACCATCTGCCAACTAAAATCATCTGCTACCCAAAATCGGTGGCCACTCAAAATTGGCATGCAGGCTGACTATTTCTGCACGAGCAGTTCCCTTGCGCGACTGAGTTCGGGGCGGGTCGAACTTCCTCCTTCACAGACTTGCAGGAGTTGGGCGTAGAACTTGCTGGCATCTTCGGGCTTGCCTGCAGCTTCGGCGGCGCGGGCGGCGCCGTAGACGCCGTTGAAGCGGTTGGGATTGAGTTGCAGGTCGGTCTGATACTCGGCCAGCGCCTGCTGCGGACGTTTGGCTTCGAGCAGCAGGTCGGCCAGCATTTCGCGGGCGGGGATGCCCTCCGGTTCGTCGCCCAGCTTGTCGTTCTTGTCGGCCAGGGCGCGCAGAATGGAGGCGGCCTTGTCGTCTTCGCCTTCGGCATGCAGCACCCAGGCTTCGGCTTCCTGATAGTCCTGCTGCATGGCTTCGGCAGACTCAGTCTTTTTTCCCGCCAGCATTTTCTGACGCAGACTTTCGATTTCACGCAGGTCTTTGTGGGCCTGGGTTAGATCGCCGCTACGCGCGGCGCCGATGGCGCGGGCCCAGTAGGTAATTTCCAGATCGCCGGGCAGCGCGCCGGGAACAGGCGTCAACGCGGCGGCGTCCTGCCAGTGCCGCAGTTCGAGGTCATACTGCGCGGGGAAGGCAGAGAGAGCATTGGTCTGCGGGTCGAAGTCAGCGCCGTACATGTGCGACTCCATGCGCGGCATGGATTTGACTTCCTCAATGATCTTGGCGGCTTCGGCTTCGCGGCCGCTTTGCAGGTAGGCGTAAACCAGGAAGTGCATGGCGTGGAACTGGTGGCCCTCGCCGCCCATGTGCATGGCGGCGGTTTTGCGGGTGGCGGCGACGGAGGCGAGGTTGGAATTGATGTCGTCTTGCCAGAGGCCAAGGCGGGCGAAGATGTGCGAGGGCATGTGCAGGGCGTGTGGGGCGGCGGGCGCGATCTGGGCGTAGCGGCGCGCGGCGGCCAGGCCAAACTTCGCCATTTGCGGCTTGTCGCAGGCGTGGATGAGGTAGTGCGCGATACCGGGATGGTCGGGCTCGAGGGCGAAGAGACTGTCGAGGAGTGCGGCGGCTTCCTTGCGGTTGGTGAAGGTGTCGTCATCGTGCGGCTCGGAGGCGAGCAGGGAAAGTGCGTAGAAGGCAGCGGCCTCGTGGTCATCAAAGCTCGTGCGGAAAGTGACGCGCATGGCGTCGCAGTAGGCTTTGGCGCGGGCGGCGTGATTGGACTTTTCCGAATCGGAGTAGAAGGCCGTGATGGCGTCAATGAATTGGTTCTCGCGAGGCGTGGCTTTCTGGGCCAGCCTTTTCGCGGTGCGGGCCTCGTCGAGTCCGCGGGCGATCTCCTTTGCGTCGGGCTCGTTCCAGAGTTGATGCCACAGGCTCATGGCGATGCCCCAGTGGGCCATGGCGCAGTGGGGATCGTCCTTGGCGATCTGGAGGAACTCTTTTTCGGCTTCTTCGTACCAGAACGAGTGCAGCAGCGCGACTCCGCGCTCGAAGGGCTTCTGCACGGAAGCAGCGCAGGAGGTGGGAAAGTGAACGGTTCCGAGTTGGGCCTCGGTGAGGTCTTCGTGGTGGTGGTGTTCTTTGTCGTCGTCGTTAATGGGGGTGACGGCGAAAGCGGTGAAGGTGAAGAGGAAAGAGAAAAGCAGAAGACGGGCAAGAGTTTTCATAAGCGACCCCACGAGAAATTGTGAGGCGATTCTAGTCAGGGGTGGGGCGGAGGGTCAAACGGAGGTTGGGGAATAGGAAATCCCCACTTCTCGCGCAAGAGGCGCGCGAGAAATGGGGCACCCGGCGGCTGAAGCAAAACCCCCGCCCTGTCTCTGCAAAAAAACGCAGAGACAAGGACGAGGCACCCGCGTCAACCAGACAGCGTCGTTCGAGCGAGGGCAGAGGAAAGCAGATTCCTCCCTTCGGTCGGAATGACAAGAGTTTTTGAGGGTCGGCATGACAAGGTTGTTGGAGTGTTCAGAGCCAGAGCAGGGGGACGAGGCCGGCAGCGGCTAGGGTGGTTAGAAGGGAGAGGCTTTGGATGCCAGTTTTGCGGTCGGCGAGGCTGTAGGAATAGATGCCTTTGATCAGGTTGTTGCTGCTGGCGGCGATTAGCACAGAGCCGGCGGCGACTTTGAAGGGTGTGAGCGTACCGGCGGCCTGGGTCATGCCCATGATGAAAGGATCCACGTCGGTGACGCCCATGATGGCGGCGAGGATGCGCACGCCGGCGTGGCCGAGGTAGGTTGTCACCAACTGGGTGGTGACCAGCATGGCGAGGAAGAATCCGGCGAAAAGGAATGCGGCCATGAGTTCCAGCGGGTTGCCGGGCTCGAATTCGCGCTTGATTTCCGAAGAGACGGCGTCGGGCCGCCGGGACCAGAACCATCCGGTGGCGATGGCAAGGGCGGAAAGGATGAGGAAGGACGGCGCCAACATGGTTCCCAGTTGACGGTTGAAGAGAAGGAGGAGCGCGACCAGGCGGATGTACATGACGCCGGAGGCGATCAGAATGCCGCCGGCGAACAGATGAGGGCGCTGCTCACGTGCGGCCCGGCGTGACATGGCGACCGTGGCGACAGTGGAGGAGTAGGCGCCTCCGAGGAAGGCGGTGAGCACGACTCCGCCGCTCTCTTTGGTGACTTTCTGCAGGACATAGCTGCCGTAGGAGATGGTGCTGACGGCGACGACGACGAGCCAGGTCTTGAAGGGGTTGAGATGGAAGCGGGTGAACTCCTGATTGGGGAGGATGGGGAGGATTACCGCGCTGAGCAGGAGAAACTTGGCGAAGGTGAGAATTTCCTGCGGGGCGGTGCGGCTGGCGAGGCGTTCGAGAACGGACTTCAATTCGAGCAGCAACAGGCTGGCCACGGTGAGGGCGGTGGCAATCCAGAGGTGGTCGTAATAGACGAGGGCGCCGACCAGGTAAGTGGTAAGGCCGGACATTTCCGAGGTGACGCCGGCGGCTTCGGCCTGGGAAAGCTTGTGCCAGTAGGACAACGACAGGAAGGCGCCGACGACCAGGAAACCAAGCGTGACGGGGACAAGTTGGGTGCCGGAGAGAAGCGCGATGGAATAGCCGATGAATCCGATCAGGGGGAAGGTGCGGACTCCGCCGAAGGAATAGAAGCCGACGGCGGTGGTTTTGTGTTCCTCACGTTCCAATCCGATCAGGAACGACAGGAAAAGAACAAGAACGATCTTGACAGCCTCGGGTGGCAGTAACCGGTAGAGATCCACTTGCGGTTTGGGCTCCTGATGCGAGCAGTATAGACCGAGGGAGATTGGAGCTGGCCGGGAAAAAGCAGGTTCCTCCCCTTGGCTTCGCGAAGGGTCGGAATGACAAGGTGAGGAGCGGGGAGACGAAAATCCCCACTTCTCGCGCAAAGAGCGCGCGAGAAATGGGGTACCCGGCCGGAGTGACAAGTGCCGGGCTTTATGACTCGAGGTAGTAGTGGGGCGGGCGGAAGCCTGAGCCGTGGCCGGCGTTGGACCGCGCGATGTTTTGCTTGAGGAGTTCGTTTATTTCCTGCTCGAGTTTCTGACGGGCCTCCGGGCGAATGCCGGTAATGCGGAAGGGCTGCAGAGAGCCGGTGGCGGACCGCATGGGAAACATCATCTCAGCGGTGAGATGCACGACGTTGAAACCCACGGGAATGGTCAAACCAACCCAGGCGCGCTCTTCCACGTAGGACGCAAGCTCCAGCAAGCCTCCGGTGATGGAGAGTTGATGCAGCTTGGCGGAAAGCTGGCGGCCATTTTCGAGCTGAATGGTGGCGCAGATAGTTCCGCGCAGACTTACCCGGGGGGCACGTCTTGGAGGCCGCGCTTGTGAGAACTGAGTCATGGAGATCCGCCGAGAATCCTAATGAGAGCAAGTATCAGCACGCAGGCCGTGCCCGGGGACGGCCAGATGCAGCAGGCGGTCGGTCCGGCGCATCATTCTCCAGTCATACTCATAGGCCGTGCCACAGGCCAGACATATCTGGTAATGATGCCCGTTGTCGTCAACCCGCGGCCACGAGAAGTGGTGCGTGCAACCTTTTCCGAGAAGCTGCTTCAAGAAGTTCATTGTGTCACCACCTGATTTCGATTTTTCCAGTGATCGAGCCAACGATAGAAGAAGGGCCTGGATTGGCTGCTCAGCAAACTCTGAAGCGTGGATAAGAGAATGGCCGGCGGCTGGGATTTGGATAAAAAGGTGTCCACAGAACGCAGCTTGCTTTGAGGCAGAGGTCCATAGGCCGATAAGAGCATGATCGGGATGTGCGAATTGATGCGCTTCATCTTGGCGGCCACCCGGTCGCCGTTCATGCCGGGCATCTGGTAGTCGAGGACGACGGCATCCACGGAGCGCGAGGCGAACAATTTCAGGCCTTCGTCCCCGCCGGTCGCTTCGAGGACCTCATAGCCGCTCTGTTCGAGGAACATCTTGCGGCCGATGAGCCCGTTCCAGTGGTCGTCAATGCAAAGGATGGTGGCTTTGGCGCGTGACATGAGTCCTCACGTTCCGATCACTTTTCGAGCGTTTCTTCGATCGGTCTTCGATCAGGCCAGAGTTGACTTGTTAAGCGGCGTCGCTTCCCAGACATGTGGTTGCTGGGCGAAGTGGTGGGCAATTCGATTCTGAATGCCGGGCCACACAGTTACAAATTACGAATGGGCACTCAGGCGGCAGTTACCCCTCCGGACGCGCCAGTTTGCTTCTCAGCCCTCGCGAGATCCCTTCGACCTCGCTCAGGGCAGGCTTTTCGCTCCGCCTGAAAAACGGCTACGCTCAGGATGACGCCCCGGTGGAATTGGTTAGTCGTTTCCAAATGGCCCACTACGTGAAAACCCCCTCGCTTGCGCGAGGGGGCAATGGGGAGGTACTTGGGCGAGGCGTTCGAGCTTAGTTCTGCCCGACTTACTTCGGCTGTTGCTGCTGATCGGCGCTGGTGACGGGGGCTCCGGTGTTGGCGGAGAGCTGCTCCAGGTCGTTCTTCAGCAGGCTGATTTCGACGCGGCCTCCGCTGACATGCTTGGTCTTGGCGTCATCCGCGGCGGTGGGGGCATTGCCCATGCCGACGAGGTAGATGCGGTAGACCGGGATCTCGTGGTTGAGCACGAGATAGCGCACGACGGACTCGGCCATCTTCTGCGAGTTGGTGATGGCAGTCTGGCCCTTGCCGGAGGAGAATCCCTGCACTTCGAAGATGTAGCCGCGCTGGCCCTTGACGGCGGTAGCCATCTGGTCAATGGCGTCCTTGGCGTTCTTGCTGAGGGCGGTCTGGCCGGGGCGGAAGCGGATTTCGGTCTGGTTCGAGGCCTTGTACTGGTCAATGTTGCTGACCACGGACTCGACAGTCTGAACGCGGGTGGTGACCTGCTGCGCGGACTGCTGCGCCAGGGTGGCCTTATTGCCGGCGTCAATGGCGTGCTGATCGGCTTCGTTGGCCTTGTCGGAAGCGAGCTTGATGCCAGCCTGGGCGCGAGAGTCGGTGTCTTTGATGTTCCGGCTGTTGGCGGCGGTCAGGTCATCGAGTTCGTTGACGCGGTCGCGAATCGGATCGGTCTGGCGCTTCACATAGTTCTTGCGGGCAAAGGGATTGACACGTCCCCAGAAGCCTTCACGGGAGGGCGGAGCCAGAGGCGCTTTGCCGGTGGCGGAGTCGGTCGAGGCAGCCGCGGTGGCAGCCGGAGCCTGGGTGGACGAGGTGGTCTGCGCGACAGCCGGCAGTGCGAGCACGGCGGCCAACGGCAGGGCGACTAGCAAACGGTAGTTCATAATAACTTCCTCCAAGTGGGGGAGCGATTGGCTCCACTCCGGCACGCCCGTGGACGTGCGTGAAATTTGATTGCGTCCCTGAACCAATGAAATTGGCAAGCTGTTTCGCTGTGCCGGCCCGGCGCTGACGCAACGCCTGGCCTCGAAACCCTGAGCGCCCAGTCTCGGCACCTGCCCTTTGCTACTACAGGTCGGATGCCAAACTGGGATCGAGCCCAAAACCGCTAAATAGTTGATATCTAAAGACATTGTAGTACTCTTTCAGTCCGGAAGATAGCCGGGCAGGGTAATTTTGGCAAACCTGATATAAAAACTGCGTGGGAAATGGGGTTTGGCGGGAGGGGGTATTTTGAGGGTAAACAGCAGAACGGGCGTGGGCCGGTGTTGGGTACTGTTGGGAGCCGCATTAGGGATGCTCTGTGGAGCGATGCGGGGGGAGCCGGGGCTGGCGGGAGATTCGCCGTCAAGTACCGCCTCGGCGCGCATCCCGGCGGAGCGCCTGCAGCAGTATTCCGAGCTGGCCGTGAGCTGGATGCAGGAATACCTGCGCATTGACACGACGAATCCTCCCGGGAACGAAATGCGGGCGGCTGCGTTCTTCAAGAAGATTTTTGATCAGGAAGGAATTGAGAACCGGGTGTTCGAGTACGCGCCCGGACGCGCGGATGTGTGGGCGCGGATTCCGCGGACCGAGGGCGAGAAAAGCCCCACCCATTCGGCGGGCTCAGGGCAGGCTTCTGCCGCAAAAGGCGCGGCAGAAATGGGGCACCCGCGGCCGATCATTCTGCTCAACCACACGGACGTAGTGACCAGCGATGCGGCGCACTGGAGAGTGCCGCCGTTCAGCGGAGAGATCAGAGATGGATACATTTGGGGACGCGGCGCGCAGGACATGAAGGATGAGGGTCTGGCGCAACTGGTGGCGATGGTGATGTTGAAGCGCGAAAAAGTGATGCTGGACCGCGATTTGATTTTTCTGGCCGTGGCGGACGAAGAGGCGCACGGAACGGGGACGGACTGGTTCATCAGTCATGAGCGCGAACTGCTGGGCAATGCGGAGTTTCTGATCAACGAGGGTGGGGAGAATCTGCTGGAGAACGGCAGGGTGAAATACGTGGGCGTGGACGTGGGGGAGAAGACCACGTACTGGCTGCACGTGGTGGCGCACGGGAGACCGGGGCACGGGTCGCGGCCGAATCCGGATGCGGCCACGAACCGGCTGGTGCGGGCGCTCAGCCGGATTCTGGCCTACCGCACGCCGCTGCGGGTGTTGCCGGTGGTGGATGAGTTTCTGCGCGACATGGCGCCTTACGAGCCTCCGGAGCGGGCGGCGGAGTACCGGAACATACGAAAGGCGATCGAAGACAAGAAATTCCAGGAGGAGGTGGAAAAAGACGATTCACTGAATTTTCTTTTGCGGGACACGATTGCGCTGACCATGCTGGGAGGGTCGGAGCAGACGAATGTGATCCCGGCAGAGGCGTGGGCGAATCTGGATGTGCGGATTCTGCCGGGAGGCGATCCGAAGGCGTTGCTGGAGGCGGTGCGGCGGGTGGTGAACGATCCGGAAGTGACGGTCGAGCCGCTGAATGCTGAGTTCCGCGTGGCGAATTATTCTGGGACGGATAACGCGCTGTTTGGGGCGATACGGGAAGTGGCGGGGAAGTATTTTCCGGGGACGCCGGTGGTGCCGCAAATCACCAGCGGATACACGGAGAACCAGCGCTACCGGCCGCTGGGGGTTGTGGCTTACGGGTTTAATCCCTACGCGGCGACGGAAGAAGAGGGCAACACCGAGCACGGGAACGACGAGCGGATCCGGGTGGAGGAAGTGCGGCGCGGTCCGCGGATATTGTTTGATGTGTTGGCGGCGGTGGCGGGGCGGTGAAGAAACTTCTTCGCCGCGGATTTACGCGGATTCACGCGGATAGATCGCAGGATTTTCAGGGGCAGAGTGTTGTGGATCAGGAAGACGGACAGCCGAGGCGGCTGTCGCCACATGGTCACTGCTCAGCCGCCGCAGTGCTTTTCGTATTGCTCGAAGATGAAATTGTCAGTCATGCCGGCGATGTAGTCGCAGATGGTGCGGGGCAGTGAATCTTCTTTGGCTTTTTCCTGGTAGTTGTGCGGCAGGGTTTCGGGATGTTCCATCCAGTAGGCGAATAACTCGCCGACGACGCGCTCGGCGTCGTCTTTTTCGTCCGAGAGTGCGGGGCTGAAGTAAAGATTTTCGTAGAGGAAGTCTTTGCTTTGTTTGCGTTCCGCGTCTACCGCGGAGCTGAAGGCGGCAAGGCGCTGGCGGTGCTTGCGGACGTCGTCAAGAGTGCGGACTGCGGCTTGATTCACGCGGGCTTGCGTGTTGGTGATCAAGTCGTCCACGAAGCGATTGAGCACGCGCTTCAGGGCTTCGTTGAATTTCAGCTTATCGGGCGCGTCGGGGTAGATCTGTTCGACCTCGCGATAGAAGCGCTCAAAGACCGCGACGCCTTCGCGGATTTCACCGAGCGAAAGAAGATGCGCTTCGTAGCCGTCGTCGAGGTCGGCGGTGTTGTAGGCGATCTCGTCGGTCAGGTCTATGAGTTGGGCTTCAAGGGGTGGGCGCTGGTCGAGGAGATATTCGGCGAGTTCCGGGTGCTCTTTCGCGCTGTAATCGTGGGAGTGCTTGATGATGCCTTCGCGGACTTCGAAAGTGAGGTTCAGGCCGCGGAAAGCGGCGTAGCGCTGTTCGAAATCTTCGACGATGCGCAGGGCGTGCAGGTTGTGGTCGAAGAAGAGGCCATGCTGGCGCATGGCGGCGTCCAGGGCTTTTTCGCCGGAGTGGCCGAAGGGAGGATGGCCGATATCGTGGACGAGGGCGAGGGCTTCGACGAGATCCACGTTGAGGCCGAGGGCTCCGGCGATGGTGCGGGAGATTTGCGAGACTTCGAGGGTGTGGGTGAGGCGGTTGCGGAAGTGGTCGGAATAGCGGCGGGTGAAGACCTGGGTCTTGGCTTCGAGGCGGCGGAAGGCGCGGGCGTGAATGACGCGGTCGCGGTCGCGCTGGAAGTCGTTGCGGTAGGGATGCTGGGGTTCAGGGAAGCGGCGTCCGCGGGAATGTTCGACGTGCACCGCGAAGGCGGCGAGCATGAGGAAAGTCTAGCAGAGTGGAGCGGCACGGCTGAAGCCGTGGCCTTCCCGTTCGTGCAACCCCGCGCAGGCCAAGGTTCGGTACTCGCTACTCGTTACTGCTTTCCTGATTCTTCCTTGGCGAGCTTTACTTTGGCAGCGTCGAGTTTTTGCTGGACCTTGGCGAAGGCTTCGGTGTCCTGTTCGGCGGGAACGGTTTTGTTCCACTCTTGGACGGAGCGCTCCCAGTGAGCGGCGGCCAGCTTGAGGCGTCCGGTTTTCTGGTAGAGATCGCCGAGATGCTCCTGCACCGTGGGATCGGAACTCATGTGCAGCGCGGCCTTGGTCAGGCTCTCCTCGGCCAAATCGTACTTGCCCTGCTTGAAGTAAACCCAGCCCAGGGAATCGAGGTAAGCGCCGTTGTTGGGCTCGAAAGACAGGGCCTGCTTGACGTAGTTGAGCGACTCCTCGAGCTTTACCCCGCGGTCGGCGTTCATGTAGCCGAGATAGTTTAGAGTGGCAGCGCTCTGCGGATCGGAAGGCGGAGTGGCGGCGAGGACCTTTCTGAAGTCAGCCTCGGCTTCGTCGAATTTTTTCTGGCGCTGGAGGGTGTCGCCGCGCAGGAACCAGACATAGGCCTTGTCCTCGGGCTTGGTGGACATCTGTTCGGCCTTGGCGAGGGCCTCCTCGGCGTCGGTCCAGCGCTTGGCGCGGGTGTACATGATGCCGAGGCGGAGATAGACCTCGCGGTCTTCGGGCCCGCCTTTGAGCAGCGAGCGAACGTCTGCGAGAGCCCGATCCACTTCGCCGGTGTCGGCCAGTTGGGCGTCGAGCACCATGCGCAGTTCGCGATCGTTGGGCAACTTCTGGACGGCTTCCTTGGCCACGGCGGTGGCTTGCGGCCACTGCTTGGCCTCGCGGTAGGTATCAATGATTTCCTGATAGCCGCTGCGGGCATTCTCTTCGCCCAGGGGTAGCATCTTGCGGAAAGTCTCGGCCGCGGCGGTGTAATTTTCCTGCTCGCGGTAGATCATGCCCAGGCGCTCGATAAAAATCGCGCGATTGTTGCGGTCGGCCTGGCTGCTGTTGGCCTCGCTCTTTTCGGTCTTCTTGAGCAGGTCCTGGAGGAGTTTGACCGCGTCGTCGTAGCGGCCCTCGGCCTGGTAAACGGCGGCCATGCTGTAGGGGACTTCCATGGAATCGGGAACCATGGCGTCGGCTTTTTTCAGGTTCTCAAGCGCCAGATCGTATTTGCCCTGGCGGCGGTAAATTTCGGCCACGCGCAGGTAAGTTTGGGCGTCCTCAGGGTTCGCATCTTCGATGATTTTGTATTGTTCGAGGGCGGCTTCGGTCTGGCCATCGTTCATCAGGTTTTCGGCGAGACCGCGAATGGCGTCGAGATTGTCGCGATCGAGAACGACGGCGTGGCGGAAGGCTTCAATGGCGCTCTTGTAATCCTTGCGCTGTTCGTAGGCCGAACCCAGGGCGGAGTAGAGCTTGGCGGAGCGGCCGGAGTCGGGGACGGCGCTGAGCACCTGCAGGGCGTGCGCGGTGTCGCCTTCGTCGGTGTAGAGAATGGCGAGAGTGGTCACGGCTTCTTCGGAGCCGGGATCGAGCTTGACGGCGGTTTTGAGTTCCGCTTCGGCTTTCTGCAGGTCGTTGTTCAGACGATAGAGACGGCCGAGCAGCAGGTGATCGTCCACGTTGTCGGGTTCGATTTGCACGATCTGCTCGTACTGTTCAATGGCCAGCTTGAGGACATTTTCCGAGCCGGAGCCGCCGGGCATGTCGCCGAGCGAACGCAGATAGATGCGGCCGAGAAGCTTGTGGGCTTCGAGGTTCTTGGGGTCGCGCTTGATGATGTCCTGGGCTTCGAGAACGGCGTCGCGAATGCGTCCGGTCTTGACATAGAGTTCGGCCAGGCCGGAGGTCAGAAATTCCGAAGAGGGATCGGCCTCGATGGCCAGGCGGTATTCCTGAATGGCCTTGGTGGCGAGATCGCTGCGGCCGTAAACGGTGACCTGCTCCTCGTACATGTGCGCCAGCGCGTAGTGGTAATAGGCGGCGCTACGATCCACCTTGCGCGGCGAAGACTGGGCGGGCTTGGTGTCGGCCACCGGGGATCCCGACGGGGAAGAAGACGCGGTTTGGCCGGCGGCAGCCGCTGTGGCCACCGAAACCATCCAAAAAAAGCAAAAAATTCTATTCATGCTGACCTTGATCGCGCTTAAGCGCATTTCCGAAACCTCAGCTGATTGGATGCCAAGCCGCCGGGGGAAAGGTGCCTCTATTCTACCGCGAGCCTGGACGGGATGGGGAAAAACCGCGTCCCGGAAGGTCAGGGACTGGCGGGGATCGAGGGTTCAAGGTTTCAGAGTTTCAAGGCTTCAAAGGTCTTAGGTTCTCATGGATCTCTAGCTTTAAGACCTAGAAACCTTGAACCCTTGCTTCTAATGGCGGAAGTGACGGACTCCTGTGAAGAGCATGGCCAGGCCGAGGCGGTCGGCGGCTTCGATGACTTCGGGATCGCGCTGCGAGCCTCCGGGTTGAATGATGGCGGTGGCTCCGGCTTTGGCGATTTCTTCGACGCCGTCGGGGAACGGGAAAAAGGCGTCAGAGGCGGCGACGGTGCCCTTGAGCGGCAGTTGAGCTTTCATGGCGCCGATCTTGGCGGCATCCACGCGGCTCATCTGGCCGGCGCCGACGCCGACGGTCTGGCCGTCGCGGGCGTAAACGATGGCGTTCGATTTTACGTGCTTGCAGACTTTCCAAGCGAAAAGCAGGGCGCGGGTTTCTTCTGGAGTGGGGGGGCGCTTGGTCACAACTTTGAGGTCGGCGTGTTGCAGAGTTGCGGTGTCGGATTCCTGCACGAGCATGCCGCCGGAAACATTCTTCAGCACCCACTTCTGGTGGGCGGGAACGACTTCGACCAGGCGCAGATTTTTCTTGGAGGCGAACTTGGCTTTGGCGGCCTCATCGAAGGCGGGAGCGGCGATGACTTCGAGGAAGAGCTTGTGCATTTCTTCGGCAGCGTCCGCGTCCACGGGGCGATTCACGCCGATTACGCCGCCGAAGGCGGAGACCGGGTCACATTCGAGGGCGCGCTTGTAGGCTTCGGCCAGAGTCTTGCCGGTCGCCGCGCCGCAGGGGTTGGTGTGCTTGATGATGGCGCAGACGGGCTGGTCAAATTCTTGCTCGTTAAATTCTTGCGCGAGATCCCAGGCGGCTTGCAGGTCCACGATGTTGTTGTAGGAAAGTTCCTTGCCCTGGAGCTGGCGGGCGTTGGCCACGCCCACGCCGGAGCCGTCGGAATACATGGCGGCTTTCTGGTGGGGATTTTCTCCGTAACGCAGGTCGAGGACTTTCTGGAACGAGAAGCGCAGGGTGCGCGGGAAGGCGTCGGGTTGAGGTTGAAAAGAGTCGGCGGTGATGGTTTCGAGCGTGGAGGCGATGGCGGAATCGTAGGCGGCGGTAGTGGCGAAAGCTTTTTGGGCGAGACGCCACTTCGTCGCGAGGGAGAGGCTGCCGCCGGAGCGGGCGAGTTCGTCGGCGATGGCGTCGTAGTCGGAGGGTGAGGTGACGATGGCGACGTCGTGAAAATTCTTGGCGGCGGAGCGGATCATGGACGGGCCGCCAATATCAATGTTTTCGATCAGTTCCTCGAAGGCGACTCCGGGCTTGGCCGCGGTTTTTTCGAAGGCGTAGAGATTCACGACCACCATGTCTATGGGGGCGATGCCGTGCTCGGTGACCGCGGCCACGTGTTTGGGATCATCGCGGCGATGCAGGATGCCGCCGTGGACTTTGGGGTGCAGCGTCTTGACGCGGCCGTCGAGCATTTCAGGGAAGCCGGTGAGTTCGGAGATGTCCTTGACGGCGATTCCGGAGTCGCGCAGAAGCTTCGCGGTGCCTCCGGTGGAGACGAGTTCAATGCCGAGCGCGGAGAGCTTGCGGGCGAAGTCGGCGAGTCCGGTTTTGTCGGTGACGGAGAGAATGGCGCGCTGGATGCGGGAAGACATGCTGGGCCTCGGATAAAAATTACGTGATGATTGCGACCGGAAATTTTATCAGCAACTGGTCGCCAGCTGTTGCGAGTCGGGTCGAGCTTGGACCGTTCCTACTTGCGCGCGGGATGACAGGCGTTAGTTTGAAGTGGCCGCTAGGGACTTCGGGGAATCGCTTGCTGTTGTCCTGTGCAGGGATTGTACGATGCGGTTGATTTCGGGCTGAGTGACCCCGGCTGGTTCTTCGTAGCCCTCTTGCAAAAACGTTATCGCGAAGCGGCCGTCGTCAGAGTAGAGCTCTAAGCGAAGCCCGTCCTGTCGCACCTGAGTACTGCCGAGCTGAAATCCTCTGTAGCTCTGGCTTCGGAGGTTGAAGATCCCACTCCCTGCCGGCGTCGATGGAACGTGCGACAGAATCTGAGACTTGCCCGTGTATAACATCAGCCGTTGGTACTGAGTGCGCGGAGACGGCGGCCAAATGTGCATCGTGTCAGGACTGAAATCATAGACGAGCTTTGCCAGAGCGTAGTCGGAAGATGCCGCGCCAGCCGGATCCACCGCGATAAACAGTTTCAAGCCAGAGCGGAAGCGGACCCACGCCGAATCCCCGCCAGAATTCTTGCTGGCGAAAGGCTTTCTTTCGGCCTCCTCCACATCGTTCCAGGGGACTTCAAACTCATAGCCGAAGTAGCGCATCTTCATCCCCGGCGCCTGCGAGACCGATAAGTCTTGTAGATCAGCGGGTACAGCGTAGACGGAGGCGGAGGCTGTCTTTTTCAGGTAAGAAGAGAGTACGTCGGGCACGATGAAATCCGCAAGAGCGATGAAAGCCACGACGATGATGCCGATCGCGCCTAGGATTCGTTTTGCGAGCCTCATAGGAAACCGCGCCTGAGTGGACTTCCGCTTACGTTTTCGCTTTGGCCTTCAGCTTGACGTGGCCGCCGGCGAGTTCGACGGTGTACTCGACATTTTCGCAGTGGTACTGCTTGCGAATCTGTTCGGTCTTCTTCTGGACGAATGTGGTGAACGAGTCAATGTTGCCGGTGACGGACTCGCCGGCTTTTTTCTTGGCGGCGACGAGGCTGTTGTAGAGGCGCTCGACCTGTTCGCGTTCGGTCTGATCCACACTGTGCAAGGTGAAGTGCGGGGCTGCGGGTGAGGACGCGGACGAAGATTCAGACGCGGCAGCGTCGTCCGCGGCCGCGGCGGGGCGACTCACGCCATAAACCGGGTGGTGCTGCGGCTTGAGATCTTCTTCCGCGACTCGAACTCCCTGAACGGAGAGCAGGGCGTCCTGGGGACGGCGGTAGCCCTCCTCGCGGATGCGGGATTTCTTGCGCCACAGGTCGCTGTAAATGGCGTAGCGCTGGGCCATTTCGTTGTAGCGGTAACGCTGGGAGAAATTCATGCGCCCGCCGTCGGAGAACTTGCGCAGCAGGGCCAGCACCTTCCACTCAATGTCGGTGGGAGGCCGCTTGCTGGGGTTGCTGAAGAAGATTTCGTACTCGATCTTCAACCGGCGCAGTTGCGTATCGAGAACACTCAGTTCCTCGTCGGTGGTCACAGGGGTCTCCATGCACAGTGTAGTGAGGCCGGGGGATGGGGGCGAGGTGCCTGTCGGTCACGGAAGGATATGGTACGAAAGTAAGGGGTAGCTGTTATCAGCCGTCAGCTTTCAGCTAAAACCGGCTGTTTGCTCATGTGCCCGTGTAGGGAAAAAGCTGGCTGAGTCTTTAGGAGCGCTTTAGCTGACGGCTGAAAGCTGACAGCTCACTTCGAATTCGACGCCATTTTCTTGACCATGGCGAGGACCAGCTTGCGGTCGCTGTCGTTGAGGCTGGTGGCGTAGCGGCGAATCTGGCTGAGGAAGCGGACTTCGTCGTCGGAGAGCTGCGGCATTCCCTTGGAGCCGTTGCTGTGGCCGGGTTCGGCGAAAAACTGCGACAGCGGGAGTTCCATGGCACCGGCGATCTTGGAGAGCGTGTCGAGGGAGGGAATGGTGTGGCCGTTTTCCACGCGCGACAGGTAGCAGCGCAGCAGGCCGGTCCGCTTCTCGATGTCGCCCTGAGACATACCTTTCTGCAGCCGGTAGTTGCGGATGGTCTCGCCAATGTTCATGGTAGGGAGCATTTCAGGATGGGACATGGTAACCAGAGCGGCAACTTCTGGCAAGTGGGAAATTTGTGCCATGACCGGGACGTTGGTGCCACGGGGAAATTGCGGGGAAACGAGCGGGGCGCGGCCTGTCTCAGGCGTCTTAGCTTGTACAGTGTACAAGTAACGAATTGAGCTGGAGCTGGCGCCCGGGAGGGCCTTTGCGGCCGGGCTAATTCTTCAACGTTGCCGCGAGAAAAGTGACGGTGCGCTTCCAGGCGTCGGCGGCATCGTCGGCGCGGTAACCGTCTTTGTTGTTGGGGTTTTCGAAGGCGTGGCCGGCGTCGTCGTAGATTTTGATTTCAACCTTCTTGCCGAGTTGCTTCAGGGCCTGCTCAAACTTGTGAACGTCGTCGGGGGTGATGCCATGGTCCTGGGCGCCGAACAGGCCAAGGATGGGCGCATTGATTTTCTTCAGACCTTCGGGATCGGTGGCGAGGTGGCCGTAGTTGATGACCGTGGCGGCCAGGTCCGGCTCCTGCAGAGCAACGTCGAGGGCGTAGCCTCCGCCCATGCACCAGCCGATGGAGCCGATGCGGTGTTTTTTGACGTTGGGTTGCGACTTGAGGAACTCCACCGCGGCATGCAGGTCGCGCTTGGCCCGGTCTTCGGGCACGCCGCGCATGATCTCGTGGGCCATCTCGGGAGCGGTGGCCACCTTGCCGCGATAGAGATCAACGGCGAGCGCGACGTAGCCCTGGTCGGCCAGTTTCGAGGACTGGTCTTTGACCCAGTCGTTCAGTCCCCACCACTCGTGAACCACCACCAGCGCGGGAAATGGGCCGTTGCCCGCGGGCGTGTAGAGAACGGCTTGCACGGTTTCGTCGCCGCTTTTGTAGGAGACGGGCTTGCCGTCGGCAGCCAGGGCGGAAGCGGCTAGTACAAGGAGAGCCAGCAGGGCAAGAATTCTCTTCATGACAGAATCCTTTCGGCGGACTGCGACGCACGTCAAAATCCCCACGTCTCAAATGCGAGACCCTTCGACGGGCTCAGGGCAGGCCGTGGGGCACCCATTGTGGCCGAAGTGAGCGCGAGATTACAACAGGAGTTCCATATACAGAGCTCCCGCGATGGGATTCGCGCAGTACGGGGCAATTTCGCGGAAGCCGAGTCTGCGATACATAGCGACGGCATCTTTCATGGCCGGTTCGACAGTGTCGAGGCGCATGCGTTGATAGCCGATCTGGCGGGCTTCGGCGATGATGCGGTCGGCCAGGGCGAGGCCCAGTCCTTTGCCGCGAAACTGCGGACGAAGGTAGAGGCGCTTCATTTCGCAGATGCCTGGCTCAAGCTTGTGCAGTGCGACGCAGCCGGCGAGTTGGCCTTCGTATTCTGCAAGGAGCAGGCGGCCTGCCGGAGGCGTGTAGTCGCCGGGGAGGCCGGCGAGTTCTTTGTCGAAATTCTGAAAACACAGGCTGAAGCCGAGGGACTGGGCGTATTCGAGGAAGAGCTCGCGGGCCTGAGCGATCTGCGCTGGGGTTTCTCCCTGAAGGAGCGTAAGACCTTTCACCACAGAGGACACAGGGGACACAGAAGAACTGCCAGGAATTGTATTGTCAGTTTTCATTTCCTCTGTGACCTCTGTGGTGAAGATTTTGTCTTTCCTATCCCATCAGCATGCCGCCGTTTACGTTCAGCACGTGGCCGGTGATGTAGGAAGCGTGATCGGATGCGAGAAATGCTACTGCGGCGGCCACATCTTCCGGCGATCCGACTCGGCCCAGCGGAATCTGCTTCACAGCATTCTGCTTGAACTCGTCGCTCAGAACCGCGGTCATGGCGGTTTCGATGAATCCGGGGGCGACGGCGTTACAAGTTATGTTGCGGGAGCCGACTTCGCGGGCGATGGCCATGGTGAGGCCGATCAGTCCGGCCTTGGAGGCGGCATAGTTGGCTTGCCCGGCCTGGCCCATCTGGCCGAAGACACTGGTGATGTTGATGATGCGTCCCCAGCGCTGCTTGAGCATGGAGCCGATGACCTGCTGGATGCAGAGATAGGCAGAGGTGAGGTTGGTTTGCAGGACGGCGTCCCAGTCGGAGCGCTTCATGCGCATGACGAGCTGGTCGCGGGTGATGCCGGCGTTGTTGACCAGAATGTCTATCTTGCCGAACTGGGCGATGGCGGCTTTGACGGTGGACTTGACCTGTTCTTCGTCGGCGACATCGAGCGCGAATGCGGCGGCCTTGCCGCCGGCGGCGGTGATCTCGCTGACCAGTTGGTTCAGTTTTTCCTGATTGCGCGCGGCGACGGCGACGGCA
>Ga0209517_10002308_pt1 | contig 27156 bp, 15 predicted proteins | sample PeaSoiMetSII2010_FD_187695 | JGI IMG/M metagenome (GOLD analysis project Ga0209517, IMG submission 187695) | Peat soil microbial communities from Weissenstadt, Germany - SII-2010 (SPAdes) (version 2) | ecosystem: Environmental > Terrestrial > Soil > Wetlands > Peat | place: Germany...
GCCGCCGTATTCCCCGGACTTCAACCCCATCGAAAAGTGTTGGTTCCAGGTCAAGCAAAGGTTGCGAGCTTGGAAGATCCGCCAACTGGAATTGCTGGAGCATGCCGTGGCCGCGGCCCTTACTGCGGTGAATTCAGAACACGCAACAGCCCATTTTCGCCACTGCGGCTATGGTCTATAAATACTCAGAAAATGGTCTAGTGTCCCGAGTCAGAAGTTCTGCACACATCCTAGGCCAGTTTTGGATTTGTATAGACCGCGCCATCTTGATCCCCGCCCTTACGGGACGGGGCTGGAGACTTTGGCGCAACAGCCCCACTCGTGAGAGTGGGGACTACAGTAATTCCGAAACTGGTCTAAACCGATCTCGCCCAAGACGCTAAGAATGAAACAGAAAGTCTGAAGTTTCTTTGCGCCTCGGCGTCTTTGCGAGGAGATCTCCGATTTTTTGCGGTTTGTGACTCAGGACACCCGGCCGGTTTCGGAGATTCCGGGAGCCACGCGGCGGTCAATCACGTCCATCTCGCGCGGTCTTTCCCCAATATCCCCCACCACATAGATTCTGCAGATACCGGCCCGATGACCTCGTCGGCACTAAGATCAGCTTGATGAAGCACCGCTCCCTTAGACCCAGCCCCAGGTTGTGCGCACCACCCGTGCAAGCAAAAATGCAAAACGAACCCGAGCGGCACGTCTGGGACTTCCACCAAAGTTACCAAACGAACCCGAGACCTGCCCGCCGGCCTGCGGCAAAAACCACAAAACGAAAACTAACCAAACGAACCCAAGACTCGCCGCCCGCCAGCCTGCGGGCAAAACTACAAAACGAACCCAAAACCCCGCTAAAGTACTCATGCACAAAGACTTCCTATTAGAAGCGGCGCCGGTACTGGATGTCGATGCCGAACAGACCGTTGGCGTCGCGCACCGCCACGGCCGACCAGTTGCGGTCGAAATCCCATTGCATGCGAACCGTCTGCTCCTGCGTGTAGTTGAGGTTGGTGATGTAAGTCATCGTGATGTTCTTGGAAATCTGCTGCTCCAGCGTCAGACGGGCTTGCGGCAGGTTATCGACGCCGGTCATCGTCGGATCGATCTTTACGCGGCTGGCTCCGAAGAAGCGTTGCAGGCGGCTGGAGAGTTGCTGCGAAATCGCCTCCCCCAACAGGCTGCCTCCGGCCTCGACGAAGCCAGTTGTGCTGGCCGCGGACGGGTTAGTGATCCCCGCGGTTTGCGAGGGGTCGCGCCCCACCGCCAGCAGGGCGATGATCTCGGAGGGTTGCAGCGGCGGGTCCGAGCTATAGTTCACCCGGAGTTTTTGCAGCGTCCCGGACAGGCTCACGTTCACGGCGATCCCGCGGGCCTTGGTTTCCAGGCTCATATCCAAGGTCGGCTCGATCTTCACCGGATTCAAAAACCGGACATCGCCGCGGTCGATGCTGTAGCGGTTGCCGAACAACTGCACTTCGCCCGCGTTGACGGAAACCGATCCCAGCACCGTCGGCAGCAGAGGCGTGCCGCGCACACGAAGATCCACGGCGGTTTGCACTTCGTGGGTCAATGCGGTGTCGAGTTCGAAGTCCGGCGCGCTCTCCACCCGGACGTCGAACTGCATTCCGCGCAGATACTCGTTGGGCGTCGCCGGCGCGGGGACCGGCCTGGCGGCCTGCGCCATCAGGCGCCCCAAATCCGTGCGGGGATTCAAGGCCGTCCGGTTGAGCGTCACCGTTCCCGACAGAGTGCTCGCGTCCGGAGTGCCGTTGAGTTCCAGGCGGGCATTGAACGACGTGCTGACGTCTTCGGGCCAGCGCACGCGCACCTGCTGCGCGTCGGCCTGCAGACGGTAGACCAGAGTGTTGCTGAACTCCAATCCGCCGCCGAAGGACACCCGCCCGCCGCCGGTTTCCGCGGTCAGGCGCTCGATGGTGGCGCGGTTGCGGTCGAACGCGATCGCACCGTTGACGTTGTCCACGCCGTTGGGCAGATCGCTGAGATACAGCGAAGCATTGTTGAGCTGCATGCGCCCGCTCACCGAAGGATTGCGGAAGGCCCCGCGTACGGAGGCGTCCACGCTCGCGTTGCCGCGGGCCAGCAGATCCGGGTTCAGCAACTGCAGGATGGCCAGGTTGATGGTGCCGCGCAACGCCACATCGGCCCCGCTGGCCCCGAACGGCACGAATCCGGAGACCGCCAGAGCCGTATCGCGAGCCTGAAACTGAGCCGGAGCGATGTGGATTCCGTCCGCCGCCACATGCAACGCCACCGGACCGCTGTTGCGAAGGACGATGTCCTGCGCCGGCGCCGCGGCTCGCGCTACGCCGGCTTGCGGCGGCGAAGTTTTCGGCGGCCCGGGTTTGGGAGCGAACTGTACGGTCCCGAGCGTCACGTCCGCGCTCAATTGATCCGGCTTGCGGAGCGGCATCGAGAGCGTCGCGCTGCCCTCGATGAAACCGTCGAAGGGCAGGGACGCCTGCTGTTGCTCGGGTGTGCCGCCGAGCATCGCCAAGCTGTTCACGGTAGCCACACTGATCCGCGAAACCCGCACGGTAGCGCTGCCCGCCTGATCTCCCTGCAGGCGCCATGCGCCGCTACCCTCGATGGAGGCTTCGCGCAGCTTGCCGTTCAAACCCACGGAAAGATCTGCACCGCGCGTTTGGAGCGTGGCGGAAATCTCGCCGACCATTTGGCGATACACGGCCACGCCCGTCGCCGAGATGGTTCCGTCCAGGGCCGTCAAAATGGGCGCGCCATTGGCGATGTTCGCGGCTACCTGGAGTTTGCCGGCGAGAGTCGCTTCAAGCGGTGGCTGCATTTGCGCGATGCGCCGGATTCGCGACGTGGGCAGGCTGGTGGTGGCAATGAAGAAGTCGGCATGGCCGTTCTGCCAATCAGCGCCGGAGTGCCCGTAGGTTCCGCTAAAGTCGATCGAAGAGTTTTGCACGCTGACATCGCCGGAGCTCACCTCAATCCGCGCCGGAGTATAGCGGAAGGTGGTGCGCAACCGGTCCGCCTGCTCGCCGAACCCCGCGGGCCGCTGGACATCAGCCGTGACCGTAGCGTCCGGCGCGTGCAACGTACCTGTCAGGCGAAGCGTGCCCGAGGCAGTGCCGGAAAGCTCGCCGGGTACGCCGGCCGATCCGGTGGCCTCGCGCAACAGGTCCGCGATCACGGCGTTGTGGATCTCGAGTTGCGCGCTTACGGAGGCATCGGCGAAGCTCCCGCTGTGTGCACCCACGGTGGCCGATCCGCTGACGGTGGCGGCGTCTCGCGCCAGGGTCATCCGCGTGGCCTGTATCTCATCCTTCGACGCGCGCAGATCAGCCGAGAAAGTATTAAGCGCGTGTCCTTCGATGGAAGCATTCGCGAGGGAGACGCGTCCATTAAAGGTGGGGTTATCCAGCGGCCCCGCCAGAGAACCTTCCAAGTCGGCGGCGCCATTATTCAACTTGACCGGCAGCGTTTTGGGCGCGTTTTGCGAGGCGAGAGCGAGCGCGGGCAGCAGATCGTTCAAATCGCTCGAATGAACTTTGACCGCCAGCGTCTGGCCGGGCGTGCCGCTAACGTCGAGCCGCGTCGCGGCCGTGGCGATCCACGAAGGCTGCAGTGTGATGGTGCCTGCTCCCGAATCCCACGCCGCGTTCACTTGGCCTTGAACCGGCACGCCGCCCCCTGCTGGAGAAGTGGGGGGAGAAATGGCCGCGGGAGAAATTGCAAGATCGGCGCGCGCCGTGAAGTGCGATCCATCGCCGAGGGTGCCGTCAAAGCGAACGGGGCCGGCCATCTCGCCGGTCCAGGGGATGGCGCGGGAGTCGATCAGCGCAGCGGCATCCCTCACGCCTACGCCGTCGACAGCGCCTTCGAAGTGGATCGTGCGCCAGTCGGAAAGATCCGCGTCGCCGGTCACGCGGGCGCCCAGCGCGTGGGCTTCTAGATTGTGCAGGGACAGCCGGTCCAAGCCGAAGCTGAGATCGCCCTGTACATCCGCGTTCGCGATTCTCAGGTTTCCGCGCGAAAACCCGGCTCCGCGGACGGCCAGTTTGCCATTTACGCTGAGGTCGAACTGGGGCGCGAAAGCGATGGTCAATTTCCCATCCAGCGTGCCCGTACCGGCCGGCTCGACGGGTAACTTGAATATCCGGACGGCTTCGCTCCCCGAGGTCGAAGCGCGCACGCTGAATGCGCCATGCGGTGCGCGAACATCGTCCAGCGAACCGGCCAAATCGACGCGCGATTCCCTGGTCGAAATCCGAATCCTCGAAAACGCGAGCCGCGATTTCTCCAGTGTGAAGGCCGCCGAAAGTGAGGTGGGGATGGGCCCGTAGCCGAGAGGCGCCAGTTGCACACGTTCGGTGGCGATGTCGCCACGATACAGCACCCGCCCCGGCTCGTAACTCATGCGAATGCGCAGGCCCTCGCCATGCACGCGCAGGGGGATGCGGGTCTCGTTGTACTCCACTACTCCGTCGACCGCTTCGTAATCCCGCACCGCCAGATCCAGAACATCTTCCGCCCAGGTGGTCTTGCGGTGGGGCTCGGGGATATTGGTGGAGCCATCGTCGTAGAAGACAATGTGCACGCGGGGCCGTTCGATGCGCACGCGCGCCAAATCCACTTTGCGCTCGAAAAGCGAAATGATGCGCAGCCCCAGCGTTACCGAATCCGCCGCTACCAGGGGCGCGCCTTCGGTTTCTTTGCCGTGCAGCACAACCTGGGTCATTTCCGCGGTGAGGCGCTCCCAGTTGAACACGAAGCGTCCGTATTCAAACCGCCCGTGGGTGGTGGTTTCCACCTGCTCGACAATGCGCCGGCGCACGTAGTCGCGGAATCGCTGCGTGCGGATCACGACCAGCCCGGTGACCGTCAATACGACCAGCAGGATTGCGATGCTGGTGAGGACCCAGTGCAAGACCCGGCTAAGCGAAACGATGCGGTGCAGAATCTTCATGGGACCACCTGCACCCGGTACACGATCTGCGTCTCGTTGCGCGTCTGGGCGAGCCACCGGTCGAGCGCCTCATTGAGACGCTGCTCGGTGAGCAGTTGCTCCACTTGATCGCGGCTGCTTTCGAAGGAGGGCACTTGCTTCTCGTTCTTGGCGCGCCATCCGGCCGCGAGTTGATCGTAGTAGGCGCGCAGGTCCTGATCGCCGATCTGGACCTCCGGACGGAATCGCAGATCGGTGAAGCGCAGCGTGCGGAGGCCCGCGGCCAACTGCGCGGAAACATCCTTCTCGGTGATGCCGTAGCGCGCCAGCGCCGCCTGGTACTCGGGGGCCGAACCGAACTGCGCCTTGACCTGCGCCAGCGTTTTATCCAGCTCTTCGTCGATCGAAAGCGTAACGTGGCTGTCGGCGGCTTCCTGCAGAATCAGGATTTGATCCACCAGCCTTCCGGCGGATCTTCGCTTGGCGGCGGGGCTCAAGTCCACGGGCTTGCCGTCGAGGAACGCGGACACGCGCAAATCCAGCAGAATGGCGCTCTCGGCGATGACCTCCCGGCCCACGGTGACCGCGATCCGGTCGAGCGTTTCGGCGCACAGCGAATTCATGGCGATCACCGCCGCGATCATGCCGTAAATAAGCCGGCGGCGCATCAGAACGTCTGCCCCAAAGAAAAGTGGAATTGAAACACATTGATGCGTTGATTGGTCAGCACGCAGGCGTTGGGCCCGCTAGGAGTGCAGGTGAGCAACTGATCCCGCGTTCCGGAAAATCCGAAGAAGCGCGGTGAATTGGGGCTCAAGCTGAAATCCACCCGAATGGGCCCCACCGGGGTGCGGTAGCGGATCCCGAATCCGAAGGCATGGACCATATAGTTGAAGTCTTGCAGATTTTGCTGGCGGAAGCGGAAGCTCACGTGATCGATATCGCTATAGACGTTGCCCATATCGTGAAACAGTACGCCGCCGACGTTATCGCCAATCAGGGGAAACCGCAGTTCCGTGCTGTGAAACAGCAGCGCCGTACCACCTAGCGGGAATCCCGTCGGCGGGATTGGTTCACCCGTCGGAGAAACCGACCCGATGTCGCGCGGTCCGGCCTGATTATCCGGAAAAGCGCGGTTCGAGGCGGCGCCGCCCGAAAAGAAGCGTTCCGCCAGCGGGATCTCCGCCAGCCCGCCCAGCCGCTGGATGTACCCGAATTGCAAAGTCCGCGCGATCACAATATCGCGCCCGATCGGATGGTAGGTGGTATTTCGCACCAGCACCCGCGTGAAATCGGTCTGCGACCCGAACCATCTCCACGCCAGGCCCAGGTCCACGGTGTTCAGCGAGCCGCGATGCGAATCGGTGGGATCGTCGCGATGATCCTGGATGAACGAAAACCCCAGCAACCCCGCGCGATCCGGCTGCGAGAGCAGGGGAATCAACTCCGCCGACGATATCGCCAGGTCGCTAATGCTCACGCGGCGGAACGTGTAGCGGTACTGAATCGTACGGGCGCGCGAGACCTTCTGCGACAATTGCACCGAACCTTCCCAGCGATGCGCAGCGAAAGTTCGCACGTCGTGCGAGTTGTCAAACAGGGCGGAGAACGTCAGCGCCAGGTTCTCATGGCCTTCAAACTGCGGAGCCAGGTACGTGAACAAGGCGCGCTGCTCCAACGTGGACACGAGCGTCTGAACTCCGACGATGTGGCCGAGGCCCAGGAAATTGATGCGGCTCACGCCCAGGGACACGCGCGGGCTGAAAGCGGTCTCACCCGCGGGTGCGTCAAACGTGGTGACACCGCCGCCGATGCGGGCCAGTTCCGCGCCCAATCCGGCATTGAAGGAATACTTGCGGGCTTCATCCAGATGGACCAGCACGTACTTGCTGTCCTCGTCGCCTTCGGGATTCTGCAGCGCGGTTTGGACCTTGGAAAAGATGCCCAGGTCGTAGAGTTTCTGCTGGCTCTCGCCCATGCGGCTCTGCGAAATGGGATCGCCGGGCGAGAGGGTGATGCGGCTGTCCACCAGCGCCGGGTTGGTGTGTTCCAGTCCGCGCACCAGGATGCCGCGCACGAACTGGCGCTTCCCGGGCTGCACCGTGTACTTCAGGTTCACGTGGTTGGGCTCGTCTTCGGCGGGCGATTGGGTCCAGTCGAAGTTCGCGTCGGGATAGCCGTTGTTGTAGTAGTAGCTCAGGATGGACTCGCGGTCGGTGGCCACGTTGGTCTCGCTGAACGGCTGGCCGGCGGTGGATTCCAGCAGCGGCTGCAGATGACTGGCGTCGTCTTCGCTGGCGCCTTCCAGATCCAGGCGATTGACGAACCATTGCGGCCCTTCGACCACTTGCAGCTTCACCTCGAGACGCTCCGGCCGCGATTCCTCGACCATGGACATTACGTCCGCCTCCCGAAACCCGCTGCCGCGGTACAGGTCGCGAATGGCTTCCTTGTCCCGCTCCAGCAGCCGCTCCGAATAGCGACCATAGCGGCGCCGCAAGAAACTGGCCGGGACCATATACATGCGCTCGCGGATCGTGGCGGTGTCGAAGAAGCGGTTGCCCGCGATCTCGATCCCCTCCACCTTGTGACGGGCGCCCAGCGTCACGTTATATTCGATTTCGGTGCGATCCGGCGCCGGCTGGCTCTGGTCGAACTCCACTTGCGCGTTGAAGTACCCGAGCCCCTGGACATACTCGAGAATGTTGCGGCGGCCTTCCGTGAGCAGACCTTGGTCGACGGAGCGTTCCTGAAACACCGGAACCAACTGGCGCAAGCGCCCGCCGGAGACTTTTGCGCCCTGTACGCGAACCTGGATGGTGGGGCCGGCGTCCAGGATCAGGTGGGGCGTAACGCGATTGGTGTCGCGTTCATAATCCAGCATGTCTAAAGTCAAACGAGCCGCCAGGTGGTCGCCCTTCTGGAACAACTCCTGCGCGCGTTGCACGCCGGACTGCACCCGGTTCTCGGTGACGGGACGCCAGCCGGGAAACTGGAACGGACCGAAGCCGTTGCGCCAGCGCGTGGCGTGAATCACGCGATCCAGGCTCTCGCCGATTTGTCCGGCCAGTTTTACGCCCCCGAAACGGGCCCGGTCGCCGGTGTCGATATCGAAGTGAAGGGTGGCTTCTTCGGTGTCCGGATTGCGTTCTATGTGGTACTGGATTCGGGATTGATAAAAGCCATTGGCGCGCAGGCGGTCCTGCATGTTGGTTACCGCAGTTTCCACTTCCGTGCTGACGAAGGGCGCGCCCAGTTCGAGCTTGGTGGCTCCGGTCAACTGGTTGCGGTTGGGAGGTTCGTCTTCGCCTTCGATGCTCACGCCGCCGATGAAAAACGCGGGCGTCGTGACGATGCGCAACGCCACGCCGGCAGCGTCCGATTCTGCATCGACCGTAACGTCGGTGTAGCGGCCCGTCACATACAGCTTCTGGAGCGACGCGCGAACATCATCCATAGACAGCGGCTGTCCGGCGCGCAGAGGAAGCAGTTGGTCCAGTTCAGCGCGCGGCAAGGGCTGGGAATCCGGGTCGTAGTCGATGCGGGAAATGGTGCGCCCTTCCAAGGAGGTATTGGGGGGCGTACTAGAGGGAGGGTTCGCAGCCGCGCCAGGGGAAGCGGGTGCCGGCCCTTGAGCCAGAACCAAGGCCGCGCCCATCAGCACCAGACAAAGCACCGCCGGCCGCACGCAACATAATGATATCGCAACCCTATCGCGCACAGGCAGTCCGTTGTGCGCGAGGAACAAGCCCACAGGCGTCAGTCCGTTGCGCGCGAGTAACGATGGTGCTTACCAACTTCGCACCAACAGCCAGATTCCCGTGGCCCACGCGTATACCAACACGGCCCGGCGAGCTACGGTTACGCTCAACCGTTGCACCGCGTGTGCGCCCAGATATCCGCCCACAATCGCCGCCAGTAACATCGGAACTCCCACGCGCCATTCGACGATCCCGCGCCAGGCGAAGATTCCTACCGCCAGCAGGTTCACCGCTGTGGCCGACCACAGGCGCAGGCCGGCCGAGGCCTGAACGTCCAGGTTGGCGGTCACCAGAAACAGGACGATCATTAGTACGCCCATCCCGGCGCCAAAGTAACCGCCATAGACTGCGATGCAGAACTGACCTAGCGCCAGCAGCATCCCGTGCGGGTGTGCGCTTCCACCTCGGGGCCGGTGCGCTTCGGCGAACTTCCGGATCGGTTCCGCGAGGCTGAAGACCAGGGCCGCGCCCAGCATCAGCCAGGGGACCAGTTTGGCGAAGCGGGCGTTGGAAGTCGCCAGCAGCAACACGCTGCCGCCGAGCGATCCGGCCAGGCTCACCGCGATGAGCAGGGCGGCCAGCTTCGCGCTGGTGTCGCGCCGCGAACGATACACCCAGGCTGAGGCGATTCCACCCGGGAGCGTCACTGAGCTGGCGGTGGCGTTGGCGTGAATGGGAGGCAATCCCGCCATCACCAGCGCCGGGAAGACCAGGAACATCCCGCCTCCAGCCAACGCATTGACGACTCCGCCGGCGAGCGCGGCTGCAATCAGAATGATCCAGGAAAGCGGAGTGGGCAGAAGGTTCCCCCTGGGAACGCTTCCATGGTAACGCGGGGGTGGGTGGAGCGGGCTTTAGCCTGCAACGGAGGCTTCAGCCTCCGCGTTGCTCAATCGAGCCGTCGGGTCGGGGACTTAAGTCCCCGTTGCAGGCTAAAGCCCACTCCACGAGAGAGAAAACCGTATCCCGCGGCACTACCTGGCTTAGGTGATCCATGGCCAGGCAATTACTTGCGGCACTTCTCATACTGGCGGCGTGGGGAGGCGTCGCCGCGGGCCAATCTTCCGATTTGGGCTCCGACTCGGGATTGGACCAGGCGTACCGCGCTTTGAAAGACAAAGACTACGCCAAGGCGGTGGCCGGGTTCGAGCGGGCGCTGGCGGCCGTGCCCGCTCCGGCGGCCGAGCGGGCGCCCGCGATTCATAAGGATCTGGCGTACACCTTGCTGAAGATCGGCGAGAACGAACGGGCGCGCGACCAGTTCGCCGAAGCCCTCCGACTGGACCCCGGGGACGACCACGCGGCTCTGGAGTATGCCTTCCTGTGCTACGAAACCAAACAACCGGCCGTGGCGCGCCGCACCTTCGCCCGGCTGCGGGAGGGGGCGCATGAGGCCGCGGATCGCGCCACGGCCGCTCAAGCGTTCCGTAACATCGACGGTCCGCTGGCCGACGGGATCGCGAGGTGGCAGCAAGCCCTGGCGCTCGACCCGGACAACTTCAGCGCGCATGAGGAACTGGCTCGCCTGGCCGGGCAGCGCGACGAGTTCGCTTTGGCGGTGGAACACTATCGGGCCGCGCTGCGCATCAAGCCCCTGCGCACGGATTTGTGGCTGGACCTGGGGCGCGTCTTACAGCAGATGGGGCGCGACGCCGAGGCCCTGACGGCCTGGAAGGAAGCCGCGCGCAGCGCCGATCCCCGAGTGGCGGAAACCGCGCGCGATCTGCTGCCGGCGTCGGAGTTGGCCGGCTTGTTACCTTCTGCACCGGTCGCCTCTCCGGCCGTCGCGCCGGCAGCCCCCGCCGCCCGAGTTACGGCCAGCGCGCGCGAGATGGCCAGTAAGAGCCTGGAAAAGGGATATCTGCAGGACGCCGTCAAGTACCTGTGGGTAGCGCATCAGACCGATCCGGCGGATTTCGAGGTGATGCTTGACATGGGGCGCGCTTACAACTCGCTTAAGGACGACCAGCAGGCGCTCAAGTGGTTCAACCAGGCGCGGCGTAGTCCGGACGCGCACATCGCCGGGGAAGCCTCGAAGGCCTATCACAATCTGGCTCCGGCGCTGGAGCGGTTTCGCACCACGGTGTGGGCGTTCCCGATGTTTTCCTCACGCTGGCACGATACTTTCGCCTACGCGCAAGTGAAGACCGAGTTGCGCGTGCCGCACTGGGTGGTGCATCCCTACCTTTCGGTGCGCTTCATCGGCGACGTGCGCGGAGCCACCCAAAGCGGGGCCAGCATTCCGCCGCAAAATCTGTCCGAGAACAGCGTGATCGTGGGGGCCGGCGTGGCTACCAACTATTGGCACGGAGCAATGGGCTGGTTCGAAGCCGGCGAATCGCTGCGCTATCGCGATACGGCCGCGGATCTCTCGTCGGGGACGGCTCGGGCGGTGCCGGATTATCGCGGCGGACTCTCCTTCGCCAAAGGGTTTGGGCACCTGCTCAGCTCCGGCGCTCACGGCCCGTATGCCGAGCTGAGCGGAGACGGCGTGTTTGTCAGCCGTTTTTCCAACGACTCCATTTTTTATTCGCAGAACCGCACGGGGTACACGTTCGCGCAGGCCGAGTCGTTCCTGGGATTCCACCCGCAGATCTACTGGAACTGGAACGCGGCGGGTGATGTCAAGCGCCAGTATTGGGCCAACACCGTCGAAACCGGCCCCGGCGTGCGCTTCCGCTTCGAGGGGTTGCCCGCCGGCATGCGATTCTCGGTGGACGCAATGCATGGAGTGTATCTGATCAACGCCGGTAATCCTCGCCGGCCCAACTTCAACGACCTGAGGATCGGGATCTGGTATGCGCTCACGCGGTGATGTTGTGATTCTCGCCAAGTCGCCAGGTCGCAAAGAATTGCACCAAAAAATCCTGGTTTTCTTTGCGTCTTTGCGTCTCGGCGAGAAAATGCTTTGGCTAATCGCCGCGCTGCCCTGTCAAGCGGCGGTGTTTTCGTTTCACGTGGTCGGAAACGACGCGGGATCTTGGCCGGCCATATTTGGTTCGATGGGCCTGGCGGGCGGTACTGCAGCTGATGCCGGCGTGATTGTCGTTCCGTCGAGCGCGAAAGCGGCTCCGGGAGATTGGGCCGCGCGCGTGGCACAGGGCGCCTTGCTCGTCATCGAAGGCGATTCGCCCACGGCGCAGTCGTTCGGATTTCGTCCCAATTCCGCGCGAGTCGCCGTCCGGGCGCTCTCGGACGTGCATGCCCCCAAGCTGGATATCGTGTGGGAACGCCAGTTGGATCTGCCGCGTTTCGAAGTCCCCGTCGACGCTCGCGTGTTCGCGCGGGAGCGGCATAGCGGCGCGCCGTTGCTGGCGGGCGTCCGGCGCGGATCGGGCGCGGTGTTGTGGCTGGCCGCTCCACCCGGCGATCGGGGCTACGAACGCTTCCCTTACCTGCCTCAGGCCATGCTCGACCTGGGATTGGAGCTGCCTTTCCGCTCGGCGCGCCTGTGGGCCTTCTTCGATTCGTCTTATCGGGCGCGAGTGGACCTGGACTACTTCGCGGCGCACTGGCGCGAGTCCGGCATCGCGGCTCTGCATGTGGCCGCGTGGCACTACTGGGAGCGCGATCCGCAGGCCGACGCGTATCTGGATGAGCTGATTCAAGCCTGCCATCGCCACTCGATTCTGGTGTACGCGTGGTTTGAATTCCCGCACGTGAGCGAGCGCTTCTGGACCGAACATCCGGAGTGGCGCGAAAAGACCGCGCTGCTGCAGGATGCGCAACTGGACTGGCGCAAGCTGACCAATCTCACCAACCGCGACGCCTTCGCGGCGGTGGCCGCGGGCCTGCGCGATGCCGTCGGCCGTTTCGATTGGGACGGCGTGAATCTGGCGGAGATGTACTTTGAGTCGCTCGAAGGCCACGAGAACGCGGCGCGCTTCACGCCGATGAACAACGACGTTCGGGCGCTGTTCCGGGCCCAGGCGGGGTTCGATCCGCTGGAACTGTTCGACGCCCGCTCGCCGCACTATTTCCGCACTACTGCCGCCGGCATGGCGCGATTCCTCGAGTTCCGGACGGAGCTGGCGCGGCGGCAGGAGCAGGAATGGATCGCTTACGTGGACCAGCTCCGCAAATTTAAGCCGCATCTGGATCTGGTCTTGACCCACGTGGACGACAGGTTCGATCCGGCGATGCGGGAAAAGATCGGCGCCGACGCGGCCCGCACGCTGCCGCTGATGAAGAGCACGGATTTCACGTTTCTGGTGGAGGACCCGGCCAACTTGTGGAACCTGGGGCCGGAGCGTTATCCGACCATCGCGGCCCGCTACCGCGCCATCGCTTCGCGGCCCGAAAAGCTGGCCATCGATATCAACGTGGTGGAACGCTACCAGGACGTGTATCCCACCAAACAGGAAACGGGCGTGGAATTGATGCAAGTGATCCATACGGCCGCGGCGCAGTTTCCCCGCGTGGCGTTGTATTTCGAAAGCTCGATTGCGGCGCCGGATTGGCCGCTCCTGGCCCCTGCGGCGGCGGACGTAGGCGGCGCTGAACGTACGCCGCATGGCTGGAAAGTAAATTCCCGCGGCGGTGTGAGTATGGCGTGGCAGGGTCCGGCGCTGGTGGACGGACGCCCCTGGCCCGCTAGCACCGGCTCATCCGTGCAACTGCCCGGGGGCACGCATACGATCGAGCCCGCGCCCTCGCAGCCCCCGTTGCGGATTCTGGATTTCAATGGCGAGATGAAATCCGCAACCGCGACCGCTTCCGGCGTCGAGATCATTTATGAAAGCAGCTCCCGGGCGTTCGTGCGGTTGGACGCACGGCCGTCGCGCGTCACGATCGACGGCGTGGAGATGCTTGGAGTCGGCGTCCGACCCGAGAGCGGCGACGGATTGGTGATGTTGCCGCGCGGGCAGCACTTGGCCGCGATGTGGCGCTAGACGCGGTTCAAGCTACTACGCCAGGGGCGGCTTCCGAGTTGAAACTGTAGCCGAAGCCTCGCACGCTGCGGATGAAATCCGGGCCCGCCACGGTTTCGATTTTCTGCCGCAGCCGCAGAATGTACACATCCACGGTGCGGTCGGTGACCGCACGGTCGTGACCCCAGACTGCGTCGAGCAATTGCTCGCGGCTGAACACCACGCCTGGGCGGCTCATCAGGAACTCCAGAAGCCGGAACTCGGTGGCGGTCAGCGCGATTTCCTGTCCTCCCAGGTGCACCTGGCAGCGGGTGCGATCCAGTTCCAGCTCTCCGGCCTTGAGGATCTTGGTGGTCGGGGCTTGGCCGCGAAAGTGAATCTTGATGCGGGCGATCAGTTCCCGCACGAAGAAGGGTTTCACGATGTAGTCGTTGGCGCCCAGTTCCAGACCTACGATGCGGTCGGTCTCCGAGGCCCGTGCGGTCAGGAAGATGACCGGAACGTGCGACAGCTCCGGATGCGCGCGGATGCCCTTGCAGATGTCCAGACCGTCGGAGTCCGGCAGCATGATGTCGAGAATGATCAGGTCCGGCCGCTCCCGCCGGCAAAGCTCCAGCGCACCCTTGCCGGTCTGCGAACCGGCGAAGGCAAAGCCTTCCTTTTCAAGGTTGTATCGGATCAACGCGAAGAGATCGGAATCGTCTTCGATCAAAACAATCTTCTTCATAGTGCCTGAATTATCGTAACCGGAGATACGTTACAGTTCGATTACGCCGCTGTGAACTTTTGGCGACGCGCACACCATCTGCGCTACGGCGCTGGCACCTCGGCGGGCTCATCTTCAAAATCTACCACCGCCAACCCGAGGTTTTCGGTGGGCAGGGTGAAGAAAAATGTCGAGCCGCGGCCGGCCTGGCTCTCCACGCGGACGTCGCCACCTTGAGCGCGGGTCAGGTGCTTGACGATCGCGAGGCCCAGGCCGGTGCCGCCCATCGCCCGGGAACGGGCTTTGTCCACCCGGTAGAAACGCTCGAACAACCGCGGCAGTTCTTGATCCGGGATTCCCAGGCCCGTATCGCGGATGAAAACTTCGACCATGTTCCGTTCGGTGAGCCGCGCCCCCGCCGTGACGCGTCCGCCGTCGGGCGTGTACTTAATGGCGTTGTCCAGGAGGTTGGTCAGAATTTGATGCACCGCTCGCGCGTCGCAGAAGACTTCGACTTCCTCGGGTGTGGGCTCCTGGACCAGCTCGATCGATTTGTTCTGGGCGATCGGGCGCATCATCTCGATGTCCGCGGTAAGCAACCGGCTCACCGAATACGGCGCAAACCGGAACTTCTGTTTGCCCTGTTCCACCTGCGAGAGCACCAGCAGGTCGCTGGTGAGCCCACGCAGCCTTTCCGCGTTCTGGCGAATGATGTTTAGGAATTTGAGATTGTTTTCGGAGTCGTGAATCGCGCCGTCCAGCAGCGTTTCCGTGTAGCCCTGAATGGAGGCCAGCGGCGTACGCAGCTCATGTGAGACGTTGGCTACGAAGTCCTTGCGCACGCGCTCCAGCTTTTCCAGCTCGGCGTGTTCGGTCTCCAAGCGGACCATCACGAATTCCAGCTTTTCGGCGGTTTCGTTGAGCTTGGACGAGAGCACGCCCAATTCGCCGCGTCCGGTCCCCCGGAGACGGGCGCGGAAATTGCCCTCCGCCAGTTGCCGCGCATAGTCGATGATGCGGCCCAGGCGCCAGGAGGCGATGCGCGCAAACACGGCCGCCAGCACCACCGCGGGGAGAAACGCAAAGGCGGTCGATAACATCACTTGGCGGAGGATGGCGGCAACGCGGGCATCAATCTCCGCGGCGGGCACCGCTAGACGGAGCACCCCGTCACCAGCGGGATAACCGCTGAGAGGTACAGCCACATACAGAAATCGCGCGCCGAGAGTGTCGCTCACGCGCAGGCTCGATCCGACTCGCCCCGCCAGAGCCGCGTCGACTTCCGGGCGTCCGCGGCGGTTCTCCATCTGCGCTGCAATCGCGTCGGAATCGGCGAGCACCCGGCCGTCGGTCGCGATCCAGCTAACGCGCGCTCCCGCAGTCTGGCCCAGCTTCACGAAACTTTGGCCCGCCAAGGCGTTGGTCAACGCGATGGTGCGGGCCTTCTGCTCCAGTTCCAGCCGGCGCGCCTCGATCTGGGCTTCTTGAACGCGCTGAGTGACCAGATAGTCCACTGCGGTGAGCGCCACGCCCAGCACGCAGACCACCGCCAAAATCAGTTTGATGAAGATTCGCGCGGTCACCGGTTTTTCCGCACGTTATGGACGCCGTTCAGGCCTTTTGCATGTACGTTCAGGCCTTGTACATGTACTTTATGTTCGATTTGAACACCAGAAGGTTGGGATCGCCCTCGCGATTCACCTTAAGGCTGCCCTTGTCGTACCACTCGATGACGCCCTTCAAAGTTTCGCCGTCCTTGAGCACGATGATCATGGGCGTCTTAGACTGCATCTGCTTGAGATAGTAAAAATTCTCGGCGTTGGTCTGGTCGGGCGGAGTGGCTTTCTTGGGGCCGTCTTTGCGGGGGGCCCTTTGTTCCTTCATTTCGTTGAACGATGGCCGGATCAAACGGCGGTTTGCGGGTTCCACTTCGGGGCTCCATTTCCGGGACGCCAAGCGGGGCCGGGCGTTTTCGAAAAACCGATATTTAGTTCCTTGATAGCACACACTTAGCCGGAACGCAATGCGAGGGCTAGCGTGCGGCAGACGAACTGGTGGCTTGGCATCGGCAGGCTCCAATCGTGGTTGCTGTAAGAATGTTGCCGGATGCTATCCTCGGTATTCGTGGTCTGGCGCGACTGCGATAGGCCGTGCCGGGCAGTGGGCCAACCCATCGTGAAGTAAGAACGTGAAGTAAGAACGTGAAGTAAGAACGGGAAGTAAGAACGGGAAGTAAGAACGGGAAGTAAGAAATGGTGAAGTAAGAACATGACGCGCATCGCCCTTGGCATTCTAGTGTCCGTGATCGGCGCTCCGCTTCCGGGACAGTGGATCAAGCAGCCCACGCAGGGAATTCCACGCACGCCGGAGGGCAAGCCGAACCTGACGGCGCCCGCTGCGCGCACGGCCGATGGGAAGCCGGACTTGTCCGGAATGTGGCAGATCAGTCTGGGCGCGGGCTACGTCGCGAACCTGGCGACGGAGCTGAAGCCCGATGAGGTCCGGCCGTGGGCTGCGGCGATTTATAAGGAGCGCTCAGAGAACTTGGGCAAGGACGATCCTTGGACGGTGCAGTGCCAGCCGCTGGGGACGCGTCACGTCACCAACGGCGGCGCGGCTAAGATCATTCAAACTCCGGGGCTGATCGCCATCCTGTATGAGGATCTGGCGTACCGGCAGATTCACATGGACGGCCGCGCGCTGCCCAAAGATCCGAATCCGACGTTCATGGGCTACTCGGTGGGGCGCTGGGACGGCGACACTCTGTTGGTCGACAGCATCGGGTTCAAGGACACGACCTGGCTCGACATGGGCGGGCATCCTCACACCGAAGGTCTGCACGTGACCGAACGGTTCCATCGCCGCGATTTCGGCCACATGGATTTGGAAATCACCTTCGAAGATCCCAAAGCGTACACGCGGCCGTGGACGGTTAAGAACTCGATCAATCTGGTGGCCGACACCGAGTTGCTCGAATACGTGTGCGCGGAGAATGAACGCGACCGCGCGCACTTAGTGGGCCGGACGGCGCAGGAGAAGGAAGTCAAAGTCGCGCCGGAGATTCTCAAGCAGTACGTGGGCACGTACGAAGTGATGGCGGCGAGCGGCTCGGCCGTGGTGGTGCAGCGGTTCACCGTGACCCTCGATGGCGCGCAGTTGTTTTTGGAAATTGCCGGGCGGGGCAAGGCGCCGATGTTTCCGTTATCGGAGACGACATTCTCGCCGCGGTATTTGGGGACCTACGAGTTCGTGAAAGATTCACAGGGAGTGGTCACGCACTTGATCGCCTATTCGACTGAAGGCGATCTCAAGGCCGTGCGCAAAAGAGTTGTCGAGAAATAACCATTGTGGAGTGCGCACTCGTGCGTGCCACGTCGCGACGCATCGCGACGCTTGGCGGACCTTTCACCAAATGGCCACGCATCGACATGAATGTCGATGTGGCACGCACGAGTGCGTGCTCAACGAGCCCAAAGCATGAGTTTAGTTCAGCTGGAAACAGGTGCGCCGGTCCCTCAGGCCGATTCGAGTGCGGTCGACCTAAACGCTCTGAAACAAGAGCTCGAACGCACCATTGAAGGCGAGGTGCGCTTCGACCTTGTCACTCGCTCGCTGTATTCGACCGACGCCAGCGTGTACCTGATCCAACCGTTGGGCGTGGTGATCCCGCGGCATCGCGACGACATCCTACGGGCCTTCGAACTCTGCCGCCGCTTCCGGTGTCCGGTGACGCTGCGTGGCGGCGGGACGTCGCAGGCGGGGCAGGCGATCGGCACCGGCTTGCAGATCGACATTTCGAAATACTACAACCGCGTGCTCGAAGTGAACACGGAAGAGCGCTGGGTGCGCGTCGAGCCGGGGGTGGTTCTGGATGAGCTGAACGCCGAGCTCGTGCCATTGGGCCTGCGTTTTGCGCCCGACATTTCCACGGCCAGCCGCGCCACCATCGGCGGCATGATCGCCAACAACTCGGCGGGCGCGCGCAGCGTGCTCTACGGCAAAACCATCGATCACGTGCTGGAGCAGACCGTGTTGCTCGCGGACGGCAGCGTGGTCCACTTCCGCGAGATCCCTCGCAGCGAGGTTCCCCCCGGCGATTCGCTCGAAGCCAAGGTTTATCGCAAGGTCCTCGACTTGGCGTCGGAACACGCGGAAGAGGTCGAGCGGCGCTATCCCAAAGTGGTGCGGCGTGTGGGCGGTTACAACTTGGACGAGTTCACCGATCCCGCGAAGCCCGTGAATCTGGCCAAGATCATGGTCGGCTCTGAAGGCACGCTTGGGATTGTCCTAGAAGCGAAACTCAAGTTAGTGCCGCTGCCCAAGGCCAAGGCCGTGATGGTGGTGTGCTTCAAAGGGCTGCTGGAATCGCTGTCGGCCGCGCCGGTGATCCTGGAGCACAAACCATCCGCGGTCGAGGTGATGGACAAGCGGATCCTCGACAACACCAGGCAGAACGCGACGCTCGACCGTATCCGCACCACGTTCATGGAGGGCGATCCGGCTTCGACGCTGTGCGTGGAGCTTTACGCGGATCGCAAAGAGGATCTGCCGCCGCGATTGAAGGCGCTCGAGGAAGATTTGCGGGCGCGCAAGCTTGGCTACTACTACCACACCGAGACTGGCCCGGAGCAGGCCCGCATCTGGAGTTTGCGCGAGGCCGCGCTGGGCCTTTCGATGGCGATGAAGGAAGACGCGAAATCGATCTCCTTTGTCGAGGACACCGCCGTTCGCCCCGAGCGGCTCAGCGAGTACATCGGGCGGTTCCTGGCGATTGTCGAGTCGCACGGAACCACGGCCGGTGTGTACGCACACGCTTCGGTGGGATGCCTGCACGTGCGTCCGGTCGTGAATCTGAAAACCGAGCAGGGCGTGCGAATGTTCGGGAGCATCGCGCAGCAGGTGGCCGACTTGGTGCTCGAATTCGGCGGCGCGCTATCGGGCGAGCATGGCGATGGCATGGTGCGCAGCCCGTTTATGAGGCAGATGTTCGGCGACACGCTATTTGAGGCGTTTCGCGACATCAAGCGAACCTTCGATCCGCAGGGCCTGCTGAACCCCGGCAAGATCGTGGACGCTCCGCCGCTGACGGCGAATCTGCGTTTCGGCGCGGGTTACAAGACTCCCAATCCGCGGACGTACTTCGATTACTCTGAGTACGGCGGCATGGGCGGTGCGGTCGAGATGTGCAGCGGCGTCGGTGCATGCCGCAAGAAACTGGCCGGGACGATGTGCCCGTCCTACATGGTGACGCGGGATGAGTCGGCGTCCACGCGCGGGCGGGCCAACACGCTTCGCATGGCCATGGCGGGGCGTTTGGGTGAAGCGGGCTTGGGCGATGAAGGCGTGTATCGCGTGCTCGACCTGTGCCTGGAGTGCCGCGCGTGCAAGGCTGAGTGCCCGGTGGGCGTCGACGTGGCGCGCTTCAAGAGCGAGTTCTTAGCCGATTATCACGGCCGCCACGGCACGCCGCTACGCGCCAAGTTATTGGGCAACGTGCAGTCGCTGGGCGAACTGGGCAGCAGCTTTGCGCCGATTTCGAACTGGGTCGCGGGCGGAGCGCTGGGGCGCTGGATCAATGAGAAGCTCTCCGGAGTGGACCGCCGCCGCAAGCCACCGGTGTGGCAGCGCGAGACGTTCGCCAAGTGGGTAGCGCGGCATCCGCGAACCAAGGCCACGGGTCGCGCGATCCATCTGTTCAACGACACGTTCACCAATCACTACGATCCGGAAATCGGTGTCGCGGCGCTGGAGGTGCTCGAGCGCGGTGGCTGTTGGGTCAGCGTCGTGCGCCCAGGATGCTGCGGGCGTCCGCTGATTTCGCAAGGTCTTCTGGAGCAAGCCACGAAGAACGCGGCCACGGTGGTCGAGGGCTTGTTCCCCATCGCGAAACGCGGCGAGAAGATCGCGTTCCTGGAACCGAGCTGTTTGTCCTCGGTCAAGGAAGATCTGCCGTCGTTACTGCGCGGCGCGCAGCAGGAACGGGCCCGCACGGTCGCCGATGCGTGCGTGCTCTTCGAAGAAGCGGCCGCGGAGCTGGACTTGCCGCTACGCGCCGGGCCGAAAAAGATTCTGTTGCACGGCCACTGCCATCAGAAGTCGATGGGACTGCTGCAGGCTTCCGTGAAGCTGCTCTCGAAAATCCCGTCGGCCGTGGTGACGGATCTCGACGCGGGCTGCTGCGGCATGGCGGGCTCGTTCGGGTACGCGAAGGAACACTACCAGGTTTCCGAAGCCATCGCCAATCGCAAGCTGCTGCCGGCGGTGAAAGCGATGCAGGCGGGCGAAGTTCTGGTGGCTCCGGGCACGTCCTGCCGCCATCAGGTGGCGGATCTGGGCGGAGCTAAAGCCGTGCATCCGGCAGTCCTGATTCGCCAACTGATGGCCAACGGGTGATCGCCCGGCGCTTAGAAACTCAACTTGAGCGCGAACTGAATTTCCCGCGGATCGTGCGCCAAACTCGAGAGCCTGCCGAAGGAAGGCGTCCCCACGGTCAGGCTGCCCGGCGGCTGGAACTGCGACTTATTGAACAGGTTGAAAAACTCCCCGCGCAGTTGGAACCGAAATCGTTCGCTGAGTTGAACGTTCTTGAACAGCGATGTATCCAGGTTGTTAGTGACATCCCCGCGTATTCCAGGAGCGTTGCTGCAGGTGCCGAAGTGAAACGGCGCGGGCTGGGCGAACGCGCTGATATCGAACCACTCCGCCACCGAGCCGCCGTCGTTGTACGCGGGCTTGGCGATACAGTTCGCCCGCGTGACCGTGATCTTGATGGGGAACGTCCCGCTGGTGTCGGTCGAAGAAGTTACGCCCAGCGGTTGGCCGCTCGCGTAGGTGTAGATGGTGTTCCACTGCCAGTTGCCGAGAATGCGATTCCCCATCCCGGAGTTCATAAAGCGGTGCCCTTTGCCGGCCGGAAGCTCATAGGAAAAGCTGGTAACCAGGCGGTTGGGGGTGTCGTTCAGAGCCAGTGCTTTGTCCAATTGGCGATTGTGGTAATCCTGATAAAACGTTCGGCCGTTGCCCCCGCCCGCCGTGCCGACGTCCAGGTTGGGAATGAAATCCGCCATGGTCTTGCTGAAGGCGTAGCTGACCAGAAAGCTCAGCCCGCGCGAAAAGCGCTTTTCCAGTTTCAATTGCAAGGCGTTGTAATTCATATTCCCGATGCTGTCTTTGTACTCGATCTGGCCGAAATCGGGATAGGCAAATGCGGGCGCCTGCCCGGGCGTGCTCAGGATGCCCTGGTTGTAATTTCCTAGCGCCCACTCATGGTGTCCATAATTGCCGACCCAACCCAAGTCCAGAACCAGATCGGTGTGGAAGGAGTACTCAAAGCCCGCGCTGTAGTTTTCGACGTAGGCGGGCCGCAGGTTCTTATCCACAGCGCGGACCATTCCCAGTTGTTGGATTCGGGCGAAGTCGTCCAGCGGATAAGGCGTCAGAGTGTCGGCGGGGAAGCCATCCTTCAACAGGAACGGCGGCGGAACATTCGCCGGAAGGAACTGCCGCGTATCGATGAGGAAAGGAGGATTGAACTCCAGGAGGCTTTCGCTGCCTTGCCGGTCGAAGGCCTGGTAGAACATTCCACCACCTCCGCGGAACACGAGCCGGTCGGTGATCCTGTAGGCGATGCCGATGCGCGGCGCAAAGCCCAGGTTCCAGGCGTTCACCAGCGAGCGCGCCGACGCTCCGCTGGCATTGGGCGCGGGCGTGACTAGTCCGCCTAGACCGCCGCGCGCCGTGGGGTCGAAATTCGTGACGTGGTTCTGGCGCTCGATGCGCGGCGTGGTGTACTCATAGCGCAAACCGTAGTTGACCGAAAGATTGCGGTTGACTTGATAGGTGTCTCCCACAAACCAATTGATGCTGTCGTTGTACACGTGCGGGATCGTCAGGGATGCCAAGCCTCCCGCTTGCGGTACGCCCAGCAGCAGATCCGTCAGCGCCGCGCCGGAATACTGGCCGCTGAACGCGAAAAACCCCCGGTTGCAGCAATTATCGTAAGGAGTGTTGGCATCGCGCCGCCAGCCGCCGCCCATCTTGAGCGAGTGCGCTCCGCGGAGGATGCTGAGCGTGTCTTCGTACTGCCAGACCTGCGAGAACTGGTTTTGCGGCAGGAATCCCGGGCTCCCCAGGTTGGCGAAGCCGGTGATCTGAAACGTGGAGAGCCCTCCGCCGACCGTGCTCGCAGGATAATTAGGAACCCCCTTGATACCGAATTGCGCGTCCACCGACGGAGTGCCGAACGGAGACTGCAGCGAATGCGAAGCGACGCGGTTGAACCCGGCGCGCACCTCGTTCAGGATCGTGGGGCTGAAGGTGTGGGTCCAGCCCAGCGCCACGTTGGTTCCGCGGTCCAGGTTCGTGCCGAACGTGGTGTTGGAGGATCCGTCGATATAAGCCGGCTGGAGGTCGTTGAAAATCCCCGGCTGAAAACGCCGCAGGTCGGTGACGGCGAAGTGGCCGAAGAATTTGTTGGAGTCGTGGTATTGGCTGTCCAGCCGCAAGACTGCGGCATCGGAACCGCTGGTGAAGGTGGGACTGGAGATGTAGTTGTTGCCCGTGAATTTGCCGGGAACTCCCTCCAGCGCTCGATTGGTGTTGGGCAGAGGATAAAGGGCCATGATTTTCGCGCCCACCGGATCGATGCAACTCGGCGCGACGATGGCATTGGAGATGCAGCCAGAGAATTGCGAGAGCGCTGGCAGAGTGGTTCCGTGTGGGGCGCTTGCGAGTTCCGAGAAATTGTACTGCCGCATCAGCGGCGTGGGCACGGAGCCGATCAGCGAGGTTCCTTTGGCAATGGTGGTGTGTTCTTCGCCGCCGAAGATGAAGGTGTGATTCTTCTTGATGGGGCCTCCCAGCACGCCTCCGAATTGATTCCGCTGGTACTGCGGCCGGGGTTTGCCCGCCGTGTTCAGGAAGAAATCGTTGGCGTCCAAATCGCGGTTGCGGAAAAACTCATACCCATCCCCGTGCAGGCCATTGGTGCCCGATTTTATGGTGGCGTTGACCACCGACCCCGCGTTGCGTCCGAAGGACACGTCGTAAGTGTGGGTCTGAATCTTGAACTCGGAGACCGCGTCCACGGGGGGCTGCGCCACCTGCGCGCTTTGGCTTTGCAGGTTCTCGTCGTAGGAGTTGTTATCGACTCCATCAAGAATGAAATTGTTCTGCAAGCTGGTGTTTCCATCCACGCTGAATACGCCCTCGCCTCGCGCAGCCTGGATGGGGGTGACGGAGTTGACGCCCGGGCTCAACAGTACCAGATCGTCATAGCGCCGGCCGTTGAGGGGTAGTTCTGAAACCTGCCGCTCTCCCACCACCTGGCCCACGTTTGCCGATTGAGTATCGAGCAGCGGCGCAGCGGCCGTGATGTTTATTTCCTGCGAGAGCACGCCGACCTGCAGCGTGACGTCCAATTCCAGACGGGATTGCACATCCACCTGGATGCCGGTTTGAACGAACTTTTGAAATCCCGTCTTTTCGACGGCCAGAGAATACGTTCCGACCTTTAGCAGCGGCGCCAGGTATGCGCCACTGTTCTCAGTGCGGGTGGTTTCTTTCGCGTTCGTTGCCAGGTTCGTGACGGTAACTTGGGCGTCGGAGATCGCCGAGCCGGTGGAATCCCGCACGCGCCCGGCGATCATGCCGGTATCGACTTGGGCGCCGGCAACCGCCGCACACCACACCCAGGCGGCACAGGCGAAACACCAGCGATTCTTGAAGATTTGTCTCGTTGTTCCCATAAACGACCCTCCGTACGCCAGAAATGCGACCAGTGTACGCACTGAATGTTGCGGCTTTGCAAAAAAACTGCTACACCCTCGTGAATCGCTCGGCGGGAGGAAGCGGCGATGTTCGCTCTCGACCTGCTATGATCCTCGGGAGTGAGCGCTCAACCACCTAACCCGGCGACTGCGGCGAACGCGGCGTCGGTCGAGAACCACGGCGTTCCCGCGCGGCCCACGCATGTGCGGCACGTGGTCCTCGGGCTCACCGTCTTCGCCTACATGATCACTTACATGGACCGCGGCGTTCTTTCGACCGCGCGGCTGGCGATCATGAAGGAACTGGGTATTACGCTGGCGGCGATGGGCTCTGTCACGTTCGGCTTCCGCATGGCCTACGCGCTGTTCCAGATCCCCGGCGGCTGGTTGGGAGACACGATTGGAGCGCGGCGGGCGCTCACTATTATCGTCGGCTGGTGGAGCGCGTTCACCGCGATGACGGCGATGGCGTGGAGCTCGGCGTCAATGATCGTTATTCAGGTTTTCTTCGGACTGGGCGAAGCCGGGGCGTTTCCCATCGCAACGCGATCGCTGGCGCGGTGGCTTCGGCCCTCCGACCGCGGCTTTGCGCAAGGCATCACACACGCGGGATCGCGCCTGGGTGCGGCATTCACTCCCATGATCGTTGCCCCGATCATCCTACACTGGGGCTGGCGGGCAGCGTTCTATGCTTTCGGTGTGCTCGGCGCGATGTGGGCGATCGCCTGGTATGCCTACTACCGCAACACACCGGAAGAGCACCGCGGAGTGAATCAAGCCGAGCGCGAATTGATCGGTGCGGGACGCAAGCGCTCCAGCGGCAAGGTGCCGTGGGGCCAGATCCTCTGGCACGGGAATCTGTGGATTCTGGCGTTGATGTACTTCTGCTACAACTTCAACCTGAACGTGTACAACGACTGGTTCCCCATCTACTTGCAGCAGTCGCGCGGAATGACGCTCTCGCAAATGGGTTTCTATGCCAGTCTCCCATTCTTTGCCGGGACCATCGGTGATCTGGCCGGGGGATGGTTTTCCGATCTCGTGCTGCACTGGACTGGCAATGTAAACGTCGCTCGCCGCTGGGTCGCGATCGCCGGCTTCTTGCTGGCGGCGGCGGCCACGGTTCCGGCAACGCTAGCTCACGATCCCAAAATGTCCGTGGCGCTGTACTGCGTGGCGTTCTTCGGATTGGAATGGACCGTCGGCGTCTCCTGGGCGGTACCGCTCGACATCGGGGCCGACTTCGCCGGATCCGTTTCGGCGGTCATGAATATGTTCGGGAACCTGGGGGGCGCCCTCTCCGCCTACGTGGTCACGAAAACGGTGGAGCATTACGGGTGGAACGTACCGTTCCACATTGTGGCGGTGTTGTGCGTGATCGCGGCGCTGCTGTTCCTTAAGATCGACGCGTCGAAAAAGATCACCGGCTTGCACGCGGAGGCGTAATCTACCATGGCGGTGAACCGGCAGATCAAAGTCGGCTCGCTCAAGAAGAGCGAACTGGCGGAGGCGGACCGGATCTTCCGGCTGGCGTTCGGTACGTGGCTGGGGTTACCCAGGCCCGCCGACTTCATGGGCGATCGCGATTTGATGACGACGCGCTGGCGAGCGAAAAACGTGTGCGTTATCGCCGCACGCGAACACGTTGGCGCCAAACGGGGCCGCTTGATCGGCACCAACGTGGTCACACGCTGGGGATCGTTCGGCTTCTTTGGGCCGCTCACCGTGCTGCCGGAATATTGGGATCGCGGCGTGGCACAGCGGCTGCTGGAAGAGACCATTTCAGTTTTCGAACGCTGGCGTGTCCGCCACACCGGCTTGTACACGTTCCCGACCAGCCCCAAGCACATCGGTCTGTACCAAAAGTTCGGCTACTGGCCGCGCTATCTGACTGCCATCATGACCCGGACTCCGGAGGTCGCACAGGCTTCAGCCTGTGTACTTTCGGGGCTCCCCAAGTCGCGCCGGGAGGAAGCCATCCGTGCCTGCGCGAAACTGACCGGCAAGATCGATAAAGGCTTGGACCTGACCGAAGAAATACGCGCGGTGCTTACACAGCGTACCGGCGATGTTGTGCTCATCTACACTCGCACCACGTTAGATGCCTTCGCGATCTGCCTGCACGGGCCGGGATCGGAAGGCGGGACGAAGGTGTGTTACGTGAAGTTCGCCGCGGCTCGCGGGGGGGCTGGCGCCGGCGACAGCTTCACGAAACTTCTGCACGCGATCGACGCGTTCGCTGCGTCCCGTGGCGCCAGCATTGAGGCAGGCGTGAACCTGGCACGCGAGGATGCCTATCGCCGCATGCGGGCCCACGGTTACCGCACGGCCATGCAGGGCATCGCGATGCACCGCCCGCACGCGGCGGGATTCAGTCACGCCGACGCGTATGTGATCGACGACTGGCGGTGACGCAGCTTCCGCCCCGCAGCGGCGCATTATAAGCTAAGGGCAGCGAGGTGAGTTCATGCGTTTCCTCAGCCTGGTAGCTGCCGCAACCTTGTGCTTGGCGCAAGGGCGGAGACCCCCCAGCCCGGAGCAACTGGAAATCCAGATCTGGGCCGACATCAAGCGGGAACTGCTCAAGCCCACAGGACCTCAATACTTCGAATCCAACCTCAAGGACTCCAGTATGCCGAGGTTCCACGGCACCGTCGTTTCCGGAACCTTCTCGAAACCGGACGCGGTGCTGTTTGTGCGAGTCATCGGCGCGACGGACGCTGAAGTCAAGCTCGTGTTTGGTAACAACCCCACTTCCCCGATTTTCCGGCCTGGCGACCAAATCGAATTCGAAGGGGTTCCGCAGTCTTTCACGCAGAAACCGTTCCTGGTGACGATGGACGCGAAAATTGTAGGCGTTCCGGTCCCGAAGTAGACCCCGTCACGCGGATCACAGGCTGAGGCCGGTGCTACATGAAGTAGAATCAGTAGAGTTTTGCACTGGAGAGGATCTATCGTGCACAAGACTCTGCTTCCCACTTTGCTGATTGCCGCATTGGCGGCTAGACCATTTTCTGAGATAATATAGACCAGCTCTGGCGATCCGGCTGCAAGCAAGAGATGGCGAAGGCCTATTCTGACGATCTACGACGGAAGTTGTTGGAGGCGCATCCGCAGGGGGAAGAGA
>Ga0209517_10002309_pt1 | contig 27149 bp, 6 predicted proteins | sample PeaSoiMetSII2010_FD_187695 | JGI IMG/M metagenome (GOLD analysis project Ga0209517, IMG submission 187695) | Peat soil microbial communities from Weissenstadt, Germany - SII-2010 (SPAdes) (version 2) | ecosystem: Environmental > Terrestrial > Soil > Wetlands > Peat | place: Germany: Weissenstadt...
CGCCAACTACTCGAACGAGCAGCTCAAGGCCGAGCAAGCCGCTCTGGACGCCTTGAAACCGGGCGAAGACCTGGTTGCGCTGCAACACGCGTTCGACGCGGCCGACGAAGCCAAGCAGGACGAAGCCAAGTCCGAGTAAGCCCCTGGTTTGGCAGGGCCACGCCGGACGACTGGGATCACGACCCGCCCCACCTGGAACAGTGTGGGGCGGTCGATCCAATCTTAGAGTCTGTGCAACGATAAGTTCCGGTTTCAAGGCCTCATTTGAAAACGCCTGCGCATTGGGCGATGCCGGGGCATCCGACCTCGCGGAGCGTTTGGAGTGCGCGCAGCTTGCTGCCGCTTTCGAAAACCAACGGTGCCTGGAAGCGCCGCCTCGCCGCTTCGCACTCTGACCCCGAGCTGCTCCCTCTCCTCCCCTGGAGGAGAGGGTCGGGGAGAGGAGGCCTTCTCTCGATTTCCGGCTGAAGGGCAAGGCGACGTCCAGCAAGCGTTTTGTCAGATAAAGACGAACGCCAAGGGCTCGCTGCCGTTCTGGTCTTATGGACTCCTCAGTCGGAAGAACAGGCGGCCCGAGGGAGGCGTGATCGTCACGCTGTTGGTGCCGTTGGCAGTGGTGATTGTCCCGCCGTAAGTGCTCCAGCTCGAGCTAGACAGATCGCTGTTGCTCTGCAGGGTGTAGCTTCCTGTGTCCGCCCATGACACCACCACGCTGTCCGGCAGCACACGCTGGACTGCCAGGGGCGGCAAGATTGTCGTCGTGATTGTAACGACACACGAAAGCTGGCTGCCTAACCACGCGCCACCGGAAGCGGAGATGAGCTCGAGGGAGAATTGTTTGGCCGGTCCGGGAGACCCGTTGTTGAGAATGCTAACGGTAACTGGCGCGTTGGTCTGTGCTGCGCCAAAGGAAACAATGCCCGAAATGGGCGTGTAGTCGGAGCTATCGGCGGTCAGGCTGTACGTCGTGTAGCTAACCTTCACCGGCAGCGTGGCGGGTCCCGAACGCACCAGGTTAACGGTGAGGCTGCCGGAACTGCTGGCGACGGAGGCCACAGGTGTGCCCCACTGAATCGCACCTCCGCCGTTGGTAGGCCATGAAGAAATCTGGTCCGTCGCCTCCACGATCACTGTTTCGGCTTCCCCGTTGTCATTGGGATCGTTGTCGCGCTCGTTGAAAAGCGCCGCGAATTCGACCCCGTTGGTGCTCGAGGGCGTCTGCGTAATCTCCTGGTAGAGAACGCTGGTCACACCCGGCAGGCTGCCGTAGAAGATGTAGTCCCAACCGTAATATTCCCCTTGTACGCGCTGATCCCCGCCCTCCCAGTATTTCAGCAGGTAGTTGCACAAGCCAATCGCCGACGCACTGATTCCTCCGAAGGAATCAAAGGATTCGTAATAGCCGCCGCCGTACGCCCACTGTGCTTGTAGCGGCGTCGGATAATCCACTGCCGAAGGCCCGAGCGGGTCGAGTGCGGGAATGTCGGCGTACCAGATCTCCCACGGCGAGAGGTCCCGCGGCCGGCTGCGGGCCTGGATAACGTTGAGGAACCCGAGAGAGTTGCTGATGCCCGCATTGCCAAGCAAATCCTGCTGGATATAATCTATGTACCGTTTCCCGCTGGCTTTCTCGATGACCCGCCCAAGGATTTGGTAACCAAAATTCGAATACACATTGGTTGTGCCCGGGGTGAAGTCCAAAGGCTTGGAGAACATCCAACTGATGACATTGGTCGGCGCAGCAGGGTAGTCGAGATTCATATCGCTCGAAATCTCGATCGTGTCGAAGGGTGGGTCGCCCACCGGAGAGGTGTTCCGGTCCCAGCCCCCCGAGTGATTAAGCAGCATTGCCACCGTGATGTTCTGGATGCGGCTGTCCCCGAGCACCCCACCCCAAGGCGGTATCCCCAGGTAATCGTAAACTAATGTACTGGTTGAAATGTGACCCTCATCCACCAACTTGGTAATGGCCGAAGCCGTCAGCATCTTCGAAACGCTCGCCAAGCGGAAAAGGTTGTCGGGGTGGATGACGGTCGTGAAGTTCGTGTCCCGCCAACCGTAGCCCTCGCGCAAGACCAACCGGCTATCGTTCATCAGCGCGATGGTTCCTGCTTCGAACTGGTGCGCGTCAAGGTAATTGAGCATGGCCGTCTGCAGCGGGGCCAGCTCCGGCACAATCGGCCCGCTGGCCGGGCGCGCCGAGGGAATGCCGAACCCATGGAGCTGCGCGACCGCGGCGCCGAAGGGAGGGCTCGGAACTTCGTAGTTGGTAAGCGTCGCGCTTGCGAACCCGGCGGCGGCCGGCGTGAAACTCAGTGAAAACGGGTAGCTCTGGCCATAATCCAGCGTATCTCCCGCATAGTTCGGACTGGTCGAGAACTCGGCCGCATCAGGCCCAATAAAGTTCTCCACCGTCATCACCAACTGGGTCCCATTCCAAGACCCTCCACCCCAAGCATAACCACTGGAAGTGTTCGTCGTGCCGACCGGGACATAGCCGAAATCGATTGTTCCCCATTCCGTCGCCCAGGAAACCTCCACTCCGATGGCATAAGCCCGCCCCTGATTCCCATGGACGTCCGATACGTATTGGTAAGTCGCCTGCGTGTCCGGGTGTTTTCCGACGGTGAACTGCGAGCCCGGGCCACCGGGTGGTGTTGCAGCAAAGCTGCCGGACTGGGTTGAATCCTCATAAGTAGCGTCGCTGTTAGGAGCGTCGTTGGTATTCTGCGGGTACCACGGTCCAGTGCCGGCAAACGCCAGCACCTCCCCGGCGCTCACCGTGAAACCTGAGACCGGGAGGATTTGAACACCCAGCGTGGCCGCCGAGCCGGAAAAACTTTGCGACGCGACCACCCGGAAAGTTTGCTCGTTGGCATTGGGTCCGCTCGCAACCAGGCTCAGCACGTATAACGTGAAGTTGTAGTTCTGGCCATAAAACCTCACGTTGCCGATCGTCCCGATCGGCAGTCTCGCGGAGGACGTGGCCGACGGCCCAGCCGGATTGTACTCACCAAGAATCACAAATGGCGAGGTGCTATCTGAAGCCCCGTTAGTGACTGCCAAACTATTCCCGATGTAGTTCGTATTATTCGAATAATAAACCGGCTGGCCATGCGCCGTGCGCGGACCCAGCAGCACCAGCGCGGACAGGACCGCGGCGAAAAAAGACACACGATAAGAGAATCGAGCCTGCGCCGTTGCAGGCAGTACGGCGTTTCGCTTCATAGCTATGCACTTTCAGCACTACAGTTTCTTTGGCTTTACGTTCAGGAAGATACACTGGAATGCGATTTTGCAAAGCAGAACTCGGTCTTTGAACCGGGTCTTATCTATCTATCTCTATCTATCTATCTAGGGGCGGGTTCTGTATCGGGCCTTTCGGGCGGCTTGCTGGCGGCGGGCTGGCCCTCGATCAACGCCTTGGCTTCCTCGAGCAGAGCGTGGGCGATAATCCAGTTGCTCCAGTCGGCGCCCAGGTCGCCGCTTTCTAGCTTGGGCAACTTTTGGTCAATGATTCCCACTCCTTTGGCCAGAGCGGCGCGCGCTTTGGCCGGCTGTTCCAATCGCTGTTGGCTCATTGCCAGCACCAAGTACGCCTGTGCGTCCCCAACCGGGTACCGCTGCGTAGTCAGGACTTGCTCCATCCACTCGACGGCGTTGGCCCAGCGGCCTTGGCGGTACTCCGCCCACCCTTTGGCCAACAAAGAATACGGCGTATCCGCGCATGCTGCCGCGGTCTCGGCCAAACGACCTACCGCCTCCAAATCAACCCCGCCAACGGCTTGAATCAAACAGTCCTTGGCCACGCGTCCGGCAATGATCCCATCGGTGCTTTCGCCGAATCGCGCCAGAACTTGCGCGCAATAACGACGGTAGCCTTCGGAATCACCGGCTTGCGCCAGCAAGGCCGCAAGCGCATTGTGGGCCCGATCATCGCTCGGGTCCAACTCGATCACCCGGGAAAAATCGGCCGCCTCCTCCTCCCACCGGCCATGCCGCGCGAAAAAGTTGCCTCGATCCCGCAACACGGTGGCGCTCTGCGGTTGAGCGACGAAGCTGGGCGTCAAAATCTGTTGGAAAACCTGTTCGGCGTCGTCGTATTTGCCCTGGCGCCTGAGAACGTCTGCCAGACCATTCAGGCTGCCCTCCCATTTCACCGGCTGGTCAGGCCAACTCCCCTGGTTCGACCGCAAGGCCTCGCGATATCTGGCGGCCGATTCCGCCAGCTTGCCATGGCTCGCCAACACTTGGGGCGCTTCCGAGACCCGTCGAAACAGTTCCGCATTTCCACCAGCTAACTGCTCCGCTTCCTCAAGCGACTCCGGAGTGTTTTCGTTGATCCGATTCTCGATATACTGGGGGACCGTGAGGCTGGAAAAGGGCGAGATCGTGCGGGTCCAACAGTCCGCCAATAGCCAGCGGCCCCACATCACGCCGTCCCCATCGTCGGGCTGGTCCTTCAGGGTTTCTCGAATCTGACCAATGGTTTTGGCGCGGTCCAGGGTGGTCGCTTCCAAAAGGCCCCGTGCATTGAGCCGGTTGCCGCCCAGGGCTTCGGCGAGCTGCAGCAGCCAATCCGGGCATCGTGATGGCGCCAAACCCACGTCCCACACTCGCGCGGTGTAGTCATGCGAGGCGGTGACAACGCGCTTCCCGTCCCGGCTGAACTCGGCGAGAAACAATCCTCCTCCGTGTTTGAAGGGGTCACTCAGCGGCTGACCGCTCTGCCCATCCCAGATCCGCGCCGTGCTGTCATCTGACGCCGTCAAAACCCACCTCCCATCCGGGCTGAACTGGGCAAAGTTCACCGACTGTCCATGCTTTAGAGGTTCCGTCAGCGGTTGGCCCGTCTGCGCGTCCCACACCCGTGCGGTATTATCTCGAGATGAAGTGACTACGCGCCGGCCGTCCGGGCTGAATTGGGCTGAGAGCACGTAGTCTTCGTGTTTCAATGGAGGAGTTAAGGGCTGGCCGGTCTGGGCGTCCCACACCCGTGCGGTGTTATCTCCTGAAGCGGTGACAAAGCGCATTCCATCCGGGCTGAATTCGGCGGTGTTCACGGGGTATCCGTGTTTCAAGGATTGGGCCACCAATTCGCCGGTCCGCGCATCCCACACCCGGGCGATCCAGTCCCAGGCCGCAGTGACGATACGCGTTCCATCCGGGCTGAACTGAGCTGAGACTACCTGACCACCGTGTTTAAAAGGTTCCCCCAGCGCCTGGCCGGTTTTCACGTCCCAGATGCGTGCGGTGTTGTCCTTTGACCCCGTGACGATGCGCTGACCATCTGGGCTGAACTGGGCGCAGTTCACCTCTTCCTTGTGTTTTAAAGGCTCGGCCAAGGCCAGGCCGGTTTTCGCGTCCCACTCGTGCGCGGCGCTGTCCTGGGCTACGGTAACGATGCGCAGCCCATCCGGGCTGAACTGCGCATTATGCACCCGGCAGGTGTGCTTTAGAGTTCCTGTCAGCGCCTGGGCGGTTTGCGCATCCCACACCCGTGCCGTGTGGTCGTAGGAAGCGGTGACGACACGCTTGCTATCCGGACTGAATTGCGCAGAGTACACCCAGCCCTGATGTTTGAGCGGCTCGTTCAGCGGCGGCCGCGTCTGCGTAATCCACACCCGCGCCGTGTTGTCTGCTGAAATGGTGATCACGCGCTGACCGTCCGGGCTGAACTGGGCTGACCATATCGCTCCAGGATGCTGTAAAGGTTCTACCAAAGCTCGACCGCTCTGCGCGTCCCAGATGCGAGCCGTGTCGTCCGACGACGCCGTGATAATGCGCTTGCCATCTGGGCTGAATCGGGCGGCATTCACCGCCCGACCGTGCTGCAAGGTGCTGCTCAACGGCCGTCCGGTCTGGGCATCCCATATGCGCGCAGTGTGGTCCATTGAAGCACTCACAACGCGCCTCCCGTCCGGGCTGAATTGGGCGGAGTTTACCCAGTCCTCATGTTTCAGAGGATCGGTTAGCGGCTGGCCTGTCTGCGCGTCCCACACTCGCGCTGTGGTATCTTTTGAAGCTGTCACAACGCGTTGGCCGTCCGGACTGAACTGGGCGGTGTTTACCTGGTTTGTGTGCTTCAGAGGCTCCGTAAGCGCTTGGCCCGTCTGGGCGTCCCATATCCGCGCGGTGCTGTCGTCTGACGCGGTCAAAATGCGCCGGCCATCCGGGCTGAATTGCGCCATGTTCACGGCCGCGCTATGCCGGATAGCTCCGGTAAGCGCTTGGCCCGTCCGAGCGTCCCACACCCGCGCGGTGTGGTCGCTCGAGGCAGTCACGACCCGCTGGCCATCCGGGCTGAATTGCGCCGTGTTCACCGCGCTTGTATGTTTCATAGCTCCTGTAAGCGGCTCCCCAGTTTGCGCGTCCCACACCCGCGCGGTCCCGTTTGCTGAAGCCGTGACGATGCGTCGGCCATCCGGACTAAATTGCGCGAAGTTCACGCTGTCTCCATGTCCCAAAGGTTCGGTGACAGGCTGACCGGTCTGGCCGTCCCACACTCGCGCGGCGTGGTCTTCTGAAGCGGTGACGATGCGCTTGCCGTCCGGGCTGAATTGAGCGGACACCACCCAGCCTTCGTGTTTGAGGCTGAAGCTTGGTATCATCCACGAATGATAAGTGATCAGAGTGGCCAACCGCGTCAGCACCGCCCCGTTGGCCGGGTCCGCTGACAGGATTCGCGCCAAATAAGCAAGGGCCTCGACGCCGTCGTTGGCTTCAATGAGCCGGTTGGCTTCCGAAAAGTAGAACGCGGCCAGCGTCCTGCTCGCCTCCTTCGCCGCAGCTCCGGCGCGCTGGGCATCGGCCTGCGCTTGTTGCCGCAGGACTGTTTCGTCATGCTCGGCGGCAACCGCCCGATGCAACGCCCTCTTGGCCCGAATCCAGAAGGCGGTAGAAACTACCAATCCGATAATGAGCGCTGCCAGCACTGCGCCGCCGGCGGCAAAAGCCAGCTTGTGACGCCGGACCGATCTCTGCAATCGGTAGGCCGCGCTGGCTGGCCGCGCCACCACGGCCTCGCTGTTGAGGTGCCGCTCGACATCCATCGCCAACCCGTTGGCCGTTTGGTAACGCCGCGCCCGGTCCTTCTCCAGCGCCTTCATCACGATCCAGTCCAGGTCGCCGCGGACTAAATGAATCAATCTTACAGCCTCGGTGTGCCGCTGGCGCGCGGTCGTCGTCAACTCCCCTTCCGCCATCGTGCTCAGCCGCGTCGAGGGGCGCGTGGGCAGCTCTTCCTGGATGATGCGCCGGACCTCATCCAGTCCCAAGGCCACCAAACGCTTGCTCTCGAAGGGGGTCTTGCCCGTCAGCAACTCGTAAAGCAGCACCCCCAGGCTGTAAACATCGCTCCGCGTGTCAATATCCAGCCCGCTCAATTTGGCCTGCTCGGGACTCATGTAGGCGGGCGTGCCAATGAACTGTTCCAACGCCGTAAACACGGTCTTCTCGGTCAACGGCTGGCCGCTCGTGGCTTTGGCAATTCCAAAATCAATAATCTTAGGCACCGCCACTCCGTCATGATCTGCCACCAGGATGTTGGAAGGCTTGAGGTCGCGATGAATGATGCCCTTTTGGTGGGCGTGTTGAACAGCATGGCAGACCCGGATGAACAGGCGCAGGCGTTCCTCGGTCGTGAGTCCTTCCTCGTCAGAGTAGCGCGTGATGGGAATGCCTTTGACCAGCTCCATCACAAAGTAGGGCCGGCCAGTTTCGGTGGCGCCGGCATCGAGCACTTGGGCGATGTTCGGATGGTCCATCAGCGCCAGCGCCTGGCGCTCCGCCTCAAAACGCGCGATGACGCTCTTGGTATCCATCCCCAGCTTGATCACCTTCAGCGCCACCCGTCGGCGCACCGGCTCCTGCTGCTCCGCCAGGTACACCGCCCCACACCCTCCTTCCCCGATGAGCTGAAGCAGCTTATAACGCCCAATCCGTTGTCCGCACTGATCGGCAACCGAAAGGCCGGCCAAGTTCTCCAGCGGCCCCAAAGCTGGGCACTCCATGAAGCTCCCCGCCGTCTCGTGGGCGCGCAACAGCGCCTCGACGCGCTCACGCAAGGCCACATCCTCGCCACAAGCCTCCGCCAGCCACATTGCTCGCTCCTGCTGCGACAGCCCGAGCGCGGCATCAAAGATTGTGTCGGCCGACCTTCCGGGTTGGCTCATATTCGTCCCGTTAGCTCAACAAACGAAATCCGCCCTCGAAAAGTCTCACCCAGCCCAAAGTTCTTTTGCCGCGCCTAACCATTCTCCATGACCCGGAAAAACTACCGGGCTTTGTTCGGCTTCATCTCGGCGAAAAGCCACGCGCGCGCGTAGGTCCAATGACGTTTCGCCGTGGCCACAGAGATGCCCAGGACTTCCGCCACTTCCTCAAACGTCATCCCCACAAAGTAGCGCAGCTTCACCACGGCGGCTTTTTGCGGCGCCTCTGCGGCCAGTTTGTCGAGCACCTCGTGGACCGCCAGCAGTTCGTCCTCATCCACCGGAGCCGCAATTTCCATGGAATCGATGTCCAAAGGCGCCTGGTTGCCCCCATGACGCAGCGCGCGCTTGCGCCGGGCGGAGTCGATGAGGATATGGCGCATCGCCTCAGCCGCCGCTGCAAAGAAATGAGCGCGCCCGGCAAACTGAGCCTCCTGGTTGCCGACCAGGCGCAACCAGGCCTCGTGAACCAGTTCCGTCGTTTGGAGCGTGTGCCCCGCCGCCTGGGCGGCCATTTTGTGGGCCGCCAGCTTGCGCAACTCCCCGTACACCAAAGGCAGCAATTCGTTCGCAGCCTTCGGATCACCCTGCTCGATCGCTTCAAGTAAATAGGTGATGTCGTTCATGCATTTCTACGACCTCAGCCGCCCGGGATTGAGGGGATTATGGCCGAAGCCGCTAGATTGTCAATCGCCCATGCGCCCTTGCGAACGCTTTCGGAGTTCGGGGCTGCCGCTCTCGAAAGCCAAGGACGCCCGAGACCCCAGCCAACCAACTTCGCACTACGATCGTTTCGTTCATCGCGGAGCGATGCTTTGAAGTTAGTCCGTGCGGCTTTAGCCCACGGATCAACCCCACGCGACTATCAAATTGAGTCGCGTAGCGACGTTGGATAACCCTCAGCCTCGTTAACGCGCTCGAACAACCCCTTCGTGGGAGACCATGCCGCGCGAAGCGTATGGAGTGCGCGCAGCTTGCTGCCGCTTTCTAAAACCAAGGGTGCCAGAAAGCGCCGCCCAGCCACTTCGCAATCGGATCCCCGAGCCTGCTCCCTCTCCTCCTTTGGAGGAGAAGGCCGGGGAGAGGAGGCCTTTCTCTCGATTTCCCGGTCAAGGCCAAGACGATGTCTAGTAAAGCTTTTTTCGAGTAAAGATGCCCGGCTTGCCGCCGCTTTCGATCGCCCAGGGTGCCGAAATCCCGCAACCGCACCCATCCTTCCTCATAAAAAAATCTCATTCCGGTGATACTTTTCATCCCGAAATTTCGTTTAGATAGATGAACACACGGAGATGGACCCCATCGCGGGCCCAGGTTTCACCCTCGTAGCGCCCTGTCGCACTTACGTGCCAGGAACACGAAAAACCGAACCACCGCGAAGGCCGAACAAATGAAACAAAAAGGCTGAAACGCATGAGAGTCACAACGCCACTCGGGAACCGGGGTTGGGCGGCCGATCTCATTCCAATTGATCCAATCGCCAAAGATTTCAAGGGGCAAAATGAAGAAAGGACTGAAAACAAACCAAACAACGGAAACTCAATATGAAACTCAAACGATCATTTTTCACTAAACCGCAGGCAGAGCAACCACAAGAAATCAGCAGAGCTGCCTGTCATCCATTAGGCGCGGCCGTCTGTGCGGGAACGGTCCTGCTGATTGCCGCGAGCGCACCGGCGCAGAATCTATTTGGAACGTCGATCCTCAACGACACCATTGTTGAAATCACACCGGACGGAGTGCAAAGCACTTTCTCCTCGGGAGCAGGTTTTAGTGCTCTGGCCTTTAACAATGCGGGCGATCTGTTTGCAACGACTTTCGGGGGCTACTACGGCACCGGCGGCATCACCGAATTCATATCCGGCGGAGGGCAGAGCGCCTTTGCCTCCGGATTGCATTACCCTTCTGCTCTGGCCGTTAACAGCGCGGGCGACGTGTTCGAAGGGGATTACGAGAGCGGCACCATCACCAAATTTTCATCCTCCGGAAGCCAAAGCACCTTTGCCTCTGGTTTGATAGGCCTTGACGAAATGGCCTTTAACAGCGCGGGTGACCTCTTTGTGTCGGTTTACGGCAACGGCTTCATCGTTGACAGCGGCAGCATCGTCAAATTCACACCGGACGGAACGCAAAGCACCTTTGCCTCCGGGATAAACTCTCCCATTGGACTGGCCTTTAACAGCGCGGGCAACCTGTTTGTGGCGGACCAGGATGACGGCACCGTTTATGAATACACGCCGGGCGGGGTGAAAAGCACCTTTGCCTCCGGTTTGGGTGCTGCTTCTGGCCTGGCCTTTAACAGCGCGGGCGACCTGTTTGTGGCGGATCGCAGCGAGAACAATGCCATTTATAAAATCACACCGGACGGTGTAATAAGCACCTTTGCCTCTGGGACAAATTTGAATGGCGTATTTGATTTGGCATTCCCAACTGTGCCCCAACGCTCGACAACCATCTATATCGGAAACAGCTTAACCGTCACAAACGGTGGTCCGGATGGCATTCCGCCCCTTGTCATTCTCGGCGAATATGACCCGGAAGGTCCTTCGGCCACCTCCCCGGTTTTCTTCCCCGCCGCAGGGATGGTTACACAGGTCGAGTTTTATGGAGCCGATTACAATTTCACCGTGTACGCGTTAACCCGGGTTGATTGCGAGACCATTGCCGGCCACCAGCGAACCTTCCGGGTCGTAGCTTCCCAGAGCTTTTCCAATTCCGTGCCAACTCCGGGTATCCAGACCCTGGCAGTTACAAACTTTGGGGTGGACGAAGGCGATCTGCTGGCGTTCGCCGGGATTGGACCTTACTACCCTCAGAATCCCAACGACGCGCTTCATAGCGACGCCACTTACGAGGATTCAACCAACCCAGGTTCCTTTGCTGCGACACCTCCGGGAGGCCCGGGAACGCAGTTCACGATCGGAGTGTACACCGACCCTCAGGCAACCTACGAATACATCTCCGATTATTACGGCAACCAGGGCCGGGATTACGCGTTTGGCGTCGAATTCCAACCGCAGGCGCACCACTCTCATCGGCATCATCACGGCCAGCATGGTCGCGGCGACCACGATCATGGCGACCACCATGATCGGCAGTCCTCTCGCGGTGATCAGCAACACGACTCCGGTCATACCCGTTAGCCTTAGGGCCATCCGTTCTGGCAACCGCTACAAACCAACGCCCGCACCGACAGCTCTTTCTACTTCAGCGACCCTCAATGGAAAAATTACCGCACGCGCTTCTATCGCGTCACCACACCGTAACACATGAAAACACGCTTTTTTCAGAGGAGTGATACTTTTTCTCCCCGAATTTCGTTTGGATATATGAGCACACCGAGATGGGAAGGCCCCGAACCCTGCTCCAGGCTACAAACCCTGGAACCGTCTCCGGCCGATCCTTTAGTAACAATATGGACACGGCGAGTCGCGCCACAAACAGCAGAGTACAAAAACCAGCTTATGAAAAACACGTCATTGCCACACCACACCGTCGGATATGAACTGCAGCAACCACGCCTCTTTCGCTTCATGAAAAGTCCTCTCTTCGTTTTAATCTTGGCTCTTTTCGGCCCCGTGCCGGCTTGGGCCTCCTTTACTCTGGGGCGGACGTCACTGGTAGTAGGGTCGCCAGCCGGCAGTAACAGCGTCGTCCTGGCTGCTTCTACTCCGACTAGTTCCTGGACGGCCTCGTCCAACGCCACCTGGCTGCACTTGAGCGCCGCTAACCAGGGCGGTACGGGTAGCGCCAACGTCATCTTCAGCTATGACGCCAACTCGGGCCCAACCCGGGTTGGCACCCTCACGATTGCCGGCCTGACGCTGACCATCACTCAGGCAGGTTCCACCTACGTCCGGGCGGCCGGTCCGGTAACGAAGCTGGGTTCCACTAATAATAATTTCAACATGCCTTGGGGTGTGGACGTCGATAGCGCCGGCAATGTCTATATTGCCGACCAGCTCAATAATGCGATTAAGGAGTGGATCGCTGCCAGCAATACCGTTATCACGCTGGTTTCCAACGGATTGAACCAGCCCTCGGGCGTAAGCGTGGACCGCTCGGGGAACGTCATCATAACCGACGGCAAGAATAACGCCATCAAAAAGTGGATCGCGACCAGCCACAACGTCGTCACCGTCGTTTCCAATGGCTTGAATAATCCCTATCACACGGCGGTGGACGGTGCGGGCAATATCTACATCGCCGACTTCAACAACGGGGACATTAAAGAATGGCTGGCGGCCAACAGCAATCTGATCACGCTAGTCAGTTCCACCAATTTGAGCGGTCCCACGAAGGTTTCGCTGGATGCGGCTACCAACCTTTACATTTCCGACTATTTCCACAACGAGGTCAAAGAGTTAATTTCGACCAACAGCAATCTGGTCTCCCTGTTCTCTCCGTTGTCTGGCCAGGGTCCTAACGCCGCGGTATGCGATGGCGGCGGCAACCTCTTTGTGGCCGACGAAGGTAACTACGACATCGAGGAATGGTCGGCGGCCAGCCGCACCCTCAGCACGCTGATCTCCAGTGGATTGAATACTCCCCAAGATCTCGCTCTGGATGCCGCCGGCGACATCTTTATTGCCGACCGGAATAACAACGCTGTCAAGGAACTGCCTTATGTTTTCGTGGATCCGACGCCCAAATCGGAAGGAGCCGATGGAGGGACCGATTCACTGGCGAGTGTGCTCCCGGCCACAGCCAACCTCCTGCCACCCTTCGCCCCAACCAGCGATCAGTCGTGGCTGACGATCAGCAGTGTCAATTCCGGCGTCGTCACTTTTGCCTTCACTGCCAACGCCAGCTCTACCAACCGCACGGGCCACCTCAACCTTCTTGGCCAATCCATTACTGTTACCCAATCCGGCACCTCCAACTGCCCGTTGGTTTACCGGGGGAACAGCCTGGCTGTGCCCACACAGGGGACTTTCGCCCCCGATCAAGTTCCGCCGCTGGTGATTCTGGGTGAATTTAACCCGGCCGGCCCGGTCGGGGGTTCCGGGTTGGAATTGCCTGCCGGAATCGTCCAGGACGTGAGGTTCTACGGGGCGGGCAATAAGAGCAATTTCACGCTCTACGCGCTCTCTTATGTTGGGGTGGGGAACCATCCCAATGAGCAGGTCTTCCAAGTCGTAGCCTCGCAAAGTTTTGCCGATAGCGTCGCCTCTCAGGGCACCAATATCCTGCAGGTGACCAACTTCACCGTGCGCTGCGGAGATGTCCTGGCCTTCGCCGGCATCGGTCCATACTATCCTACCTTCATTGCGGAGGACCAACCGAACTACGACGCGACCTATGGGAACGCCGACAATACCGGCAGTGGTTACCCGCTGGCTTACCAGGCCAGCCCGCCCGGTCCAAACCAGACCTTTGTGGTGGGAGTTACCGGCGACACCAACGCCAATTATGATTACATCCCCAATGGCTTCCAGAACCAGGGCCGCTACTATGCCATCGGGGTGGATATATTGGAGTGCGGCCTTTGCACCTCCAACTGCCTTAGCATCATCTGCCCCGGCAATATTACCACCACGACGTGCAGCAACAGTGTGCCGGTCAGCTACGTGGCGGAGGCTTCGGATATCTGCACCAACGGTTACACGATCACCTATAATCCGCCCTCAGGGTCCTTGTTCAGCCTGGGGACCACGCCGGTAACGGCCACCGCCTCAGACGCCCTGGGCAACGTTGCCTCCTGCACCTTCGACGTCACGGTGCAGTCGGCCAATTGCTACACCAACTGTTTGTCCCTGAGTTGCAGCAACCTGACCATCCCTTGCGGGACGGCCATCCCGACCAACCCGCCCGCCTACACGGACTCGTGCTGCTCGAACGTGGTGGTCAGGATGATTGGCACCAGCAACACCTACAACGGCTGCACGGAGACGATCTATCAGACCTGGCAGGCGGTTGACTATTGTTATGGCATCACCAACACCTGCACGCGTCAGATCACCACCGAGCCTTCGGTGCCCACCTTGTTGTGCAGCAACCTGACGATCGCGTGCGGCACTCCGGTGCCGACCGACCCGCCGCCCTACCTTGACGCCTGCTGCAGCAACGTGGCCGTATCTTTGGTCAACAGCACCACGAACAGCAACGGCTCAATGACGGTGGTTACCCAGACCTGGCAGGCGGTTGACCTATGCTGCCATACGACCAACACGTGCGCTCGCACGGTGACCATGCCCAGCAACGGCGCCTTGGTGTATCGCGGCAACAGCCTGACTGTGCCCACACAGGGGACTTTCGCCCCCGATCAGGTTCCGCCGCTGGTGATTCTGGGTGAATTTAACCCGGCCGGCCCGGTCGGGGGTTCCGGGCTGGAATTGCCCTCCGGAACCGTCCAGGACGTGAGGTTCTACGGACAGGACTACGACTTTATCCTGTATGCCCTCGCCTTCGCGGGCCCCGGACCCAACCCGGACGAGCAGACCTTCCACGTGGTCGCGTCACAACCTTTCTTGGGGTCCTTTACCAATGCGGGCCCTCATACCCTGCCGGTAAGCAATTTCTTCGTCAATTGCGGCAACCTGCTGGCCTTCGCCGGCATCGGTCCCTTCTACCCTAATTTCACGGCGGAAGACCAGCCGAGCTTCGATGCAACCTACGGCGACTCCACCAACTCGAACAACGGCTACCCTGCCGCCTTCCAGGCCACCCCGCCCGGCCCGAACCAGACCTTCACCGTCGGAATCGCCGGCGACACCGGCGCGGCCTATGATTACATCCCCAATATTTTCAATAACCAGGGCCGTTACTATGCCATCGGCGTAGATATCTCGGAGTGCGGCATTTGCTCCTCCAACTGCCTTAGCATCACTTGCCCGGGCAATATTGTGACCAACATCTGCAGTAATAGTATTCCCGTCACCTACGTGGCCGAGGCTTCCGATATCTGCACCAACAACTTCCAAGTCACTTACAATCCGCCGCAAGGGTCCCTCTTCAGCCTGGGGACCACGCCGGTAACCGCCACCGCCTCCGACTCCCTCGGTAACTTCGCCACCTGCACCTTCAACGTCATCGTGCTGGAGGCTACCAACCCCATCGTCACGCCGCTGACGAACGTTGTGGTGGTGCCAGCTTGCGCCACGGGCTGCGGCCCAATGCCTGATGCTACCGGCGACCTGGGCCTGCCCACCCCGCCGTATAACATCACCCAAAGTCCCTCTCCAGGCTCGGTCGTGTGCACTAACTCCGTTACGGATGTGACCTTCACGGTCTCGAACTTCTGCGGGCTGGTTACCAACATTACTCTGCCCGTTGCCTTCCAAACGGTTTGCCACTCGATTTGCATCAATTTCACCAACCCACCCGATTTGTTGGTGACAACCTGTGGCACTAATCCTGTTCCGGTTTTCTTCGACTCCATCTGCGCCTACTCTGGCTGCTGCGGCGAGGTTACCTATTGCTACAACCCGCCCTCTGGCAGCCTTTTCTACCCCGATGGCCCCCCCCAGACGGTCAATATCACCCTCTCTGACGCTTGCGGGGAGTCCAACTATTATTCTTTCCACGTGATTGTCGCCCAAAGCACTAATCCGCCCGTCATTTCCGTCCCCGCCAGAATTGCAGTTTGCACCGGCTCCGCCGTCACTGGCCGCCTGGTTGTGGACGGTGGATCGTGGGACCTCTCCGCCTTCGGTTTTTGTTCCGAAGGCGACGGCTCGAACTACGCGGCGAACGTCGCCGATTATCTCACGCGGGACGGGCTCACACGCGGAGCCACGAATATTTTAATCTACTCCGCGGATTATCTTCCCCTTATGACGGGCGAGCTCGGGAACCAGTTATATCAAGTCTTGACGAATCACGGATACAATGTTGTTGAGGACACGGGTGTTCAGTTCGTTAATGGCCTGCCGCAGGAGATAGGCTTTGCTTATTCTTTGAAGCATTATCTGGAAAATTCTAACTTCGACGCGGTCTTTCTGGCAGGGGGGGAATTGTACACCAACGGCGTGGATCACGATTACTGCACCGACTTCTTGATTTCGGGATGTGGTCACTATCCGAATCAGCCGCCGGAATTCCAGACCTCGCAAATCCCAGCCTTGCTGAACTATATCACGAATGGGGGTGGCGTTTTCGTGGCGATCGAGGGGGGCAATCAGTGCGCCAATGGTAGTGACGACGCTGGCTACCCTCAATGGAGCCAGATCATGAATCCCTTCGGGCTGGCTATGTCCAACCCGCAGACCATCGGCATTGATAACCCGCATCCGTGCGGCGTTAACGGCCAGGTTGAATGCTCGACCAACATTATTGGCGGCGGCACGAACCTCTTTGTGACTGGCGGGTCGCTTACGCTGGTTCCATCGCCCGTGCTGGAAGGAATTACCAACCTTTTCTACCGCGGCGCAAACGAAATCAGCCTGACTGGAGCCAGCCCTATCGCTCAGCTCGTCGCCTTCACCGGCTCCCACGCCCTCATCGGCGTCACCGGCTGCATCGCTCCGACCAATACCGGCTGCGCCGTCATGACCAACCTCGCCGCGGCCATCCAAGCTGAGGTCGGCGACCTTTTCACGGTGTCCCAGAGCATCCCGGCAGGAACGACCATCTGCGAAGATACCAACCTCATCATTACCATCTCCTCGGCCTGTGGCCCCGTCACTAATTACACTGTGACCGTCAATCTGGTGAATTGTGGCATTAGCTCCAACGGCTGCCAGGTTTTCAACTCGGGCGTGACCGGCCCCGGGGCTAACATCCCCTTGGCCCCCGGCGCTGCTGACCCGAACTTCCTTCTCGTTTCCGAGCCGGCCGGTGCAGGCACAACCTCCGTGGTCTCCTCCCCGCTCGGGCCCAATTGGCTTCCGGACACTGCTGATTCCCAGTGGATTTCCCCCGAGGAAGATTCTTCCGACAGCCCGGAGGGAACCTACCACTACCAATTGCAGTTCTACGTCGGCTGCACCAATAGCCAGATTGTCGGCCGCATGGCCGTCGAGTCCTTGTCCATGCTCTACCTCAACGGTCAATTTGTTGGAACCGTGAATGGCTCCAGCGCCTGGACCCCCATCAACCTTACCAGCGGCTTGGTCCTTGGCAATAACGTCCTGGAAATCACTGTCACCAACCAAAACTTCTGGACCGGCATCCGGGCGGAGTTGACCAACTGCTGTCCAGCCAGTAACTGCGTCCCCACCTTTGGATGCCCCTCCTCGCCACCCAACCTGGTTCTGAACGGAGGTTTCGAAACCTACTCCGCCTGCCCAACGGGCATTTCAACGCCAGGAACACCACCTGCGCAACAGCAAATCAGCCTGGCGACGGGGTGGTTTCCGCCCACTTTGGCCTCCCCGGATTACTTCAATGCGTGCGGCGGGCCGTCATCCATAGTTGGAACGCCGGCCAATTTTGCGGGTTATGCGGTGCCTCACGGTGGGCAGGCCTATGCCGGGGCATACATGTATCTCGCCTATAATCCCGCCATCCCGTATGACGACCCTAAGGAATGGCCTAACGCTACGCCAGCTTATAGTTACCGGGAGTACATTGAGACGCAGTTGGCTTCTCCGCTGGTGGCCGGCCAGACTTACTTAGTGTCCTTCTACGTCCTTCTAGCGATGAACGAGTCAGGGTACGCGATGGATAATGTGGGCGCCTACCTCTCGACTGGACCATTGGAGGACTACAGCGGGACCTACGGAGCCTTTGCCATCACACCACAGGTAAGAAATCCGGCGGGAAATTTCCTGAGTTCTACCAATAATTGGATGCTTGTTTCCGGGGCTTACACCGCCATTGGCGGGGAGGATTACATCGCCATCGGAAACTTTTATGATAACGCTCATACCCCGGCCGTGCAGGTCTTTGGCACTCCGAGCGAAGAGGTCTTCGAAGCTTACTACTACGTGGACGACGTATCGCTAAGCCAATTCTGCGGCTGCCCCCCCAACAAATCTGTCGATTCCTGCTCGCCCTGGAACTTCGACACTCCGACGGCCTACAATTCCTGCACCGGGAGCAACCTTAGCGTGGTTATCCTCAACACAGTGACTAACAGTGTCTCGCCGGAGACCATCACACGAACCTGGTCGGCCACGGTCGGTAACAATAGCAGCACGTGCAGCCAGACGGTGACGGTCCTCCAGCCCACACCATTCTACATCAGCTACTATCCAACTCACATCCCCATCTGCACCAATGGCAGCGGCTGTGGCCCTATGCCAAACGCCACGCGTGACATCTCGGTATCCACAGCCACAGGTGGAACCAACCTGACCACCACGCAGAGCATTCCACCAGGCATGCTTCTGTGCGACAACACCATGGTTACCTTCACCATCACCGATAATTGCGGCGACGTAACTAACCTGACCGTCGCGTGCACGTTGAACGGGGAGCCGATTATCGATTGCCCCGCTGACATCGTCGTCTGTGCCGGCTCAGGCACAAATAACTGTGGCCTAATGCCGGACGAAACCCTTAATCCGGCGCTGACGGCAGGGAATATTGGGCCGGTGACCGTAACTCAAAGCATTCCGGCTGGCTCGCAAATCTGCTCAAACACGACCGTGACGCTCAGTGTGATTAATGCCTGCGGCACCAACTCCTGCATCGTGCCGGTGGTCATGCCGACCCCACCCACACTCAGTTGCCCCAGTAACATTGTGGTATCTACCGCCTGCTCCAGCGCTCAGGTGTTTTACGACCCGACGGCGACCAGTACATATTGCTCCAATGTCACTGTGGTCTGCTATCCGCCCTCAGGCACGTTCTTCCCGCCAGGCACAACTACCGTCGCCGCGGTGGCGACTGATTGCTGTGGAAATCAGAGCACATGCACGTTCGCAGTGTCGGTCAATCAGACGGCACCGTGCGTCGCGGGCGCGTTATGGGCACAGCAAAACGCTCCGAACGTAATTTATGGTTCCGTTGCTTCGTCCTCCGATGGAAGTAAGCTCGTGGTAGGAAGCGAGTTCGGCCTCTACACCTCGACTAACTACGCAGTTTCCTGGGTGCCCAACCTCGGTTCGGGATATGCGGCCGTCGCCTCATCCGCCGACGGGACGGAGCTCGCGGCCGGTTTCTCCGGTGGACAAATTTATGTCTCGGCCGATTCCGGCATGACCTGGACGGCACGCGCCACGAACCAAAATTGGAGCTCGGTCACTTTCTCCTCAGACGGGACCAGGCTGGCGGCGACGGTACGGAATGGCCCGATTTACACGTCAGCGGACTCGGGCGTGACCTGGACGGCCCAAAATAGCAGCTCTCTTCCGTGGCAGCAGATCGTCTCCTCATCAGATGGCAGCAAGCTCGCCGCCATAGAGAGCACCGCGCCGGCCAGCACCCCAGGGTACATTCACACCTCAACCGATTATGGTGTAACTTGGACCACACGCGGGACAAATCGACTTTGGCACTCCATTGCCTCGTCGGCAGATGGGAGCAAACTCGTGGCGGTCGTCTACGGCGGTCCTATTTACACCTCCGCTGACTCCGGGGTGACCTGGACAGCGCAGAATAGCGGCAATAACTACTGGTACTGTGTCGCCTCGTCGGCCGACGGCAACAGCCTCGTAGCTGGGATCTATGGCGGCCCGATCTACACTTCAGGAAACGCGGGGTTCACTTGGAATGGGCCCTTCGGACCCAGCTATATGGAGTGGCTGTCCATGGCGTCCTCAGCGGATGGAACCAAGCTGGTAGCTGTGGGGTACAACCAAGAGAATAATGACTTTGGCTACATTTTCACCTCGGATTGCGCGCCGCCCTGCTGCGTCCCTCCGCCCACCAATATGGTCCTGTGGCTGCCCTTCGACGAAACGAATGGCCCCATCTCCGCCAACCTGGCCTCCCCCGCCAATTACGGCACTCAAATTAACAATCCAACGCCGCTCATCGGGTCTCACGTCGCCAACAGCCTCGTTTTCAATGGCGCAGATTACGTCTCCGTCCCAGATTATCCCGGCATTGAAATCGGCACCAACGACCTGACCATTGACCTCTGGCTTGATTTAGCGGGCACCACGCCCTCCAATTATGTGATACTCGACAAGGGCCTCGATTCGCCGACGAGTACTGGCTATAGCCTGCAGCTAAGCACCAACTTGCTGTTCTTCTTCATGCCGTCAGGCTATGCCCAGGATTCAACTTTCATTTCCGGCGGCCAATGGCACTTCATCGCTCTGAGCCTAAGCCATAACGCAAGCAAAGGGAGCTTCTTCTATGTGGATGGGGCGGTGACCGAGAGCTTCGCTGGAGGGCCGCCCGACCTCTCCAACACCAACTCGCTCTGGATCGGCGCCTCGCACCCAGGCAGCCCGTTCTCGGGCGGGTCCCCGTGGATCGGCGCTCTTGACGAACTGGAAATCTATAACCGCGCGCTCTCCACCAACGAACTCAATGCCATCTACAACGCTGGCACCGCCGGTAAATGCAAGCCCTGCTGCTATCTCAACACCATCAGCATCTCGGAGATGGCCCCGGGCCTCTTCCAGATCAACTGGGGAGGTTGCGGCATCCTCGAGCAATCAACCGATCTTTCGGGGCCGTGGACGCCCATCCAGAACGCCGCCTTGTCGTTCGTCACCCCGGCAACCGGCGCGCAGGGGTTCTACCGGCTCGTGTGCCCGTTCGTTCCATGAGGGCGCACGAAAAATGGCCCTGCCCGTCCTCATGCGCGTCGGCCAGCCATCCGCATCCGGCCCTCTCCCACTTGCACCGGGAGAGGGCTCAACCTAAGCGGTTCGGATCTGTTGGTGTTGTGATCGGAGGGAGATTGCATGTGCACATCAAGCGGCCACTGCCGCCGGTTACAGTCCGAAGAGTCGCGACCGAAGATGATGTGAGGAAATTTAGGGAGGAAAATCATATAAATTCTGCTTATGACGAGTTCGTTTGGCGGGTCAAAAATAATTCTGTGGTAAGCGATGCGTGTCTCGCCTTCTTAGTCGCGGGGGCTGTTTCAGAGGTTTAGCTCAAGATCATTAAGCTCCGGGGCTCGGGCGAACGCTGAGGACGAATTGATCTTGGATCACTCAGCAGAAGCCGCGGCCAGACCAAATCCTTTCCGTTCCAGGCAAGCCGATCCGCTGAGGCGTCGTTGGTCGTAATTGGAACGAACATTGCCGCCATCGTCCTGAAAGTCCTCCCCAACAGGATAAAGGGTTGAGCCGCCACTCGACTCAAGGCTGTGGCGAAGCGGCTGTGGCCTCATCACCACGGCCGCAGGCACCGGCACCTTGGGTTATCAGGACGGAGGTCAGGTGCGCAACAATAGCAAAAGGCAAGTATAAAATATTATGAATCACGAACCGTTGATTCTCCACGCTACCCAACCCGCGCCGCTCTCGGCGCCGCTGTCCTGGGAAATCCTGGGAATTCCTGATGAAATCAGCCGGCCCTCCGAAGATTTGCGGAATCGGCCATAAGTTTGGTTGTGATTGAACTGCCAGATATGGCAAACTCAGGCATTTAACAACCGTAAACAGAGCTTGGGCGTTTGCCTTGGACCGGAACCAACCGCGACGTGCCGGCGCTCCCCTCCACGGTGGTCCGGGAACTTGCGGACCATTATGAAATCGAAACTGCCCGAGGTTTTAGCGGCCCTGCTGTTGGCAACGAGCGCGACCCAACTGAACGCGCAGACCTACGGTTGGACCACGGTTGCCGGCACCTTTAACGTGCCGGGCAGCCGCGACGGCACGAATAACAGCGCGCTCTTCAATGTGCCGAGAGGTGTCGTAGCGGACGGCGCCGGCAACCTCTACGTCGCAGACGCCGGCAACTACGATATTCGGAAGCTAACTCCGATGGGCGCCAACTGGATCGTAACGACCATCGCCGGGACACCCGGGCTCTCCGAGAGTTCCGGGGCGCCGGTGGACGGCACGAATGGCGCCGCCGAGTTCGGCATCATGAGCGCCATGGTGCTGGACGGAAACGGCAACCTTTACGTCCAAGACTACCATCTGAACTTCCCTTACGTTCGCCGGATCTCACCGGTCGGGACGAATTGGGTGGTAACTACGGTCGGGCAATACGTCAGTGGTTGGGCGGTGGACTTTGCTGGCAATTTTTATACCGGCAGCAACCAAACGATTCTCCAACTGACGCCCACGGTCATCAACGGCGTCCCCTCGGCGACAAACTTTGTAATGACCACGCTCGCCGGATTGGCTGGAGTGGCCGGACACGTGAACGGCACCAATAACGTCGCCCGCTTTCAAAGCCCCCAGGTGTTTGCGGTGGATAGCAACGGAGTGATTTACTTGTCGGACTCCAACTCTTTCCGCAAAGTCACGCCCACCCAAGGAAACTGGGTCGTCACCACCTTGCCGGTTATTCCGGAGGATTATATGACGCTCGACGCGGCGGGGAACACTTTTGCTTCTTACAACCCTCCCTATGTTGATTTGTTGTCCGTGGGTTCCACGAGTTGGATTTCGATTGGCGGAAACGGCCAGCAAGGCAACGTTGACGGCACCAACACCGCCGCCGAGTTTTGGAACCCCCAAGGCGTGGCGGTGAACAGCGCCGGCGTGGTTTATGTGACCGACGGCGACACGATGCGGCGAGGATTCAACGCGGCGATTCCCATGGGTGCCTTGAAAGTCGGAATCGGTCCTGACGTGGTTAATGCAGCGGGCGCAAGCTGGCGCGTGGATGCCGGCCTTTGGCAGACCAACGCTAACCTCGTGACGAACCTCGAGGCCGGAAGCCACATTCTTTCGTTTTCGCCCATCTTTGGATGGGCCACGCCCACGAACCAATTAGTGATTATTGGCAGCAATCAGCTCACGTCTGCCAGCGGCACCTACGCTGAGGAATTCGGCTCCGTGCAGGTCGTTCTAAATCCACCGGCCGCAACGAATGCAGGAGCCGCTTGGCAACTCGATGGCGGCCCTTGGGAGAACAGCGGTGCGGTCCTGACCAACGTGTTGCTTGGCGCTCACGTGATTTCCTTCTCGCCCATAGCCGGCTGGATCACGCCCAGCAACCAAAGCCTCACGCTCCTGTTCTCCGGCCAGACCGCCAACCTGAGTGCGGCCTACGTCGCGCTCGGCGGCGTGCAGGTGACCATTACGCCCGGGACGGCCGCGAGCGCCGGCGCCCAATGGCAATTGGACGGCGGCGCTCCACAAGCAAGCGGCACAACTTTGTCCAACCTCTCGCTGGGAAGCCATGTGGTCTCCTTTTCTCCGCTGAACAGTTGGATCACGCCAAGCAATCAAACCGTGAACGTGCTTTCCGGCCAGACCACTAACGTGGTCGGTGCCTATATCGGCCTCGGCTCATTGCAGGTCAACCTCGCTCCGGCCGGCGCGGTAAGCAACGGCGCGCAATGGAACGTCGATGGCGGAACCTGGAAGGCTAGCGGTGCGGTGGTTTCGAACCTGGTGGTGGGCGGCCACACCGTGGGGTTCACCAACGTTCCGGGCTGGTCCACGCCGACAAATCAATCCGTCGTGGTGGACCTCGCGGAAACCACGGTCCTCGCGGCGCTTTATGTACAGCAGCTTAGCGCTTTACAAGTCGTGCTTTCGCCCGCAGGCGCCGTGAGCGCGGGCGCGAAATGGCAGGTGGATGGTGGGAGTTGGGAGAACAGCGGCACGACCCTCAGCAGTGTGGGTGTGGGCGGCCACCTGGTATCCTTTTCGCCGGTGCCGGGCTGGACAGCGCCCACGAACCAACCGGTGGCGATCCATGCAAACCAAACGACCCGCATCACCGGCATTTACCAGGAACAAGGCGCTCTGCAGGTGGGTTTAAGTCCGCTGGGAGCCATCACGGCGGGAGCGCAGTGGCAGGTGGATGGTGGAGCGTGGCTGGCCAGCGAGGCGACCGCATCTGGCCTGAGCCCTGGCACGCACACCGTCTCTTTCAAGCCGGTCGGCGGCTGGGTGACGCCGGCCAGCCAGAGCTTGACGGTCCAGGCCGACCAAACCACGTTCACAAACGCAGTATATGTTGGCTTGGGCTACGCTTTCGTGACTATCGCCGGAACCGCCGGGGAGGCGGGATATGCGGACAACACCAACCGCTTGGCACTCTTCGACAATCCGGGCGGCATCGCCGTCGATCTGAGCAGCAATCTATACATAGCCGACACCGGCAACTCCGTGATTCGTCAACTCATGCCGGCCGCCGGCGGCTGGTCATCGAGCACTATTGCCGGCTTGGCCGGCAGCATCGGCAATGCAGACGGCACTAATGGCCAGGGCCGATTCGATTACCCGTTTGGTGTGGCTTGGGCTGGCGCCCTTTACGTGTCTGATCAGGTCAACTCGATCATTCGGTGGATCGAACCGCTGGACGCTAACTCGTTCATCACCACAACCGTCGCCGGCTCGGCCGGGTATTACGGCAGCGCCGATGGAACCAACAGCGCTGCCCGCTTTTATTATCCGGCTGGCCTGGCGTTTGGCTATGACCCTATCGGCGGCGGGTCCGCTTGGTTTGTGGCGGATCAACTTAATTCGGTCATTCGCAAAATAACTTCCTCAAATGTGCCACCGCAGCTCGTTTCGAACACCTGGACGGTCACCACCATTGCTGGCTCAGCGGGCCTAACGGGAAGCGCAGATGGCGCCGGCAGCGCAGCGAGGTTCTACTGGCCTACCGGTGTGGCTGTGGACACAAATGGGAATGTTTTTGTCACCGACACCTTCAACGACACCATCCGCAAGATCGCGCCGGTGGGCTCCAACTATTTGGTCACAACGATTAGCGGGACGGCGGGCCTGAGCGGGGCGCTCGACGGAACGAACGGCTTAGCGCAGTTCGACGGCCCAGACGGCATTGCGGTCGATGGCGCGGACAACATTTACGTGGCGGACAGCTACAGCTCGCTGATTCGCAAAATCACACCTGTAGGGGCCAACTGGGTCGTGAACACGATTGGGGGCCTGGCCTACAACTCTGGCGGCCAGGATGGAACGAACAACTCGGCCAGGTTTAATGCGCCGAATGGGCTGTGTGTGGACGCCAATGGAACCTTGTACGTGGCAGATACGCTCAACGATACCATCCGCTTGGGAACGCCCGTGGCTCTGAATTTTCGGCCCTTTGCCATCACGGCGACTCGACAGGCTGGCGACGTCATCGGATTCTCCTGGAACGCCATGCCGGGTTCCAGCTATCAAATCCAATACAAAACCAACGTGCTCCAGGTGGACTGGATGAACTTGGGCGGACCCTTGGCCGCCACGAATTCGGAGATGTCGTTCGCCGATACCGGAGCAAGCGACTCGCAGCGGTTTTACCGGGTTGTCCTCGTTTCGCCCTAGCGCAAAGCGGCTTCTGCCAAAATAAGAAGCGGCGATTTAAACCTTCTTACCGGCACCGGCATCGCTTCCGCCATGCAGTGAACGACATTGGCGCCAACGAGTTGGCCGACCGCAAGCCTAGCCTCCCGCGCTGCTTCAATGATGGCCTCCGCCGAAACCACCCCCGTCTGTTCCGCCGCCGTGATGGCCACCGCCATCAGATCCCCCGTGGTGCGAAGCGCCGGCGTCACCGTGATGCGAGGAATGCTGATCAGATGAACCAGGGTGGGAGCGGTCAGGATGACTGGACTCCGAGCCGGAATCTCCAAACCAGTCAAACCAGGTATCGTCGGATTTGGAGCGCGACGACCCAGGACGACGAGATCGTCTTGCCGCGATCACAACTACCGCGCTCAGCGCGACGACCAAGATCATGATAAACAGTTCCATACGGTCTATGACCCAACCTGAAAACAATAGGTCCGCGTGCCCGGTTGAGCAAGGTTAGTTCCCCCAGGTGGCACGGTGTACGCCGGGGCAGGAATGCGAGGAAGAGGGCTCTGGTGCTCGTTGGGGGCATGGGAGAATTCCGACTATTTATTGCCCAATCGCCCAGAGGGCCGCGGTGGCCGCAGGCGGCGCGGGCGGGGTCCGGCGCGCCTCATCCTCCGCCTGGTCCCAAAATCTCCGATCTCAACTCCGTGCGCCCCAGGCCCAGGGCGGTCAGGAGATTTTTTGGTTTGATTGAGTGTGATTAGGTGTTAGTGACTGTGATTGAGTGTGACTAAGTATGATCGAGCGGTGTGATTGAGTGTGACTGGGCGGGGTGACCGCACTGGCGAATGACCCGCCTTCGCCAAGGCCACGGTGGGCGGGCGAATCCGAGAGCTTTCGCGGGCGGGTGATGCGCACCCACCTCCGGTTCGAGTGGATTTTGGGGAAAAACGGGGAAAAACGGGGAAAAACGAAAAAATCCGCGAATTTGCCAAATTTTTCGAAATTGTCCGAAATTTTTCGACACGCTCGCAACCGCCAGCAGGAGGGGCTCGGCTGGTGGAAGGCGGGAAGACTTTTCACCACAGAGACACCGAGGGCACAGAGAAAAAGGGGTTTTTTCAACCGCGGGGAATTTGAACAGGAGGTAACGGGGATAACGGAGATTTCCTCTCCGGTCTCTGATGGTTTCCCTCCGAGGAGCCCGAAAGGCCAGGTTGGCAGCCGACTAAGACCCCGAGCAAGCGGAGAGCGGCGCGCAGCGGAGTGACCCTCCTTCGCCGAGCTACGGCAAGGCAGGCGCGCCCTACCTTCACCCCCTCATGGGGGTAAACAGCCGTCCCACCGTCCCAGAGGCCGTAAACATTGGGTGTTATTGGGGTCGGAGCCGTCCCAAGAGGCGTCCCAAGGGGTCCCAGAGCCGTCCCAGGGGAAAGGCTAAAGGCGACCATCAAGGCTAAAGTCTAAAGGCTAAAGGCTAAGGTGGGGGGGAAGGGGAATTTATTTAACCGCTAATTCACGCTGATGAACGCTAAATTCCGAACTCCGAAGGCTTTCGCGAGCCGGAAACTAAAGGGGCAGCTTGGGTTTGGCTGGTTGCAAAAAACGGGAAAACCCCCGAATTTGGCAAATTCCTTCGAAATTGTTCGAAATTGTTCGAAAGAAAGCCAAATTTCCCGAAAGGCGGGTCGAAATTCATCCAAATTCATCGAAA
>Ga0209517_10002310_pt1 | contig 27145 bp, 28 predicted proteins | sample PeaSoiMetSII2010_FD_187695 | JGI IMG/M metagenome (GOLD analysis project Ga0209517, IMG submission 187695) | Peat soil microbial communities from Weissenstadt, Germany - SII-2010 (SPAdes) (version 2) | ecosystem: Environmental > Terrestrial > Soil > Wetlands > Peat | place: Germany...
AAACGCTTCGCGCGGGCGGCCGCCACACCGTAGCCCGACTCGCAGGCATTATGTTAGAATTGCGCCTGGAAAGCGGAACTTATTTTTGCACAGAGCCTAAGAGCCGGTTTTAAGAGCGGCCGGCTCCGGGTAAGTTCGAGGGGTCCTTTGTTGCACTGCGCAAAAAAGATCGGAAATTTTGAAATCGGGAGAGATTTTTTCTTCTTACCTATTTAGAACCCAAGCTGTCCAACGGCAGTCAGCCGGGGCAGGCAAGTAATGGCTGAGGGAGCACAACAGCTCGGGCGATGAAGAAAAACTGTTAAACCGATATGAAAGAAAAGTTCCAATTAGCTATTGGGTGTTTGACCTTGGTCGCCGGCTGGCATCATGCAGCCGGACAAGGCACCGCCTTCAGTTACCAGGGCAGTCTTACCGGTCAGGGCAATCCTGCCACGGGGAACTATGATTTTACTTTTAGTGTATTCGACGCTGCCAGCGGCGGTACTCTCGTTGCCGGTCCCCTCGAAAATGATGCGTTGGCCGTAAATAACGGCCAGTTCAACGTCACTCTGGATTTCGGCACAGGCGTGTTCACGGGTTCGAGTTTGTGGCTGGAAATCAGCGTGCGGGCAACTGGCGATCCCGCTTTTGCCACTTTGAGTCCTCGGCAACAGGTATTGGCGACGCCCTACGCCATGTTCGCGGAGCAAGCGGCGGGTTTGACCGATGCCTCCTTGACGGTAAATCAGTTGCAGGTCGCGGGAGCCGCGCCGGTGGCCGGCCAGGTCCTCGGTTTTGATGGAACGAGCTTTGTCTGGAGCGACGTGGTCAGCAGCGGCGGCGGGTGGTCTCTCACAGGCAACGGGGGCACCACTTCTTTAGTTAACTTTTTGGGAACTACCGACAACCAGGCGCTGGAAGTTCGAGTGGACAACCAGCGTGTGCTAAGGATTCAGCCGGCCAGCGATCCGAGCTACGGGTTCAGCGCCAATATTATCGGTGGCTATTCGGGAAACTACATCGATCCGAGCGTCTCGGCCTCGACCATTGGCGGGGGCGGCGGTGTCAATAACATCCATCAAATTCTCGCCGGTTGGTCAACCATCGGGGGCGGCGATGCCAACCAAATTTTTGCGGGCTCCTATCAATCGACCATTGGAGGCGGATTTACGAACACCATCAGCCCCGTCTCGTACAATTCCACCATTGCGGGCGGACGCTATCTGACGATTGGAAACAACAGCCCAGACAGCACGATTGGGGGAGGTAATGTGAACACCATCGGCGCCCAAGCTCATGACTCCACAATTGCAGGCGGTGAAGACAATCTCATCAACACCACTTCGTTCTACTCCACGATCGGCGGCGGCTACGATAATATCATCGGGACCAATGCGGACCAATGCACGATCGCGGGCGGCACAGGCAACCTCATTTACGATACGACTTGGAGATGCACCATCGGGGGCGGAACCGAGAATGTCATCGCCACGGGCTCGGTTTGGTCCACTATTGCCGGGGGCGGGAACAACCTCATTTTCGGCGGCTCGCCCCGTTCCACGATCAGTGCTGGAACTGCCAACGCGGTGTTCCCAAACGCCCTTGGCTGTACTATCCCCGGGGGATTGAACAACCAAGTGGGGGGTGCCGGTAGTTTCGCGGCGGGATGGAATGCGGCGGCGCTGAGCAGCGGGTCCTTCGTCTGGGCCTCGGGAGAGTCCAGCCTGGTCTATGACAACGGCCCCAATACGTTCAACATTTACTCGGCTGGTGGTATGTATCTGACGAGTCCCTGGGGAATTGGACTTGAGGCGGGAGACAACCCTTTGATTACCAGGGGTTGGGACCTCTTCGGCAGCAACGCCGGCACCAAATCCGGCCATGGCCGCTGGGGATTATTTATGGAGCCCCTCACACTGGTACTCGGCATCCCGGACCAAGATGTGGGAGCGCGCTCTTTGGAGGTGGATCGGTACCGAACGGATGGGACGCGCGACACTTTGTTATCCGTGGGCAATAACGGCCAGACGACCGTCAAACTGCTAAACATCACCGGCGGCGCGGATCTAGCCGAACCGTTCCCCATGGTTTCTCCCGGCATTCCCAAGGGCGCCGTGGTGGTCATTGATGCTGAACACGCTGGCCAACTCAAGGTGAGCACGAGCGCCTATGACACTCGCGTCGCCGGGATCATAAGCGGAGCCAATGGCATAAATCCAGGAATCGCCATGCAACAGGAGGGGCTGATGGGTGGGAACCAGAATGTCGCGCTGAGCGGCCGGGTTTACGTTCAGGCCGATGCCAGTTATGGTGCCATTCTGCCTGGGGACCTCCTCACGAGCTCCGATACGCCCGGTTACGCGATGAAAGTCACCGACCACAGCAAGGCGTACGGCGCAATTCTCGGCAAAGCCATGAGTGGGTTGAAGGAAGGCAAAGGGATGCTCCTCGTGCTGGTATCGCTGCAATAACTGGCTGTCGCACGACCCATAAACTCCGGTCTATGAAAACACAGAGCAGTAGCGCGAATGCCGCGGGCGGGACGGCGACTATCGGCCAATAGCAGCAAGTTTAGGAACAGAAATCTACCAGGTGCTCATGAAGCGTATTCGCAACTCCTCCTCAACGCGCTGGCTGTTGGCCTTGCTTCTGCCACTATCTCTGGCTGCGCCTCTCACCAGGGCCCAGGCGATTCGTGGTCGCTTGGCCAACCCGGGCTTTACTAACCAGCGCATCAAAGCGACCTATTTCTTCAGCGGCCAGGCCTTGGACGGCACCAATCCTTACGGCGCATCTAACGCGCCGCCGGCCTGCAATGCGCCAAACTGCTGCACCGCTCCAGACGGTTGTAACCAGGTCAACTGCCCCAACCGCACGTACACGTTGCACCCCATCGACCAGGCGCACCTCCATTGGTCGGACAGCACCAACAACCAGTACTTCGCCCTAAACACGATGGTCCAGGCAGGCGTGAACGTGATTCACATGTCCTCCTGGGGCGACGATACGGGCCAGTCTGATGCCTGGGTAGTGAGGGCGGCCCCGATGCAAACCTCGCCGGAGTCGCACGATCAGTTGTTCAGCGCGGCCGACCCACAGGCAGGGCGTCCTCTGCTCATGATCCCGTTCCTGGAAGAGCGGGCCGCCAACAGCGGGGTTCCGTGGTCATTCAAAGACGAATTCCCCACCCGACCGGACGGAGCAATTGCGCCAGGGACGATTAGCCAGATCGAGTATTTCATCCGGCATTATTTACAAAATCCCGCCCATCCGGAGTGGGCCGCGCGCTGGGCCCAGGTTTACGATCGCAACGGCCAGCCACGCTACGCGATTGGCATCATTCACGCCGCTTCGGACCGTCTAGGCGACGGAGAGGATGCGATGTTCGCGGCGGGCTTCGATACCGTTGCCACGCTCGTTTCGAATGATACACGGGTCAGCGTTGGATTTTTACTGGACGCATTGCCATTTGGCACCCATGCGCAGGCGAAATTTTATGCGAGCTCCAGTGGCACCGGACCATATCTGGCGGCCACGCCATCGGTATTGGCCATTGCGTGCTTTGTGCCCGAGGTGTATGTGGCGCCCGCCGACGAGGGGACACTCCTGAATTGGAAGCGCCAGTGGTCCCAAGGCTGGGCTTCTTCCGGAGTGCCCTTTCTCATGGACGTCTCTTCCGGGTACAACGGCAGCGTGGTCTTTTGCGAGAATTGGTCCTACGGAGAAGATTCATCCTGGTTGTGCGGCTTGGATCAGATGGTCCATGATTTCGGCCAGACCGGCGTGGTCTTCAACTCGTGGAATGGCTACACCGAAGGGATGGTGGCCCTGCCCACGAGCGAGCAGGGCAGCCAGTTCTACAACTGGCTGGGCTCGCTCCTGGTCGCGGATGTCTATGCGCAGAAGCCGGATGCTCCCGCGCCGCGCAACGGCAGTTGGTGCAGCCCTTACACATTGCTGGAAGCGGTCCAGAACGTTCCGGCCGGGGGTACGATTGGCCTGCTGCCCACCACAACAGTTCCGTTCGACGCACCGGTGACGATTTCGAGGCCGTGCCGACTCGTGGTCTTCGAAGGCCCTGCGACCATTGGACAATGACGGCTGGTGATGTCTTCTCCGAATCCATTCACATCGCACAATATATCGCGAAGATAGGATTCTTCTACAGGAGCAAACAGAGGAAACTGAGGGGAGGGAAATTTAACCACAAGATCGCAAAGAGCACAAAGAGGGAGCTCCGGGGATGGCAGGATCATGGCAGGGCAGGATCATGAGACACAGGGAGGGGATCTTTTGAACCGCGAATGGGCGCGAATCGGACGCTGAAGAGAACCCGCAGGAAAACGGGGACGGGGGAGCTTTGGCAGAAAGATTGAGTGGCAGAAAAATGGGCAGCGGAAAAGACAAAATCATGGGGGACAAAATCATGAGGGACCGGGAAGGGACTTTTTAACCACGGATGGGGAAGGGATTTTAACCGCTAATCTCCGCTGATGGGCGCTAATGGGATTCTTCTACAGGAGCAAACAGAGGAAACTGAGGGGAGGGAAATTTAACCACAAAGATCACAGCGCGGCAAAGCCGCAACCGAGTTTTCCAGTATATGCACGTCTATGGGGGTAAAGAAGCATGAAAAATTTCATCGCAGCCTGCGAAGAATTTGGACAATTGCAGTGCAAAGAGCACAAAGAAGGGGCTCCGGGGATGGCAGGATCATGGCGGGGGCAGGATCAATCTGGGCGGTGTACCGAACGGCCTGAAACGCTGACAAACGCAAAGGGCGTAGGACGCAAAGGCGCAGAGCTTCAACGGGGCCGCCTCCATTCATTATCGCTCAATCACCGGCAACCAAACTTTGTCGCACGTGCGACAAAGTTTGGCACGATTGTCAAGGCTTTTTAGATCTCTGTGACTGCGGCTTTTACCGCTCTCCGCGAACAAGGGGCGGCAGCGGTTGCCGCGCTGGCTCAAGCGCTGACAAATGGGACCGAGCTTGCTTCGGCATACGCCGCCCAGTCGTCGGCGCGGATCTGAGTGCCGGGGCTGCCGGCTCTTATGGCCGCCTTCGACTGTTCTCGACCGGAGGTTCGCAGGAATGCCGCGGCCTTTCTGCTCTTCATGGGCACGAATGCCCAGCCCGCCTTTCCCGCGCTGCAGGCACTTCGAAACGATCCGAGCGCACGGGTTCGCGAGGCCGCTTCCGTCACGCTCCAAAGGGTTGCTTCGAGGGTCATTAGTTTTGACCGACCGCTTTCTGGAGAGTTTGGCGCGGACGCCAAGATAGCAATGCCTGCGCTGTTGAAATCGCTCAGCGCCCCAGACACACGTATGAGAGAGCAAGCGACCGATACGCTCCTGAAAATCGACCCCGAAGCCGCCGCCAAAGCGGGCGTGAAGTAAAAGATGGCAAGCACGACCTGGAGCCAGGCAACCGGCTCGGTGGCCAGGACCATGGCGGCAGCCTAACGGGGCTGGGCGCGCCGATGAGCGCGCCGGACAACCAGGTCAAGTCGGGGCGCTGGCGGCGGCTGGGGTGGCGGCGCTGGATAGACCTGCTGGCAGCTACACTTAAGCGCGCCGACCTAAACCATCGCCGCCGACCGGAGCCTGGGCCGAAAAAATTTGAATTTTGAGGCGAGCGCGGCAGCGAAGCTCCGGAGTTTTGACGGCAACAGCACGGAGAAGGTTCGTCACAAAGACAAACTCCCTACTTGCCTGGCAGGTCTTGTAGGGTCGGTTCGGGTGTGCTCAGAAAATAGGGGATTGAGCCTAGGGCGATTCCCAAGGCGACCGAAATGAGCATTAGAACCCAAAAGCGTGGAGTGCGAATCTTTTCGCGCAAGTTAAGCTGTCGCTTCATTCTCTAATGCAAAGCTAGACCGATGACGAGGGCGTTGTCAATTTCATCTGTTCCCACTTGGTGAGAACGGCGTCCATTCGCCGTGCTTGCTCTTCCCACTTATCGAGCAACCGTGCGTGGCGCTCCTGGTTTTGGCGCGACATCTCTTGTAACTGACGCACAGCTTCCTGCTGCTGACGCCCCTTTTCAAGTATTTCGGCGCTCTGCTCCTGCCGTTGCTTGGCTGTATCAAGAAGACTGCCCGCTTTAGCCTGGTTTATGTTGGCCGCCGAGACAAGGGCGCTGACTTCCGGTGGCGTTTCCTGCTTTGGTTTTCCGAATATACTCATAAGCGTATGGAGTGACCAGAGGCGTTCAAAATGGCAAGTCAAAGTTATTCACAATCCGGGCTTGATTACAACCCTTGTGCGATATTCCAACTAGCGCATCATCTTTTGGGGCCTACCGGCACGTCAATCTTGCTGGCGCTCAGCAACCGCAAACTGCGAGCGACTGAACACCCAAGCTGGTAAACAGAAATCTACAATTAACCGAAGAATAGTGAGCACCAGATTTCCGTCGCCGCTCGGCCCAGCCTGACACCGCGCTGGCGGCAGCCCTCGGTTCGGCGGTGAAGCTACAACTGTCCAATTTTGACAGTTGAGCGGTGTGCCGAGCAGAGCCACTCGGCAGGTCATCCTGTTCGCCCTGGAGGCCGAGGCCAGCGTTCGCGCTGGAGCCTGGGCCGACCGGTTTTGGTTCCGGTAATGTTTTAGATGGCCGACTAATTGTCCTTGGTCATTTGCGTTTCGCCTCCAAAGAGCGCTGGATTTTGCAGGTTCTTTTTCAGGAGTTTTTGGACGGTCGCCGAGTCCTTCGTGTCATCGGGAACCAACTTGTCATTGACGTTACGCAAACTTAGTGTTCCATCGCCAGACAATCTCCAAGTCCAATAAGCATACCGGGGTTTGTCCTGTTCGAGTATCTGCACGGTGACAAACGGGGTGGCGGCCACATCCGAATGATAGGCGCGATACAAATCCCCATCGCAAGAAACGATATAATTGGAGTCATCCAATTTCACCACCTTCATCTTGCTCTTCCCGTCCTTGGAGGTCCAGTTGCCAAGGAGTTTGGCATCAACCTTACGAGTGGGTTTGGGAGTGATGGGAACGTCATAGACGCAGCCGCTGATGACCAAGGCGCAGGCGGCAGCGACAATTCCAAAGGTGAATGTGCGAGAAATCAAGCTGACTCTGTTCATAGTTTGTCTTCCTGGCATTGGTGCGAACGTGTGAACGCTCGGTTATCTGACCCGTTTAGCAGAATATCCGCCCTGCCGGGATGCACAAGCCTTCAAAAGCTTCTCAGCGTGGACGGCAACTGCGGACGCGGGTGAGTCCGGCCCAGGGACGGCAGGGGCGGCATGGCTACCCGATTGCCTTAGCTCGGCCAGGTTCGCCTGGTGGCCTCGGCTCTTCCGTCGCGCTGGCTGCTCGGCACGGCGTTTGCAAAATGATGGAAGCCAGCGCCGGGCGCACCGGCCCCGTAAGCGAAGAGCGGCCATGCCGCCCTGGAGCCTGGGGCCGACCGGCGCGACGGCCACGCCCACAGCGGCGGCAAAGGGTCTGGGGCGAGCCGATGAGCGCCAGCGCGTGCGCCGGAAGTTCAACGACTGAAGTCCATCGACAGTTTGCTGCCATTCCCTCGACCGGCGTGAGTGAACTTGAATGCTTGCCCCTGTGGGGGCAGTGGATAGACTACTTGAGGTTAGGTGTTATGACCGCGAGAACTCGAAAACGCTTTCTGGTCGTCATGGCGGCAACCGCAGGGGTTGCGGTTCTGCTGCTCCATTACAAGGAACGTGATTCCTATCGCTGTCAGGTCTGTTTCGCGACGAAGGAGGTATTGCAGTGGAGGCTTGGTTTGGGGGCTGCGTCGCTTCCGCTGACCCCGGCGTGGGAGCGGGTTACCGCAACGCGGTTCCTTCACGATTTTCTGCCCGCCAATCACACACACGATTGGGCACTTGCCCAAGGCTCGCCATACTATTTCTTCGGCACGACTTGGGGCGGTTGCACCATCGGTGGGGGGCGATACATGAACCATCTTTGTTGGATGTACGAGTCCGACCCGCAATTTCGGACGTTCATCCAGAGGAATCTGCTCGACGGTTCGCTTGCCAAATCGAACGTCATTGCCCTGATGTCGAGTCCACGAACCGATGCAACCTCGCCCCTACAGAAGGAGGCGGATGAATTATTGGCCAGATTTTCTGGACGATAGCTCGACACCATGAAAGCCAGGGTGAATTTACAAATCCGGGCACCCGAGGTCAGGCTCGTCTCGGAGAATGGCAAGGACTTGGGGCTTTTCTCCCGTGAGCAGGCCCTTGAAATGGTTCGCCGTCGAGGCGAGGACCTGGTTGAGATAGGGCCTGAGGCGGTGCCCCCGGTTTGCCAGATGATTGATTACGGAAAGTATCGCTACCGGCTCCAGGAGGCGCGGAAAGGCAGGAGCGCTACCTAGACCTAGAACGCACGGATGAGAAAGGTACCGCCGCAAGGCTATTCGATGGCTGTAGCTCGGCTTCGCCGCTCGGCCCAACCTCAAGCGCGCTTGGCGGCAGCCGCACGGCCTGGCGTTTACAAAATGCTTGAAAGCCAGCGCACGCACCGGCTACACTAGCGGGCTGCCCAGTGGTTGGGCCACTTGGAGCCTAGGCCGACCGGCGACCAGGCTGGCAATCCAGAAAGGGGCTTGCTGGGCCGATGAGCACCTTATCTGGGTAGGGGTGTCGAGATGGTTTGAGGTTGCAAATGACCGAGAACGATTTAAGGTGGCTTCCGCGATGAAAAGCAATCCCCTCATCGTAAGGCGTCTTTACACAATCGCGACCGTAACGTCCGGAGTTATGTCCTGTGTGCTTCTGATTCTCATGCCTGTTAGCTACCACCTAAATCTATCGGCCTTCGACACCGCAAGCGGCAGCTTGTCGGCCCATGATTCCATCGCCCTCTCGTCACGTTTTCATTTGGGGTTTTTTGATGGCGGCGTATGGTTTTTCAGTCACGACGTGCCTTACATGGGCAGTATCATGTGGATTGGTGGACCTGGCTCTCATGAGGTGTCCAAAGGTTGGTATAGAGGTGGTTATGGTTTTGACCAGACTAGTTTCATTGGCAAAGAGGGTGATGCTGTGGACATAAAGACGGGTTGTGATTTGCCTGGGGTTTATTTTCGGCACTTTCAGTTGCATCGTTATGTTGGCCCGACATGGACTCTCATGCTGAGTCTTTGGTACCCGATTTCATTGTTGGCGGTCCTGCCTGCGCTCTGGATGTTTCGCCACAGGCATCTATTGCTAAGGAAGCGGTTCGGCTAGACCTGGAAATAGGCCCGACAAGAGTGGGCACGGGGGTTATACCAGCTTCGCCGCGCTGGCGGCAGCCGCCCGGCATCGCGTTTACAAATTCATGAAAGCCAGCGCTGGCGGCATCAACTTAACTCCGAGATAAGTTCAGCCCCGCGCTTGGGCTGCACGACCCAGAGCCTGCCATCCGGGCCAGTGCAGTCTGGGCACTTGAAGACTTTGGACCTGGGCCGACTGAGTGCTGGCCACGACCATGGCGGCTGCCTGCCCGGATAAGCGCGCCGGATAACCAGGTCAAGCCTAGGCGCTGGCGGCGGCTGGGGTGGCGGCACGCAAGCTTGCTGCGGATGTAGAGTAGGTCATCAGGTCCGAGGCAACCAAAGCGCTCAAAGCCATCGACCCCGAAGTCGCCGCCAAGGCGGGACTGAAGTAATGATGGCCAGCGCCGCCCTGGAGCCTGGGCCGACCGGCGTGACGGCCACGACCATGACGGCAGCCCAAGGGTGCTGGGCGCGCCGATGAGCGCCAGGGATTCAGCGCCATCGGCATGGCCCCGCTGGCGGCTTCGAAAACCTGCTCGCTTGCGCCTGAGCGCACGGCGGATAGACTGCTTCACGTTAGGTTCTGATGAAACGCTATCCGAAATTGGTGGCCTTTCTTATTTGCCTCCTAGCGACCTCGCTCAGCTTTGCGGCGGGAGTAGCGGCCACAGTTGCCGTTGGGAAGGCGACGAACTCAGGATTAGTCGGCATCTGTGGCCCATACGGCCCCGCTGCGGATATACTTGGCTGGATGCTGCTGGCCTCGATAGTTGTCAGCCTTGCTGTCGGTGCTTACATGGCTCGGTGCTCGTATTGCTATCTCAGGCGTGATGCACCCGAACCCTAATCGGCGGGCGGCGAGCATAGCCTTTGCAGCTTCCGAGCCGCCGTAACTGCGGGTGCGCGTCCGGCAGTTCGAGATGCCTGGGCCAAGCGGATGCCTTGGCGGTCGGGCTTAGGCCAGCTTCGCCGGTCGGCCCTACCTCAAGGTGCGCTGGCGACTTCATCACCCTTTTGAAGGGGAGCGTGGCAGTGCCGGTCTTGCGCCAATCCACCAGGAGGCTCACCATGTGTCCTCGTGGAAAGTTCTGGAGCCAACGCCCGGCAGCCGACATCTGGGTCAGCCCAGTTGGTTGAGTACTACAATCAACTCGCTGAACGTTACGACGACGAGCGATTCGCGAACCCCTACGGCGCTTACATCCATGCCCAGGAGTGCCGCCTGTTGCAGCGCTGGCTTGCTCCAATAGCCCACGGTAAGATTCTCGACCTCGCCTGTGGGACGGGACGCCTGCTGGACATGGCCACCCACGGCTTAGACGCCAGCGAGGCGATGGTGCGCATCGCCCGCGAGAAGCATCGGCGTAAGGAAGTTCACTGTGGCCCAGCCGCTGACTTGGCAAGCTTCGGTATTCACTTCGACGGCATTTTCTGTTTGCACCTTTTGATGCACTTAACCTGCAGCGACATCGACGCCCTGTTCCGCGTCTGCCATGAGCGCCTACGACCGGGCGGGCTGTTTGCCTTTGATGTGCCATCGGCACTCCGCAGGAAGCTGACGGGGTTCCGCCCTGAAGGCTGGCACGGCGGAACAGCCTTCGCCCACCGCGAGGTGACTTCGTTGACGGCCAACAAATGGCGGTTCAAAGTCAGTCGAGGCATTCTGTTGTTCCCCATCCACCGCTTGCCGCTGCGAATCCGCCCGCTGCTTCGCCGATGGGATGACCTTATTGGCATGACCCCGCTCAAGCGTGTTTCTTCGTACATGCTGTTCTGTGTGGAGAAAAGGCCGTGAGAGAGGCACCGCGTGAGATTCGGAGGTTCGCGTGCCAGCTACGAAGGTTAGCGGCAGACTGGCTCAGTGGGCGGTCGCGGAGGATGGTCGCGCACGATGAACGTGCCGCCAGGCAGGCAGTCGCGTTCCCGGTTCGACTGAGTCTTGAGCAGCGAATTTTGCCGACTGACTACGTGCAGGCCAAAATCCACAACATGACGATCGGGGCGAGACGGTTGGAGAACTTGCCCGTGCCGCCGCAAGGCATTTTTTCCTTCTGGCAGGTGGTGGGTCGGCCAACCCGCTCTCGCGGATTTCAGCCCGGACGCTCCTTGCTGGGGGGGCAGTTGCGCCCGGACTATGGCGGCGGCCTATGCCAACTCTCCGGGTTACTCTACTACTTGAGCCTGGTCGCCGGACTGGAAGTCTTGGAACGTCATGCCCACTCCCGCGACATTTACGACGACCAGACGCGCTACGCGCCACTTGGGGCCGATGCGACAGTGGCTTACGGTTTCAAAGACCTGCGCCTGCTCAACACGACACCGGCCCCGATATGCTTTCGAGTTTCGGTTTCCCCGGCAGAGATTGCTTGCGACCTTTGTTCTCCCCACCCCATCGAGGCGAGCACCGTTGAATTTGCCAAGACAGCGCGGGGAGACGGGGTGACCTTCGTCGAAACGCGCCGCCGCCGCCCCAGCGAAACCGACTCTCAGGTTTTGAGTGTGTCCTGCTACCGACTACTTTAGGCCGGGAATCTCCACGGAGCTAAGGAGCCACCCGTTCAGCAGCCACGCAAAGCCGCAGCGCTATTCCGCCGCTGGAGATTTGGAGCGTCCGCAATGCGTTAACGCCGGAGTTTTTGTGCGCCCCGGCACCAAAGCGAAGGCTCGCAGGGGCCAGCTTCGCCGCTCGGCCCAGCCTGACGGGGCGCTGTCGGTAGCACCAGGTTCGGCGCGGGCCTCTCAGTCGCAAGTTTTCTCGATTTTCGCCGCACTATGGTTCATGATGCCGCCATGGGAAAGTGGGTCAGAATTGCGCTCGCCGTTGTGGTCGCCTCCATCCTTGCTGGACTGGCGGCGTATGGCAGCGAACCCTCTTACGATGGGAGGACCTTGCGCGACTGGGTGGTGGCCATGCGCACCGGACCAGACGAGGACCAGGCCCGCGCAGTCGTTCGCCGGTTGGGAACGAATTCAATCCCACTGCTCTTGGATTGGCTTCGTCGGGATGAACGGCCCTCACTAACGGACCGACTCCGCGAGTTAAAGGCCGGAGTGAATGAGTGGCTGGCCAGGCGCAGGATTATCAAATCGCGCCTAATCAGCATGGGAACCGAACCCAAACCGAGTTACCGCTCTTTGGGCATTACGGCCCTACAGGAGCTTGGCCCCGCAGGCCAAGCAGCCATTCCGACTCTCATCCTGATGCTCGGAGACAAGAAACGCAAGCCAGGCCAAGTGAGCGAAATCGCGGGAGCGGCTTATTTGGTGTTGCCAAAAATGTCACCGGAGTCCATCCAACCGTTAACCGCCGCTCTGTCCAGTCAGGATTTGCAGGTCTACGCGCTAGCAGCGGGCGCGCTTAGCTGCATCGGCCCCGCCGCAAGGGACGCCATCCCTGTCCTGGAAAGAAAACTGATGGACAAGGCCCCTGTGGTGAGAGTGAGTGCCGCCGTAACCATAGGCAAACTGGGCCGCAATCCAGAGGCGGTTGTTCCCGTGCTCGCCCAGGGCTTTCGCGAGGGGGATTGGGGAACACGGAGCTATATTCTTTCGGTGTTGCCGCAATACAAGGAGAACGCCACGAGCGCAGTTCCGGCACTAATCGAGGTCTTTAACGCGACGACGAATCTAAGCGACCTAACAAACAGATGGCTCCACGAGAGCATCATGGTGACCCTCAAGCAAATCGACCCCGAAGCCGCCGCCAAGGCGGGCGCGCAGTGAAGATGGCCAGCGCGGTCCTGAGCCTGGGCCGACCGGCGCGCTGGCCGCGACCACGGCGGCATTCTAAGAAGCGGCTACGCCGGTAAGCGCCAGCACGACGTGCGGCCCGGACGAACTCCTGCCGTTGTCTGGAACACGTTCGCTGCGCCATTGGCTGCGACGCTCCTGGAGCAGGGGGAGGGCCTCGAATTTGCCGCTGTCCAGCGGACTCCCAAACTCACGATGAAGACTCTTTGGGAAAGCGAGATGCTGAACATTACAGAAATAGGATAGGCGAGGGGTTCCTTCACTGAGCGCGAAGTCCACGATACAGACCCAGCCCGTCGTCTGGCCTGCCTCCTCGTAAATCCAGCGCCGCCCACCGGGCACATCCTGCTCAGTGTCGGGTGGACCCAGAATGGCCCTGACGACCTCATCGCTCGTGCCAAGCTTCAACATACCAGACAGACGGTTATAGGTAGAGTATGCGTCGCCTACCCGGAACCTCCGAATAACCTCGGCTTTTGTGGCTGCGGGAAGGAACTGCCAACCGATGCAGCCAGCGGCGACGAGGCCCAGAGCCGCAACCGCAAGTGCCGCAGGATTCCGCACGCGTTGCATAGCAATTATTCCACTAACCATCCGTCGGCATTTTGGCCCGCGCAAACCCAACGTGCAATACGTTTAATGCGAGGGGTTCGCGTGATGGCGCTGGGCCAGCCTCGCCGCAAGGCCCCGCGTTCACAAGAACGCAAAGCGCCGCAAAAGCCGCCGATGCCCTGGGGGGGGAAGCCACGCCAACCTAGCACCGCCAGGTCTAATGATTTTGGCCGGATGTCTGGAATTCCAGACAGACCGCCGCGTGTCGTAGTGGGTGTCCCGAGCAGCATCCACGAGGGCCAGCGGCGACCTACGCGACGACCACGACCAGGACGGCAATCCAAGGAGCTTGCCTGGGCCGATGAACGCCAGCGCGATGGCCGAGAGTTCAGCGGGTTTGGCCATGCCCTGCTGCGGCTTGGGTATCTGCGAACGCTTGCACCCCTGGGCAGGGCGGTTACACTTCAGGTTAGGCCACGAGAGCGTGCATGAAAATTTACTGGTCATTAAAACAGATACCGGAGCTTTCAGCGCTTTCGCGGCGACAGCGCAGGAGAGTGTTCACTACGTGTTGTCGCAAGCACATGTTCAATGCTCGCCTTCATCGCTGGAATCTAGCAGGTTTTTTTTGTCGCGTTTCTCTTTTATTTCGGTGGCATCTTGCTCGCATCTCGATTGAAAGATGATTCGGAATTGGGTGGATGCGCCGTTTTGGTTGCAGGGTTTGTGACGGGCTGGTTTGTGTATTCACGCGTTGCGATGAATTCCCTTCGGCCATTTTATGGGGATTACGTTCGCAAGGCGTTACTTGAGCACGCTGCCTGACATTCACGGGAGACAGCGCTGGCTGGCTCTTCCGTTTCGCGTTCGCGTTTGCATCACTGGCCCGATGTGGTTCAGTCGTAGCCATTAAGCATCGTCAAGCACACGCGCTTTCATGACTGATTTGCCAAGGATTTATTTCGACACGAACGAAGAAGTGGCCCAGCCTGACGGCGCGCTGGCGGCAGCCGCCCTGGCATCGCGTTTACAAAATGATGAGAGCCAGCGCCGGGCGCACCGGCTACACCAGCCGACCTCTGGCCATCGCCGCCCTGGAGCCTGGGCCGACCGGCGTGATGGCCACCGACCATGGCGGCAGCGTAAGGGTGTTGGGCGCGCCGAAGAGCGCCTGTGCCTGCGCCGAGGGTTTCAGCGGTATCTGCCATGTCCTCCTGCGGCTTGCGTGAACGTGAACGCTTGCGCCTCAGGCCATGGCGGATACATTGCTACAGTAAGACCACACTGCACACATGGCCGTTTATCTCGACCACATTGTCCCTTGGGGGCGTTCCTACAACGAGTATTACCACATGTTCAGTCTGGCTGCGCAGAATCTGTCCGGCGGAGTGCTCGACTGCGGCGGCGGCCCCGCCAGTTTCACCGCTGAGTTGTCGGCCTGTGGCCACCAGGCAGTTTCCGTGGATCCAATTTACGCCTATTCCGGCTCCGAGATTCGGGCACGATTCGAGGCCACGGCGGAGCCGATGTTGGCTCAGGTTCGGGCTACGCCGGACGACTGGGCGTGGAGTTACCATCGCGACCCGGACGACCTCTTGGCCCAGCGTCGTGCCGCACTGGAGAGCTTCTTGGCTGATTATGAGCGCGGTTCGCGTGAGCGCCGCTACATTGTCGGTGAGTTGCCCTCGCTTCCGTTCGCTGCCGGTTCGTTTCGCCTCGCGGTTTGTTCCCACCTGCTGTTCCGCTATTCCGGCTTGCTTTCCGAGGCGTTTCACATTGAGTCGCTGCGGGAGTTATGCCGCGTGGCAAACGAGGTGCGCGTTTTCCCGCTGCTGACACTCCGCCGCGAGCCGTCGCCGCACTTGGCCGGTGTGCGGGCTGCCCTTAATGCCGAGGGGTGGATTATGAATTTCAGCGCGGCGGGAACCAGATGCTGAGGGTGTTTCGCGCATGACCCTGCCGCCCAACGGGACCGCCGGGCCTCTACGGTCACGGGAAGGATTACGAGCAGAACCGGTATCAGTCCGAATACATGGTGGCGGCATGGGGTGAGGGCTACTTTCCCTATCTCTATCAAACCCGCCCCGATGCCAACTTCGACCCGAACTCCACCGGGAATATGGCTTGGGATGTTTACCGGGAAATGTGGGGATCCAATGGTGAATTTGTCATCGACGGCAACCTGGTCTCGGTCGAATACGCTGATAGTTTGCCCTCCATCAAGGTGCCGACGCTAATCACCGTGGGCGATCACGACGAATGCGTCCGTCCTTGTCCAGAGAGATGAATGCGCTGATACCGAGGTCGAAACTCGTCGTGTTTCCCAAGAGCGGACACATGACGTTCGTGGATCAGCCCGGTTTGTTCATCGAGGCGGTGCAGAGTTTTCTCTCGGAAGGCAAGTTTGATGAGGCGCGTTTTCAGCGCTGAGGGTGTTTTTTTGGCTCAAACCCAGGCCTCCAGCGTTGGCTGGTATGAGACGGGCCGTTGGCCCGGGGGAAGGGTGCGGCGATTGAGATCTCCGTGATTTCAGAGGCATTTGGCGTGCGCTGGCTGGGGGGCGGTTTCGGGCACGTTTGGCATTCGAAAGCGGCAGCAAGCTGCGCGCACTCCAAACGCTTCGCGAGGTCGGCCGCCACAGCATAACCCAACGCGCAGGCGTCTGTTAGAATTGCGCCTTGAAACTGGAAGTTATTTTTGCACAAACCCTTAGTGCATGCGTGAGGACAATCCCTTCAGAATTCGGAAGGGGGAATTATGGGGCGCGCCTTCAGCGGTTGGGGTGTTTTTCGGGCTCAGACCCCAGGCCTCCAGCCTGGGCTGGGATGAGACGGGCCTTTGGGGCCTTGGAAGCGGGGCGGCGAAGGGACCACAAGGACGAAATGGACGCGAGACGGTGCGGAGGGCTGTGCAAGTGGCCAGGACGTTTCGGGGAGGAGGTTTCATTGAAGAGGGGAGGTCGGACCGATCGGACTGATCTGACCGATCCGACGAATCCGACGATGAGCGGTCGCGGCGGGCGCGCCCTACCTGGAAACGGGAGGAGGAGGGGCGCGTGACGGAAACGGCTGACTCGCTAGCGCTCGCCGACGCGCGAGCCCCGGGGCGGGAAGGTGAGTTGGGGGTGGCCGATGATGGATGATGTCGGCAGGGCCGCCTGAGGGCGGTAACCAACTGGTCAGATTTGCACAATGTAGCAGTGGCGAAATGCTGCAAGCTGTTTAATGGGTACTGCAAGACGTGCGAATAGCTTTCTTATTTCGGCTTCATTCCGGTATGACTGCTTTTCCGGGGCCGCTTGGATCAGAGTGTCGCCTCGGTTCGCGTTGGCGAATATTCTCTGCATATGGAACGCGTTTCGTTTTTCCTGCCACGAGGAAAGGGCAAACGAGCGCAGCGACCAAATCGCAGCGCGAAAGCAACCAACCTTGCCCCTTCTGGCCGCCCACTCGATCGTTTGCACCGGGCTGAGCCGGTAAATTTCCAGAATTTCTCTAAGGCAAAGGACGTTGTTCCTCAGCAAGCCCAGCCTTATCGTAAAATCTTCCGTGGCGGCGCTGAATCTGTAGAAAGCGACAAAAATGTTTCCCGAGTCAGCCGCGATTCGTCGGGCTTCGTTCAGGATCACTCGGATCTGCTCTTCATCGATCATGAAATCAATGACCCCGGTGGCGAATATGATTGTTTGGTAGGTTCCCTTTTCAAAGGGCATGGCGCGGGCGTCAGCCTGAACCAAATCAAGACCGCGGCGGATCTTGGCGTATCGGATCATTTCGGAACTCAGATCGACGCCATCACATTGGATTCCCTTTTTCTGCAGTTCTGCCACGATGAGGCCCTGGCCGGCACCCACAACCAACGCGGGTTGGTGAATATCGTGTATAATGCGACGGATGCTCGGCGCATCGAGATAGCTGTTTTCAATCCTCGAGAGATGCGGTGCCAGCGCATCCCAGAAGTCAGAAGGGGGAGCCATAGGGTCCGCCGCCGCTGAGCGTTAAACAGCTATGCATAGGTGAAACCGATGCTGACATGATGCGGCCAATATGGCCGATTCGCGGCGAAAAATCGAACGTTTTCCAATAGGACCTAAGTCCCATCAAGCAGGGGCCTCAAGCTTTGCCAATACCGCCATGGTGTCAACTTTGGCGCGCAGTTGATGCAAAACATTGTAAAGCCCCATTTCGGCCCTTCCATAAAAGGCGAACTCTGGATTGACAGCCTTGTTGCGAATGGATTCACCCCACAAATGGACCGTCTTCCTGAGCACAGCGGGGTCGCCAAAATCAATGATGGCCCGGCTGCAAAAAAGCATCTCGTGCAGGTCGGTGGTCTCTTTAAGCAACCGGCGTGCGAGACGCGGTCGCTTTGTTATGTTTGGTCCCCACAGCAAACGCGCTACCCGCCGAGACTGATCTTCAGACCGTGTCCAAGCACGCTGCTCAAAGGCGCGAATCAGCTCGCCAAACTCTGAAGAAAATCTTTTGACACACCCAAAGTCCACGAGGCCGATTCGGCCCCGGGAATCAACCAGGTAATTGCCTGGGTGCGGGTCGGCGTGAAGGACATTGATTCGACGCAACTGAAAGGTAAACAGGGCTATAAGCCGCGCGCCGATCTGATTGCGCATTTCTTGCGACGCCCTGTTCGCAGCCATAAAATCCGACAGCGGCTGGCCAGCAAGGTAAGTCATCGTAAGCACACGGTCGGTGGTCAATCTCCAGCATACTTCAGGCACTTCCACGTAAGGCAAGGGCTTCAGCCGTTCGCGGAAGAAGTCGAGGTTCTTACCTTCGTTAACGTAATCGGTCTCCTCGAGAATTCCCTGCTCCAGTTCCGAAATAACTGCCTCGGAAGCGAACTTGCTCAGACGCGCCGGCAGGGACATGGACCGCAACAGTTTGAAGTCGCTTTCAATCGCCGAGCGAATCGCCGGATATTGGATCTTCACTGCCACTTCCCTGCCCTCCTTCGTGCGCGCCCGGTGAACCTGTCCGAGGGACGCTGCCGCGAAAGGTTCCGCCGTAAATTCACGAAAGACTTCCTCCGGGAATCTGCCATAGGAGCCCTTGAATTGAGCACGCGCCAAAGTCGGATGCATCGCCGGTGCCCGCATTTGCAGGTTGGACAACTCATTGACCACCTCCTCGGGCAAAACCTGAGATTGCATACTCAACGTCTGGCCGAGCTTCATGATCGGCCCCTTGAGTGACTGCAATTCCTCCCGGACCTGGAGCGCCGCCAACGCGCTAAAAATCTTTCGCCGTTCAGGTCGCCCGGCCTTGTCCAGGAAGAGGTTTTGAAGCTGGTAGCTGAGGTAGCTTCCGGCCAGCCCGAAGCCCAGCTTGCCCATTCGAAAGCCTCGGCTTAGGGAGGTATTCTCTTTGTCCTGGCCTACCACTTCCAGGTCCTCCGCGTCAGAATCGGGGTTGCGACTTTTAAGCTGCGGTCCAAGAGGGCAAGGGTGCGCTCCTTCCCGGGAGATGAGTCCTGTAGCCAATAGCTGAGGATGGCGAAGTGAAAGAGGCCGAAGGCGTAGGCGCCCAAATCGCCGAGACGCCGAAGCAAACCAGCTTCCTCCTCCGATTCATTTATAACCTCTTTTACGAAGCGCAAATACCGCAGGTTGCGCTCCTGGGTTTCCAGCCTCATCGGGTTCAACCTGGAGAACGGCTGGAAAGACCTCAGATATACGGCGCCAATGAACTCCTCGTAGGGACTCATCCGTTCGAGGTGACGATAAACAATCGCAAAGAGCTTCTCGGGCAAGGGGGCTTTATGCAGGGCGTCGTTGGCCTGATACCATTCAATCAGCAACGCAAGTTCCTCCTCGAAGAAATAAAGAGCGAGATCCTCTTTGGTCTTGAAATAGTTGAACAGCGTGCCTCCCGCAATCTTCGCCTTGTGCGAAATTTCCTTCGTCGTAGTTCGAAGAAAACCCTTTTTCGAAAACAATTCGAGCGCGACGCGGAGGATTTCCTTGCGCGTCCTCTCCTTGTTCTCTGCGCGTTTGGTAGAGCGCTTTCGGGAGGAGGGGCGAGCCTTCCTCTCGATCGGCGCTCTTGCGGTTCGCTTCTTTTTTGGATTCATGATCGCCGGGTAAAATTGTTCAAAAAATGAGTGCGCTCATTATTCTTCACCCACTTCCCGCGCCGGTCAACAAGGAAAATGGGCGTACTCATAAATCGTTTTGCAGTTCCCTCCGCCTCGCCCCCATCGGCGGCTGATCAGCGAGGATTGGCCATCCCTTGACGGAAAGCCCTCCAGGCGTATCCTTAGCTATATGAATCCGAAGCTTCCCTGGGAGGAGACTCGTTATGGATAATCGACAAAGCCGCAGGGAGTTTTTGGCGGAAGTTGGGTGCGGGATGTTGGTCGCGACAGTGGGCTACGAATTGGCCGAGGAACTTGGATTGGCCTCCGAGTTGCCGGATGCCGGTTCGAACGCCCTCTCGTTCGGGTCGCTGGAGCCCTTGGTTTGCCTGATGCAGCAGACCCCGGCCAGCCGGATCATGCCTGAACTGGTAAAGCAGTTGGGCGCCGGCACCGACTTGCGGCGCCTGACGGCTGCCGCGGCGCTGGCCAATGCCCGCACTTTTGGCGGCGAAGATTACGTCGGATTTCACACCATGATGGCGTTGGCGCCGGCGTTCCACATGGCCCAGGAACTCCCCGTGGAATTGCAGCCGCTCCCGGTGTTCAAAGTGCTTTATCGCAATACGAATCGGATTCAGGAACGCGGCGGCCGGAGCCAAGAGGTGCTGCACACGGTCGAGCCAGGGAGCCAGCCCCCCGGCAGGGAACAGTTGCGGGAGGCCATCCGGCGCAGGGACGTCAACGAAGCCGAGCGCCGATTTGCCCGACTTTCGCAAGACTCGCCGGACGATGCCTTCAACGAACTGCTCCTGGCGGTGCAGGATCACACCGAAGTGCATCGCGTGGTGCTGCCCTACCGGGCCTGGGATTTGTTGGGACTGATCGGCCAGGAACAGGCGCAAACTTTGCTGCGGCAGTCAGTCCGTTACTGTGTCAAGGCCGAATCCTGGCTGCAGGATTCGAAAGGGGATGACCCGCGGACACTGCTGCCCAAAATGCTCGAAGAACACAAGCTGCTGGGCCGCTCGACCGGCGAGCGGCCAGCGGAGGATAGCTGGGTCGAGCAGATGAGCCAAACTATCTTCAAAGCGACGCCGGCCGAAGCTGCTGCGGCGGCCGCATCGGCGCTGGAGGAAGGAATGTCGCCGGCGGCGCTGGGCGAAGCCATTTCGCTGGCAGCCAATCAACTGGTCCTGCGCGACCTGGGCCGCCCGCCCAGCGCTGAGGCGCCCGGCAAACCCGTGGGAAGCGTCCATGGTGATTCGATCGGGGTCCACGCTTGCGATTCGGCCAACGCGTGGCGGAACCTGGCCCGCGTGAGCAACTCGCGCAACACTTTCGCCAGCCTTATTCTTGGGGCTTACCAAGTCGCCCTGGACCGCACGGCGCGCGGCGGAGACTTTCTCAATTGGCAGCCTTTGCCCGTGGCGGCGCATCTCCACCAGATCGAGGCGAAAGATAGAGATACTCTGTTGCGTGAAACCGACGAGGCGATTCGCGGCAATCTCCAGGCCCGCGCCACGGCGGTGGTCGAGCGGTACGGTGACCTTGGGCTCGCGGCCCGTCCAATGTTCGATCTGTTGTTGCGGTACGCCGTGAGCGAAGACGGGGCCCTGCACGCCGAGAAATTCTATCGCACGGTGTCCGAAGAATTCGCCGCCAGCCGGCCGAGCTTCCGCTGGCGTCACCTGGTAGCGTTGGCACGAGTGACGGCGAGCGAATTTGGCCGTCCGGCTCCCGGCCTGGCGGAGGCCCGCGCTTTGCTCAAGGTGTGAAAGAGGCCTGTGCCTTCGCCAACCAGGAGCGGGTACACCCACTAACACGCGGCGACGCGCCACCTCCGCTGCGCAGCCAGTGGTTCGATTCGTTTTGCATTTGTTTTCCTCTCGTTGTTGTTTTTCTTTGCTAGTTCACCGCGAAACCGCGCGGTAGAATCGGTGGTCTGATGCCGGCGGGTTTGTGTCAACAATCTGGGTTAGGCCATTAAGATTTGTTATCCTCAGGGTGCCGATCGGCGACCATCCGAACGGCGTCCCGTTCACGGTATTGCAGGCCTGGGTTGCGGACGCCAACCCCACCAACGCAGCCTCATTCCTGCAGGCGACGGCGATTTCCAACTTGCCGCCGGCAACGGTGTATTTCCAAAGTTCGAGCAACCGCATGTATAGCCTGGTGTGGAGCGCCAACCCGCAAACCAATTGGGCGCCGGTGGCCGGCCAGTCTTCTGTGCCCGGAACCGGCGGCCTCATGAGCCTGACAGACACCAGCACCCCTGGTCAGCAACGCTTCTATCGCGTCAGCGTGGCGGTGCCGTGAAAGGCCGGGGAGCGGTTAAGAGCGAAAGAGACCGAAAGGCCAGAACCTCATTTTCTTGCCAGTTCATTTCTTGCCAAGTCTTCAGACGGTTACCTGCAAGCATGGGCGGGGCGCCCTGAGGCTATCTTCTTTCGCCCCTCCCGGCCTCTTAGTTTTGCGCGCTGAGGGCGCGGAGGCAAAGGGGAACAGCCGATGAAAGTTCCTCCCTGAGTCCCCTCCTCCGATTTCAGTTATGTCAATACATTTATTCACTTGGCCCCTGTCCTGGGTTATCCTGGCTTTTCCTGAGCGTTTAACGCCTAACGACGCAAAATCCGGGTATTCCGAGTATTCCGTGGTTTAATGATCCAACGGCGGCTTTTCGTTGTGCCACGGCGTGCTCTGCTCGTAGGCATGAGCGATCCGCAGGATGCTTTCTTCGCTGAAGGGTTTGCCGAGCAACTGCAGCCCGATCGGCAGCCGAGGGGACCGTGTGAAACCGCAGGGCAAACTGATGCCACACAGTCCGGCCAAATTGCAGGAGATGGTGAAGATATCCAGCAGGTACATCTGCAATGGGTCATCGACTTTCTCGCCGATCTTGAAGGCCGCCACTGGCGACGTCGGCGTCACGATGGCATCGACCTTCTCGAAGGCCTTGAGAAAATCGTTGCGAATCAAGGTGCGGACCTTTTGTGCTCGCAAGTAATACGCATCGTAATAGCCGCTGCTCAGCACATAGGTGCCCAGGATAATCCGGCGCTTGACTTCCAGCCCGAACCCCTTGCCGCGCGTTTTGCCATAGAGCTCGATCGGGTCCGCCCCCGGCTCACGAGCGCCGTAACGGATGCCGTCAAAGCGGGCCAGGTTCGCGCTCGCCTCCGCGGTGGCGATGATGTAGTAGGTAGCGATTGCGTAGGCGGTGTGCGGCAGCGAGATTTCCACGATGTCCGCGCCCAAGCCTTCCAAGTGCTTGACGGCGTTGTCCACTGCCAGCTTCACTTCCGAGTCCAGCCCGGCGACCATGTATTCCTTTACCATCCCAACCTTGAGCCCGCGGATGCCGCCTTCCAGCGCCGACGGATAGTGCGGCACCGGCTGCGGCACGCATGTCGAATCGCAATGGTCCACGCCGCTGATCACTTCGAGGACCCGGGCTGTATCCCGTACTTCCTTTCCGAAACAGCCAATCTGGTCCAGCGAGGAGGCAAAGGCCACCAGGCCGTAGCGGGAGACGCGGCCATAAGATGGCTTGAGGCCCACACACCCGCACAAAGCCGCCGGCTGGCGGATCGACCCGCCGGTGTCCGAGCCGAGCGCGGCCACGCATTCGTCGCTCGTTACCGCCGCCGCTGATCCACCGGATGAGCCGCCCGGAATGCGCGTGGTGTCCCACGGATTGCGCGTGGTTTGAAACGCGGAGTTCTCGGTCGAGCTGCCCATGGCGAATTCGTCCATGTTCAACCGGCCAAAAACCACCGCTCCCCCCGCCTTCAACTTCTGAATGACCGTCGCGTCGTATGGCGAGATGAATTTCCCCAGGATCTTCGACCCGCAATTGAGCGGCTGACCTTTGACCGCAATCACGTCTTTGATTGCTACCGGCACGCCCAGCAACGGCCGTTGCTCGTGCGTCTGGCCGGCGCGCAGGGCTTGGTCTGCCGCGTCCGCTTGGGCCAGCGCATCGGCCGCGTCGTAGCTAATAAACGCTCGAATCCGGCCGTCCACCCGCTGGATTTGATCTAAGCAGGCCTGCATGGCCTCGTGCGCAGAAGACTCGCGCTTGGCCAGTTTCGATGCCAGTCCGGAAATGGTCAGTTGATTGAGCATGGCGGCGTGAACGGTAGGGCATTCCTCCTCCACGCTGCCGGACATTCTGGCGCAGCCCTCCTCTCTGTCAAGCGGTAGGCGCGTGACTCCAAAAGTTGACTGCTTCGGAAAATCCGCCACTCTGCCCGAATGCAAGACGCGGCACCGATCGAGAAATTCCTAAACGACCACCTGCCTCCCGGCCTGGAGATGCTCCGCCAGATGGTCGGCATCAACAGCTATACCGGCAACCCCGAAGGCGTGGATCGCCTGGGGCGCTTCACCGCCGAATGTTTCGCCTCACTGGGCTTTGCGCCAGAGTTTGTTCCATCGACCAATCCAGCGTGGGGCGCACACCTGGTGATGACTCGGCCGGGGAGCTCGGGCAGGAGCATCGCCCTGATCTCACACTTGGACACGGTCTTCCCGCCGGAGGAGGAAGCCCGCAACCACTTCGGCTGGCTGCCCGAAGGCGAGCGCATCTTCGGTCCTGGCACACACGATATCAAAGGCGGCACGGTTATGATGTGGCTGGTGCTGTCGGCCTTGCAGGCGCACGCGCCGGGCGTTTTCAATTCCCTCACCTGGAAGCTCTTCTGGAATTCATCAGAGGAGCAGTTCTCTCCCGACTTCGGCGAGGTGTGCCGGAGCCGTTTCGACGCCGGCACGTTGGCGGCCCTGGTGTTCGAGTCTGAAGGCCGCGCCGATGGGCAGCGCTCGTTAGTCGTTGCGCGCAAAGGCCGGGGGACCTGGCGCGTCACGGTCCGTGGGCGCGGCGCGCACGCCGGGGGAAAACATGCGCACGGCGCAAACGCCGTCGTCCAAATCGGACAAACCCTTCAGCGCATCGCCGTTCTCACGGACTACGCGCGCGAGCTGACCTTTAACCCCGGAACGGTCGCGGGCGGCACGGTCTTGAATCGGGTACCACACGAAGCCGTAGCGGAAGGGGAATTCCGCGCCTTCACGCCCCAGGCCTGTGCGGACGCCAAAGCCCAATTGCTGGCGCTCGCAGGCCCAGGTCAAGTACGCAGCTCAGTCGATGGTTACGCCTGCCAAGTCGAAGTTGAGGTGCTTAGTGAATGCCGGCCCTGGCCCCGCAATCCAGGCACGGATAGCTTATTCGAAATCTGGCGCCGCGCCGGCACCCAGGTAAGCATGGATGTCAAAAGCGAGGAGCGCGGCGGGCTCAGCGACGGCAACCTGTTATGGGACGCCGTGCCGACGCTCGACGGCTTAGGCCCGTGGGGCGACAACGATCACTGCTCCGAGCGCAGCGCCGATGGCTCGAAGCTGCCGGAGTTTGTTGAAGTCCCGTCCTTCGTTCCCAAAGCCGTCCTGAACGTCGCTGCGCTCCTAGAGTTGGTGAAGAGAGGATGAGGCATGAGGCGCACCGCACGTTGACATACCACTCCCAAACTGTAGCTTCACGTACAAGAGCCTGAAGTGGCTGGCCGACCTGCCGGGCTGCGAAAACAATACCGAAATTACCCTGCACATCGCCCGCAGGGATCGGGACCGGGCGGTGGATTTCATTCAGGCGTTATCGCCAAGCTGAATCCGCAACATGCCGGCACGGTCAGCCTCGAGAGTTACTACGATGCAGTCGAGACGGGATTTGGGGCGGGCAATCGCCGAATCAGTTCGAAATTGCATAGCCGCGCTTGGGGTTTGCCGTCCGTCGCGAGCACCACGCTCTCCTCCGCATCGAAGGAGATCAGCAGGTGGTCCGGCTTTGGATTCAGATCGACAAACCCGCAACGCGCCAAGCGCTGTGCCTTCAGCTTCATCAAGTCGTCAAGAAGGTTCTGAGAAATCTTGTGGTTGGCGAAGGCTTGTCGGGCGTTGACCGCATGGTAAGAACGGCGTTCGTCTTCGGCGAGCAATTCATCCGGTCCATTCCAAAACCCCCAGATGGTGATGTAGTCGTAATCCTGCTGCAAAACCGGCTCGCCCTCAGGCGTGCGCAGATGGGCCAGCGAGGCAAAGCGCCGGTCGTCGGCCGCCTTAACGGAAGGCTGACGTTGCCGACCGGTCATGTAAATCGCGCGGGGATAAACCGTTCTGACGCCGGTGCGGCTGAGCTCGAGCGCGAAAGCGAACTCCTCGAAGGGGCTGTTGAAGCCATGCGCCTGCACGGCCGCCTGGTCGGCCTCGGGATTCGTCGGCCATGGAGGGTCGCCCAACCGAGAAACTTTCCAGACCAGGTTGATGTTGTCTTTGGTGCGGGTGTAAAAGACCTGGTTGCGCGAGGAGAGCTTTCGTTTGGGTGTTCGCCGCCAGCGTTCGGGCAGGAAATAGTTGAAAAGGTCCGGGTCGTGGCCGACCACCCAAAGGCAGCCACCAGTGCTTTCGGCGCGTCCGAAGACATAATCGACGCCGAGCAAGTTAGTAGCGCGCAGATGCGCCGGAATCGGACTGGTGGCGGGCGCCTCAAACCGCCTCGCCATGTGCGTTAGATAAAGGCGGCGGTTGGCGCTGCGGACGGCTTGCTCATGCTCGGGCGTGCGTTCAAGCAGTTCATAATCCACCAAGGCGTAGGCAGGCTGGCCGTTGCGCTCGCGCAGGAGACCCCACTCCAAATTCGGACGCAGAATAATGTGCTGGGCTTTCATGTCCACTACCCGAAAACCTTTGTGCCACAACTCGTGCATCGCCAGGCTGGTCGTGCGCGCCAAAAACTCTTCGCGCGGCTTGTCCTCGAGCCCGAAATAATCGGCCGTTTCTACCGCATCGAGCCCTTTGATCCAGCCGAAGAGCACGACGTACTGCCGCAACATGTCAATTTCGATGCCCGGATGGCGCGCCACCTTCGCTCGAATTTTATCCTCCACACGGCCGGTCTGCCAATCGTGTAAGCGCTCCCTCGGCACATAAATGGCCATAGGCTTCTGCGTTCGAATCCGGATGCCCGGGGGGCCGACGTCGCCTTTGCGTAGTTCCATGAGCAGCGAGAACTCCTCAAACGGACTGTTGAATTCCGCGTGGATGAACTTGTTGATCGTGAGTGTATCCAGCGGCACGATTTCGCCGACCCGCGACCACTTGACGACCAGTTGGATGGCCTTGCCGCCAATGTTGCGGGTCAAGATTCTGTACACGGTACTAGTGCCTTCGAGTCGCTCGCGCTTGGCTTCGAACCAGTCCGGCGCATACCAGTTCTCCGGCTGCAACTGGCGCCAGAAGGGCGCACCGAAGTGCGTGAGATAGAGGTCCCCGCCATCCGCCGTTTTTTGGTGAACGTAATCGACGCCCAGCAGGGAAATCGGGGTGCAGCGGGGGGGCAGCCTCAAGGGCGTCCTGGCCTCGTCCGGCGAGTTAGGGTCCCGAGGAAGTAGGGCTGGGGTTGGCATGGTGTTAACCGGGGTGCGTGGTCTCATGCCAACGGACGGCTTCACGAAGCAGTTC
>Ga0209517_10002311_pt1 | contig 27130 bp, 14 predicted proteins | sample PeaSoiMetSII2010_FD_187695 | JGI IMG/M metagenome (GOLD analysis project Ga0209517, IMG submission 187695) | Peat soil microbial communities from Weissenstadt, Germany - SII-2010 (SPAdes) (version 2) | ecosystem: Environmental > Terrestrial > Soil > Wetlands > Peat | place: Germany...
CGCCCCAGCCGCGCGTCCAACCCAGCTCCGGCAGTTTCACGCGCACGAATGCCTTTCCGCCGTCGTTGCGCCAGAGTGAAATTCCCGGTTTGCCTTCGTGCGTCAGCGCCACATCCATCCAGCCGTCTTTATCGAAATCGAGTACGGCCACGCCACGCGATCCTTCCGGGGCATCGCTCGGCCACAACTCGCGTTTCTCAAAGGGCCCTTCGCGGCGATTGAAAAATACCTCCGAGGGCCCGTTCGGTTTTCCGGTCACGATGAAATCGATCGCGCGATCATTGTTAATGTCCGAGGCAATCGCTCCCATCGCCTCGGGCCGCGCCGCAAGCCCCGTTTCCTCCGTGACGTCAGTAAACGTGCCATTCCCGTTGTTCCGCCAGAGCAGGTTCGAAACTTCACCGGAACTCCGGAAATCCGCCGCCCACTTTTGTTGCGTCACGTAAAGATCGAGATCTCCGTCATGATCGTAATCCACGAAAGTCATCCCCATCGTCATGCCCGGAGCCTTGATTCCCGCCGTCGCCGTCACGTCGCGAAATGTGCCGTCGCCCTGATTGCGGAAAAGAGCGACGCGCCCGATGAACCCCACCGCAAGATCTGGCCCCCCGTCGTTATCGTAATCGCCCACTGCACAGCCGATCCCAGACTCATGAAAATTAATTCCAGACGTGCGCGTAACGTCGACAAACTTGCCTTCGCCGGCATTGCGATACAGAGCTGCCCGGCCGTCGCCCGCCGCATTCACGAGAAGAATGTCCGGCCGCCCATCGCCATCAAAATCGAAAACGCACGCCCCGCTCTCGTGGGGAGTCAACGGCAAGCCAGCCATCATTCCCGTCGACGGCGCCGCTGTGATAGGCAGCCCCGAGCTAGCCGTCACATCCACAAAGTGCACTGGAATCGCCGGTTGCACCGGCGCGAGCGCTGTCGAAATCTGCTGTGCCAGCGAATACTTCCCCTGCTCGCCGTAAACCAGGCTCATCGGCGCGCCCAATTTCGCCGCATTCAGATGCTGAAATCGTTCGAGGTGCACTTTGGCGTTCGCAGAGTCGCCGCTGCGCTGGTACGCTTGCGCCAATCCGAATTCCGCCGAGACGTGATAGGGATTGATCTTCAGCGCCGCGTTGAATTCCTCGATAGCCTTCGCATACTCATGCAATTCCGAATGAATTGTCGCCAGAAAATAATGTGTGTCTGCGTCACCGGGATCAATCTCCGCCGCCCGCAAAAACGCCGTCGCCGCCGCTTCCGAATTTCCCGCGGATTTTTCGAGCAGCCCGAGGTTGTACCAGCCGTGCGCATTCTCGGGATGCGATTGCGTAATTTCCGCCAAAATCTTTCGCGCCTCATCGGCCCTTTGCATGTTCAGCAGCGCAATAGCGGTATTCAATTGCGGGACATAATTCGTGGAATCGGCGATGACGGCCAGTTGGAATTCCTTCAGCGCGTCCTCAGGACGCTGCTGATCCATGTAAGCCACGCCGAGATTATTGGAACGCAGAACCGCATCCGCTTTTGCCGCAGCCTTCGATTGCGCCAGCTCGTCGCTTCGTCCGCCGATTAGCACCGGCGCGGCACACAAGCAGATCAGGCCAGCCGCAATCGCCAGCGAAGTAACACGCGATCGTCTCAATGCACTCAGAATTCCCGCCGTCTCATGGTTCGTCAGGGCACGACTTTAGTCGTGCCGAAAGCGGCGCAATGTGCAAACGGCTTCAGCCGCTGAGGTTCGTCTATTTTTTCTGCAACGCCTGCGCGCCGCCCAGCCCTGCGCCTTCCTTCAGCGTGATGATCTGATCGGCGCGAACATTCTTCAAATTATCCGTCTGCCCGCTCGGCCAGCGCACTTCGATCGCATCTGCCTGCGCCGCTGCGCCGAGGCCAAAGGTTAGCACAAGCTCGCTCGCCGATTCATAACTCCCGCCGCTGCGCAGCATTTGATCCTGAGTTCCGCCGCCGGCCGTCACGCGCACAACGGCGCCAATTCCATCGCGATTCGATTTCGTACCCACCAGCTTGATACGCAGGCGGTGATTCGCGTTTCCCGAATTGCGAAACAGCACCGCCGGCCCGCCATTCGCCGTCACCGCAATATCCACCGCCCCGTCGTTATCAATATCGCCGTAAGCTGCGCCGCGCGCTACGCGTCGCGTCGCAAATGCCGCGCCCGCTGCCGCCGTTGTCTCCTCGAATTTCCCGTCACCGAGATTCCGGAACAAATGCGGCGGCTCCGCATAACGCACGCGATTCTGAATCTTCTCAATTCCATTCTCGATGTGCCCGTTGGCGATGAAAATATCCGGCCAGCCATCCAGATCGTAATCGAAGAAAAAGCAGCCGAACCCAAGCGTCAGCAAACTCGCGCGCCCAATGCCCGTCGGCGCCGCTTCATCCACAAAAAGCCCATTCTTCTCGTTGTGATAAAGCGCCGCCATCTGATTCGAGAAATTCGTGATCAGCAAACTCGGATACCCGCTGCGATCGTAATCCGCCGCATCCACGCCCATGCCCGCGCGCGCAATCCCGTCTTCGCTGAACGCGATTCCCGAGGCCACGCCCTTCTCGGTAAAAGTGCCGTTGCCATTGTTGATGTAGAGCTTGTTCGGCTGCGTGTCGTTGCTGAAAGCAATGTCCGGCCAGCCATCCTGATTGGCATCCAGAATCACCACGCCGAGCGTCTTCGAAGTGGTATCGAAAAGCCCCCCCTTCTGTGTGGCGTCTTCAAATGTGCCGTCGCCGCGGTTGTGCCAGAGCCGCACCGACGCCCCGCGATACGATTCCGGCGTGCAATACGATTTCGTTTTGCCATCGAGCGTGCAGTAAATATCCGTCTGCGGCGTCCACTGCACGTAATTTCCCACCACCAGATCGAGATGCCCGTCGCGGTCGTAATCCACCCACGCGGCGCTGGTGCTGAATTCATTCGGCCCCGCGAGTCCCGCCTGCTTGGTCACGTCCGTGAACGTGCCGTTTCCATTGTTGCGAAAGAGATGATTCTGTCCCAGCGCAGTGATGAAAATATCGTCGTAGCCGTCGTTGTTATAATCTCCGATGGCCACGCCCATTCCATACATCTCGACCGCGAGTCCCGCCTTCGCCGTAACGTCCGTGAAAGTGCCGTCGTGATTATTGTGATAGAGCGCCGGATGCGACGCCGTCCGATGATGCTCCGGCCAGTCCGCGCCATTCACGAAAAACAGATCCTGCCAGCCATCATTGTCGTAATCAATGAACGCGACTCCCGCGCCCATCGCCTCCGGCAAATATTCTTTTCCAAACGCTCCGTTGTTGTGCGTGAAATGAATTCCGGCGGCCCGGGTGATGTCTTCGAATTGGATCGCCGCCTGCGGCGGAGTGGAGAATCCGGATGCGGGCACGAGCCACGCACTCGCGAGAATAATGCAAATGCCGAAAAGGCCGGGAAGCATCGAGCGGCGAGGCTTGGCGCGCAGAGATTTCTTCAAACTCAATCTGTCCCTCCATGTGCAGCAGTTGCCGATAGAGGCTTCGCGCCGCGCAGTTTACCCGCGGGCACGGAATCGTGCTCGTGAATCGGCTGCCGTTCGACGTTGTCCTCCGCATGTGCGCGTAGGTATGGACCCGTCAAAGTTTGCGCCGATTCATCCGCCTTGAATCGCAAATATCGCTTTTGAAAGTCCGCCGCGCGGTCGCTTTGGCCGAGCCCCGTATAGCAAAGCATCAAATTGTAGTTCGCCTCGAGATCTTCGGGATCGATTCCGAGCGTGGCATTGAATTCCGCGATCGCGTCGCCGTACCGCCGCTGCAGGAACAATATCCGCCCCAGTTCGTCATGTACCACGCGGTCGCGCGAATATTGCTCGAGCACTTTTCGCAGATGCGCCGCCGCGTCGTCGTATCGTCCCTGGTTCCGAAGCACTTTGGCGTAAAAGAAATGCGCTCGCGCGAGAGACGGCGAAAGTTCAAGCGCCTTTTCGAGCACCGTTTTCGCCGCCGCGAGATTTCCTTCCTGGAATCGCGCGCGTCCGATATTCACCCAGCCATCCGGATTCTCCGGCGCGATTTGCGTGATCTTTTCAAAGGCCGCCGCTGCTTCCTTCAAATTGCCTTGCAGCAGCAAGCCGATGCCGTAATCATTCCACCGCGTCCAATCCGCGGGATCGAGCTTCAATTCCGGCGCAGGCGCAGCCGCATTTGCAGGCAAGACGTTCAACTCCACCTTGTCCTCAGCCAGCACCACGATCGGCAGCGCCGGTATCGTTTTGACCTGTCCTGAAACCCCCGACGTATCGCCGGTAAAAATCCAGTGCCCGTCATCGAAATCCGATGTCACTTGCGGATGCGGCTCGTTCGGATCGCGCACGCCGCCAAATGCAAACTGCGTGTTCCACCACATGAATTTGCGATAGTTCAATTTCGCGCGCAGCGAAATCCGCGAGCCCGCGTCCGAAGGGATGTTCAACCGGAAATGCACCGTGTCCGCCGCGCCCGGGGGAATTAGATGCACGTAAACCGTCGCGCGCGCGGCCCATGCATTGCGCTTATTGATGTGATTTCCGCGTGCATCGATCAAAACCGAATGATAGAAATGTGCGCCGGGCTCAACCGGACCTCGGCCATCGTCTTCCGCCATCCCGCTCCAGAAAATCACGCGGCCATTTTCATCCGTCGCGGAAAGCTCCAGCCAGCAATCGAACGCGTCCACCGTTCCACCGGGGAAAAAATGCCCGACCTTGCGCGTCCTCACCACAACGTCTACGCGCGCCGTATCGCCGCGCCGCACCGCCGCCGCAACGCGATTGAGCGGCCCGGTAACAGGCGGAGGCGGTGCCGATGTTTCTTCAGCCGCCGCGCCAGCCGACGCAGGCCCTGGCGCTTCGGCTTCTTCACCGACGGCGAATGTAGTCTCCAATTCCGGCGCCGCAGGAAGCTTGGCTGCAGCCGTCTCCTGCTTGGTCTCCGGGGTGATCGCGAAAATATCAACGCTCACCTGCTTGTCCTGCAGGAACTTCTCCGTGGCATCGAGCTGCGCTTCATCGCGATTCGCAAACGGCACTGCCGTGTTCGCGGCGAGAAACCGGTGCGAGTGCACGATTTTCGGTTCCGCGGCTGTATCGTGCAACGGCGCAAGCGGCATGTGGCAATCCGCGCACGTCGAAGGCTTCGGCGGATAATAAAACGACCGCGCGCCGTATCCCGAGACCGCGCTGGCCTGCCAATTGTCGTAGTCATTGAATCCACGCGTCCAGCGGTAATGATTCACGGGAACATCGAGATGCACTTTGTGGCAGGTGGAACAAAAATCCGCTGTCTGCTCGCGCATGAACGGCTTCAAGAAAGTCCGCCGGTGCGGCTCCGGATTCAATTCCACCAGAAAATCGTGGAAGCGCCGCACCAGCGGATTCTCGCTCATGGCCATATCGTGCAGCGCCGGAACTTCGAGGCGGTAATCGCCCTGGCCCATCGTGCTTTTCACGCCGGTGATTGAATGGCACATCATGCAGCCAAGCCCCGCCTGTCCCGCGGGCGTGTTCTCGACCTCGCGAATCGGCTTGTCGAATTCGCCGCTGAAAAGCAGCGAGGGATCGTGGCAGCCTGCGCACCATCGCGAGGGTTTGATGCCGATGGTGTCCTGCATGTACTCGATGCTCTTGCGGTACCACTGATTGTTGAACGAAGAAAAATGATGCATCGAACTTTGCCACTGCTTGTAGATGTCCGAATGGCATCGCTCGCACGATTGCGACTCCATGAAATATTCTTTGGCGATGCGCATCTGCTCCGGCGTCTGCGCCGAGCTGGGGAAGAAAGGTCCCTGCGGCCCGTCGCCTTCCGAATCCATGCTGGCCGGTGCAATCCTCGGATTTTCGATCCGGTTAGAACGTTCGAACGGCACTGTGCGCAGCCACCACGCTCCCGCAGTCACTCCCGCTGCGATAGCGAATCCGAGCGCGTAACGCAACGCGGCACGCGTCGCCGATCCCGCGAGCCATCCGTGCCGCCCCGCCCACGCCGCGGCAAGAATCACGCCGCCCGCAAGACACGCGCCGATGTGCGCATAGAGCAGCGGAAACCGGCTGCGCGGCGTGCCGGTAAAGACCAGCGCGACTCCAATCGCGCCGCCCGCCGCGATCAAGAGCCAAGCCGCGCGCTCGGATGAAGATCCCGAAGTTATCTTCCGCCACAAGAAGGGAAGACCCAGCAACAGAAACGCTGCGCCTGCGAGCAAATGCAGCAACACAGTTCCTTCATAGACGACTGTCGCGTATGGCCAAGCGAAAAGGTAGGCGGCACTAAGGAAAAGAAAATAGAGAAGAAATGATCGGAACCGGTTCATCTCAAGGCCGGCAGCAATCGTAAGTCAATTCGCGCGATTGGGACACCACAACGCCAAGGAATCTGAAAAATCGCGGCAGTTTGTAGCAAGCCCCGGGAACGGTCAATAATATGAATCTACTAGAGAGAGCGTTAACCTGCGTTGTGCGCCCGCGCCACCAACAGAATCGCCAAAAAATAGAATAAAAACATCATCGCCAGATACGCTCGCGCCTGCTTGTTCGCTCCTGCGAATTCCTTCCACACCAGCACGCCCCACAGTGCTGCCACCATAGGCGCCGACTGCCCAATGGCGTACGAAATCGCCAGCCCGATTGAATTTCCCGCCACTAGATTGAACACCGTCCCGATTCCCCATATGAATCCGCCGAGCAGCCCGAGCATGTGCCCGCTGAATGGCGCCTTGAAAAATCCGCCGAATGCTACCGGTTCTCCCACCAGCGGATGCTTCATAAAATAAATATTCCAGATGAAGCAGGAAAGCAGCGCGCCAAACGTAAAGAAAACCGAAAGGCTGTACGGTCCGAGCGCATTTCCTTGTCTCATCGCATGGGTCGAGAGCGGCGCCCACAAGCCCATCAACACGCCCGAAACGATGCAGGTGATGATGCTCTTCCGCGAAACCGCTCGCCCTCCCGCTGGAAGCTGCCCGTAAGCCTTTCCATCGAGCAGCACTGCCACAATCGCGCAGAGCACTCCGGCGCCCAACATTACCGCGTTGCCCTTCGGCTCACGCAAGTACGTGAGGACGACTCCCACCACCAGCGCGATGCCGATCGAGACTGGAAACGCGATCGCCAGCCCGGCCATATCGATCCCCGCCACGAGGAGCAGATTGGCGAGATTGAAGATGGCGCCTGCCAGCATGGCGAACCAAAAGTTCGACGTATCCGCCGAGTGCACGTTGTTCAAGAAACTCGAAGCATCATTCCCGCTGCTGCCCATCGTCAGCGCGAGAATCAGGGAGACGATAAAAATTCCCAGCGCGTAGTCCCAGTAGAAAAGCTCGAAGCGGTAATTCTTCACTCCCTTGTACGTGTTCGCCCAGGAGCCCCAGCAGATCGCCGAGGCGACCATCATCACCATGGCGATCGTAAACGTTGGTGGCGTGAACATGAATTAGTCCTCTCCGTTGCGCCTATGTAGCGCCGGTCCCGCATGCGGGACCGGCATCTTCAATCGTCAAGATCTCCGCAGTCGGCACTCACTGCTACTCGCCAACTAGAACGAAGCCGCCGCCGAGGCATTCTTCGAGCGAATGAACGCGACGACCTCATCATGTTTCGCCATCGCCCGCGCCCCCACTTTTGTGCAACAAAGCGCAGCACAAGCGTTGGCGAACATTCCAACTTTCTCGTGATCCCATCCTTGCAGCACGCCGTAGGAGAGGCCGCCCATGAACGCATCGCCTGCGCCCGTCGTATCCACAACGTTTACTTTGAACGCCGGGACGTGCGCCATTTTCTCTTTGGTGGCGATCAAGCAGCCATCCGCGCCCATTGTTACTGCCACCAGCTTCGGCCCGATCTTTAGCAATTCCGCCGCGATCCGATCGAAGTCGGTTTCTCCTGTAAGCTCGCGCGCCGCGGCCTTGCAAGGCTTTAAGACATCGACCATTTGCAGCGCTGCCGCCAAATCCTGTTCCGAGCCCAGATTCGCCTGCGCGAAAAAGCTCGGCGATACGTCGAGATCAAAAATTACGCGCACGCCGGCGGCGCGTGCGATTTTCATGCCCTCGCGCACCGGGACGAGCGGCAATTGCGACGCCTCGGTATGAAAGTGCTTTGCTTTTTGAATGTGCGGGGCGAAACGATTGCAAACTTGGAACGGCGAAATTTTTCCCGTGATGTTCGGAAACATGTAAATGCACCGCTCGCCCGCTGCATCCACCGGGATCCACGTCAGCGAAGACAACTCATGTTTCACGACTTCGATCCCGCTGCAATCCATTCCATCCGCTTCGAAGGCCTTGGTGATGATCCGGCCGTTGTCGTCATCGCCGATCAAGCCGAGCCAGCCTGTCTTTGCCCCCAGCCGGGCCACTTGCGTGAGGTTATTCGCGGTTACGCCGCCGGCATGAATCTCAAGCCGCTCCGCATTGATCTTTTCTTCCGGCCCGAGCAAGCGCGGCACAATCGCAAAATAATCGACGGTGCAGCTCCCAATCCCGACCACATCAACATTTCCAGCCATAACACCCCCGGTGTTTGTAGCGCCAATTCCGCATGAGGGACCGGCGGCGATGAGCGCGATCCGGACCAGCGTAGCGATTCGATTCGCCCTCATGGCCCGGTTCCTGCGTGAAAAGCGTGCGCTGCTTATAAATCGCGCGACGAGCCCCGTCAAGCGAAAACCCGACGAGACCGGGACGCGTCGCGAGAGATTGTTTCTACGCAAACGACCCGTCCCCTTCATGACCAGCCTTATTGGGCTAGCTTCTTGGCTGCTGAGGGCTAGTTTCGCCGCGGTTTCGCCGGTGACACCGAGATTTGGCTGTTTTTGAGTTCATAAAACCCCGTATTTCACGCGATTAGAATCGACTCCCTTCGTTTATTTTGTTGGAGTTGCGGGCGTTTCTAATAAATTGTCCCGCGATTAGATTTTTCTTCGCCTTTCTAGGGGCCGGAAAAGGCAGGAGATACCGCAGAGACGCTGAGGGCGCTGAGTTTTGGGAGGGGATCATTGGATTGTCCTCGGAGTTGGGGGCCGGGCTGAACTGTGGCTTCTTTGGATTCGTGAAGCGTAGGTTTCTGGCGCGGCTTGCTGGGGGTCCTTTCTGGCGGCGATTTCCGGCGCCAAATTTTGTCCGGGCTCAACGGCAGAGCGGTATAAAGACTAACATTAGTTAACGTTTATGTCAACAGTAAAGCATTGTTACCTTAAGGGAATAATTGGGGAGAATTTGTAACCGATTGGGTCGTGGTTTTCCTATGATGCGGGCGCTGACGGGCGGGTCCGGTTTCGATTCGTGATCCCCTTAACTCTCTAGCGTCCGAAGGCAGTTTCGGCGGCGGGCCTGCTCAAAAGTGGCCGGGGCGCGCGATGCTATACTTTCGGGCATGCTTTTGGGCCTCTTCCTCCTTGTTCACCTGGCGGGACCGATGCAGTCGCCGTCGCGTCCGAAGCCGGTTACGGCTGGCGAACTTGAAAGGCTGGCGCAGGAATCCGTTGCGGAAAAGGATTGGGAGACCGCGGCGGACGAATTCCGCCGCGCCATCGAGCTCGAACCCCGCAGCGTGCGCATGCGCATCGAGCTGGGCGACACCCTCGCCGCCGCAGAAGACTTCCCAGGCGCCATTGCCGCCTACAACGAAGTGCTGCGGCTCGATCCGCGCAACGAGGCGGGAGAGCTCGGCCTGGCCGAAGCCTACCGGCGAGTCTCCAATTACGACGAGGCGCGCCGGCAACTGGAGCGCGCCAAGCAGGATCATCCGGCAAGCTCCGCACCGCGCCGAGCGCTCGATCGCGTTGAACTCGAACGGCAGCAACACGAGCGGGCCGCAGGCGACAACTCCGCAGCAGCGGAGCATTCGCTCCAAGAGGCCGGCGAGCTTGCGAAAAAGAACCAGTTTGCCCAGGCCATCGATCTACTCCATCAAGTCCTTAAGAATGATCCAATAAATCCCGCCGCGAATGCGCTACTTGCAAAGGCTCTCTATTCCACCGGTGAATTCGCGAAGGCCGGAGAAGCCATCCAAAAATCCCTGGCCGCACGTCCCGACAATCCCGGCTATCTCTTTATCCGTGGAAAAATTCTCGAGAAGGAAAACCGCGCGGAGGAGGCGCTGCAGACGTTCGAAAAAATCGCGCTGGTAAATCCGAAAGAATCCGACGCCTGGTTTGAAATCGGCGCGATCCACCAGCAACTAGGCGACCGCAAGCAAGCCGGGCAAGCCTACAAAAAGGCCGTGGAACTCTCGCCCGATGATTCCGCCTACCGCAAGGCGCTGGAATCGGTTTCCGGAAGCGGCTCGGGCGAATCGCCATGACCCGAGCGCGCCGGGGCGCGACGCGGCGAAGGCCGGTCCGCGGTCATGAGCGAGACAAATAATTTGTAGAATTTCGACAGGTCCAGATCGTCCTGCACCTCGACTAAATCCTCACCCAGACCCGGTTGCTGACCCTCGGCCCAAACCAGCGTATCGCCGTAAGTCGCGCCGTGATCCACCGAAACATCCATGTACATCTTCTCCGTCTTGGTGATGATCGAAGGATCGAGCCACGCCGCCGCAGCCAGCTCGTCCCACAAATAGCCTTCCTGCGCGTACTTGGCCACGTATTTCGCCGAAGCCGATTTTCCTGCGGCGATTTCCGCGATGAGCTCCTTGGTCATGTGCGTTTTGATCGAAATGTCTACCGTCGTCACCACCACGCGCGGCCACGGAGCATGAAACGCTCGCCGCGCCGCTTCCGGATCGATCCAAAAATTGAATTCGCGCCGCGGCGTGTCCTTGAATTCCGGATCGTCGGTGGCCGGCGCGATGCTTCCACCCATCACGATCAATTCTTTAGCCAGGCTCGCAAAGTCCGGATCGATGGCGATGGCGATGGCAAGATTCGTGAACGGCCCGCCCTCGTAGATCGTCACTTGATGCGGATAGCGGTGCACCATGCGAATCAAAAAATGCGCTGCGTCTTCGGTGGAAGCCTTGATCTTCGGCGCGCCCTCCACCATAGGCGGAATCACGAAGGCTTCGTGCACCGGCGTTCCGTAGTTCCAGGCGCCCTGATAAATCACTTTCCCGTATTTCGCTTCCCAGCGCGCGACGTCCGCCTTGGTATTCACCAACGGGAACGCCGCACCCGGCACCACGGGAATTTCGGTCCGCCCGATAATTTCGAGCAGCCGCAAAGTGTGCTGCACTTCTTCATCCCGCCAGGCATCGCCGGTCACGATGGTGATTCCCAGCACGTCCGTCTGCGGCGAATTCACCAGTGCCAGGATGGCCTGCATATCGGTTCCGCCCGGCCCCGCAGCGTCCTGATCAATGATTACTTTCTGCCGCGCCTGCGCACACAACGGGGCCGCGGCCATCGCCAGTAGAAGCGTGCACAAGAGGAATTTGAAAATTCGGTTCACAGGTAAATTTACAAGAAGTCCGCAGGGGCGCCGGTTGCTGCGCCCGCCAACGTCGAAGGATCGAAAACGCTTACCACGACTCAACATCGTGCCCTTTCGCAGTTGAGTTACTCATTAGGGGGTCAGGGCGTCAGGGCGTGTGTGTGAACCGGAGAAACAAAACCTCAGCGGCTAAAGCCGCATTGCTATTGCGGCATTTGCGGCACGACTGAAGTCGTGCCCTGACAAAACATCGTAGTTGTCACACAGACCTTTTGGCCTCTGAAGCCACTCCTTCTCCAGTCTCTACCCCAAACTCCCTAATACATAATCGTGCGCGTTAGATGATGCGGCCAGAAAGTCGTGTGATACGGCAGCCAGAGCCGCGCATCAATCTGCGGGATGATTACCTGCATATCCGCAGGCCGAATCTTGTTCACTTCTTCGCGCAAAAGCGCCGTCGCATAGAGCATGTGTGCGCGAATCTCGATTTCCTGAGTGCTGTCGCGCTCGATCATCTGATACGTATTGATGGCGGTCTCGAGCGCCGGTGAATACTTCATGATCCCCAAAATCCGGCAAGCCGCCGGGACAATATAATCCGCAAAGGCGGTCATCTTCTCGGGATCATCCAGCTTGAACCAGCCGCGGCGGTGCAAATTCGCGTAGAGCATCCAAATGCCGAGCTGCGGCAATTTGTAAAACTTGATTTCGTGACCGTCGTACTGGCTCACGTCATTAAATCGCGGGAATTCCTTCACCAACCGGTCCACGATGCCATTTCCATTGTCATAAAGCCGCGGCGAGCAATCATCGATGAAATTATGGAAACGCCCGTCGTATTTCTTCGCCAGCACGGCGCCCACTTCGTGCAGCACGGCCAGCTTTTCATCGAGCATGGGCATCTCGATGTTGCCGCTGAAAATCTCCGCCAACTGTTTGCGCGTCGCCTCCGCCATCCACTTTCCGTCGAGGATGGGAATCTTGTTGTCCATGGCGCGCTTGAGGCAGGCAAACTCGGCATCCGAATCGGACCAATTCTGTCCCTTAAACTCGGTTTGAAATTTCACATGCGTCTTGAAATCGGTAAACGCCGTGTCAATCGAATCCGAGACCATGATGAAATCCACGGCCTCGCGCCGGTCTTCATTCCCGATTCCATAAGGCAGGGCGTACTCCGGCATCGGCAATGCTTCGTAGGCCATGAATTTGGCGACTTCGACGATGCGCTCGACGTCGGTGGAAACATCGCGCGAATGTTCGATCACCGGATGCAGACTATCGAGGACGGGACTGCCAATCGGTTTCGGCCATCGCACTGCCGTTCCTTGCGTCACGCCGCTGCCTCCAAAAAAAGAAGCCGCCAGGAGCTTATCGCTCCCGGCGGCCGCCAACATCATCGAACTTCCGAGTCCCTGAAGAAACTGCCTGCGTCCCGTGGGTCCTAAGCTCATTAGAAAATGAACTTGGCCCCGGCCTGGAACGCGAACGGCGTGCTTCCCGGCGCAACTTGTGAAATGGCGCGGTAAGTCGCGCCATTCGCCGAGATGCTCTGGAAGAATGAAAGCGACTTCGAAGTTAACGCGCCGCAGCTCAATCCCACTGGCCCCGGCGAATTCCCCGTGAACAGGGGCGAGGGAGGCGTCAGACCATTCGGCACGCAGTTTCCCGCTGTCGCATAGTCAATCGTACCGTTGGTGTCCGGGTTCGAATACAGGTTATGCCTGTTAGTCAGGTTGTAGAAATCGCCCGAGAGTTCCACCGTGAACCGCTCGCCCAGCTTGAAGTCCTTCGCCAGCCGCCCGTCCCACTCGACAAAATTCGGCTGATCGAACGGATATCGTTGCAGAAGGAAGGGTTTGCCGCCTCCGATTTGAATGATCGGGCGGTCGTTGGCGTGTGAATATCCCGAATTGGCCACGCCGTCTCCATTGACGTCGGCATTTACATAGAGGGGGAACGGCACTCCGGAGTGCGCGATTACCGAGGAGCTAAACAAGAAGCCCCAGGGAAGATCGACCACGCCTCCCATCTTGAACTGCTGGCGGATATCCAGGCTGTTGCGTCCGTAATCCAGGTTGATGTTGAAGGGATCCTGTTGCCCGAAATAGGTATCCGTGTCGCGTTCGCTGGCGCCATTGTCCTTGTTCTGGGACCACAGATAGTTCGCGAACAACTGGAAGCGGTTTGAAAATCGCTTGGTGAGGTTGACCACCACCGATTCGTAGTTTCCGTGGGCATAGCTGCCGGTCGTGTTCGTGAACGTCGCAAGCGTCGGGTCCAACGGCGTAACGGACGAACCCGTTAGCGTGCCACCCGAGTAGGTATTCACGCCGCAGAGCAGAGTACGACCGAATTGGTCGGTCCCGCACGAGGAGAAATTGCGGTACCACGCCTCCTCCGTACCGTACCCTCCCGTCCGCAGGTGCTGTGAATTGACCCACGCGAAAGTGCCCGTCACGACCCAGCTCTTCGCGAAGGTGTGCTCGACACCCGCCGTCAGGCTCGATACTCGGGGATTGCGGAAATCCGGCTCAACGAGATTGGGTCCTGGGCATCCAATATCGGAAATGCCGCAAATATCGTTGATCCCTGCGGAAACTGAGCTTGGGAGCAGATAAGGAAACCCGGCGGCAGGGAAGCAGGTCGGACTAAAGCAGAAGATTCCGGCGGTCTTGCCGCCGCCGCCCGCGGGCATAAATATGGTTGGACTTATCGCGTAGTACAAACCCCACGCTGCTCGAACTACGGTGGGCGACTGCGCGGATCCTACGTTCCAGGCCAATCCGACGCGCGGTCCCCACTGCTTGAAGTCATCCGGGATGCGCTGCGGAACTGGAATCACTTTGGAGCCAGAACCCGTCCCGGAATACGTCGCGGCTCCGGGAGTCGCTGTCTGCGGCTGCGGGTACCAAGTTCCATCCCACCGTAGACCGTAGGTCAAAGTGATGCGCGGCGTAATTTGCCATTTGTCCTGCCAGTACAGCCCCACGCCCGTCAAGTAATTCGGGAACAGCGTGCCGGCTTTGAAAAGCGGCACGTTGTTCAATCCGACGTCCTGAATCAGGCCGAAGGGAGCAAAATTCGCAACGTTCGGAGAGTTGAAATCGGAAATGCTTCCGAATTCGAATTCGCCTGAGGACCATCCGACGAAGGTATCCTTGCGGTCCTCGAAGGTGTCCGAGTCTCCTCCGAACTTCATGTCGTGCTTGCCGAAGGAGTAGGAAAAGTTGTCTGCGGCTTGCAGCTTGTCGTTTTGACCGTTGATCGGCAGGTAGTAGCGGTTTCCAAACATGATGCCGCCTACGAGCATCGTAGGCGTGCCCGGTCCGTTGGAATGCCGGATGCGGTTTTCAGCTTCGACGCTGATGCGCAGTTCGTTCACTTTGCGGCCCATAACTGTATTCAGGGCAAACACGGTGCTGATGCCCTCGTTGAGGAAGTTCTCAGTGGTGTCAAAGGGCACAGGAGTTTCGTTCTGCCCCAAACCGCCCGTAAAGCCGCTGGTATGGTTCCGCGTCCCGTAGGCGCGCACGCTGAAGTGATTGGCCGGCGAAAACTGATAATCGTAATGGCCGAGGATGGTGAAGAGGTCCTGGAACTGTGTGTGCGGCCCATTGAAATCCGCCAGGCTATTGACCCCGAAACAGGCGTTTAGGAAAGATTGCCCCGCGGTGGGGGTACCGCAAGAGCCCGGCAGACTGAAGCCCGCGGTGGCCGCCCCTGGCAGCGGAATCTGACCGGCCGCGCAGGCACCCGGCAGGCAGTTCGCAAACGTCGGACCGACAGCGCCGGCCAACGAAGTGTTGCAGTCTGCCACCGTTCCCACGCCGCAGAGGTTGCTAAGCAGCGGGCCGTTCTGCTTCTGCACGTCGGTAGCAAGAAACAGGAACTGGCGATCCTTGTGGATCGGGAAGCCAATCGAACCGCCGAATTGATTCTGTGTGCTGATGTTCGGGGGTTGGCCGACCGCGTCATTGACGGTGAGACCGCTGCCGCGATAGTACTCGTGCGCCTCGCCGTGCACTTCGTTCGTGCCTGATTTTGTGACCACGTTTACGAGTCCGCCCGTGGCGCGGCCAAACTCAGGTGCGAAGCCGTTTGTGACCACCTGGAATTCCTGCACCGCGTCGAGTGGAATCGTGAAGTTCTTGGTTTCCAGCGACCCGAAGATTTCGCCGAAGAAGGGGTTGAAGCTATCCTGGCCGTCAATGACCATTCCGAGGTAATCGCTCTGCTGCCCGCCGAGGCGAATGCCGCCGCGCAGTCCTGGAACGATTTGCGCCGATGAGCTCAACTGCGCCAGGTCGCGATAATCGCGGCCGGAGAGAGGCAGGTCGTCGATGTCTTTGGTGTTGATGACCTGATTGATGCCCGCTGTTGTGGTATCCACGGGCCCAACCGCCGCGGCGCTCACTTCCACGGTGGTCGTCTGGCCCTTCACCGGCAGCGTAATGTCCATTTGCAGGCTCGCGCCGATTTGCACGGTAATGTCTGTGACCTCGGTCGCCGCCAAGCCTTCCGCCTCGGCTCGGATCTTGTACACGCCGGGGAGCAGTTGCGCGAACGAGTACGACCCCGACTCGTCAGTGGTCAGCTCGCGCTTGTATCCTGTCGAGGGGTTGGAGATCGTCACCTTGGCTTTCGGGACGATCGAATGCGTCGAGTCGTAGACGGTGCCGCGGATTTCGCCGCGTTCCAGCGACTGCGCGTTCACGCCGACGGCTGTCACGAGCAATCCCAGCAGGGCCATCGTCACCAACATCATCTTTCCGATCTTCATCGTTGCTCCCCCGTTCAATCTGAGCTTGCGAATGGCCTTGTTCTCAGGCGAAATCTCGAAGTTGTCCAGAATGTGCGGGCAGTCTGCGGCCGGTGACTCGCAATGCTTAGTACGATTCGCCGTTCAACGCGCTGGAACAGGACGACGACCCCCGCTTCGAATGGGCCGTAGGGTATCGGTCAGCCCCCACCCTGTCAAGCACTAGTTCTTTTATATTAGAGGCGCGATGGTTGAATTCTTCTGGGCCGCCGTGTGGGCGATGCTAAACTTTCGCCTCGCGATGCGCAAACGCCTCAATCCTCAACCAAATAAGCGCCTTACTGGCACGCTGCTCGGCGCGCTCCTTCTTGTCTGCACGCTCGGCTTCGCCCAGACGCATCCGCAATCTCATCGCCCCGCTCCGCCGCCGGCACAAGCCAATCCGTTTCACATCCAATTCACCGACGTCACCGCCGCTGCCGGCATTCATTTCCATCACGAACGCGCGCAATCCCGCAAGCGCATGTACCCGGAAACCATGGGTGCCGGAGTAGCGTGGCTCGACTTCAATCAAGACGGCTACCTGGACGCCTTCTTCGTCAACAGCGGCTTCACGCCGCTCTTTCATCCCGCGCAAGCGCCGCAACCTGCGCTCTACCGCAACAATGGCGACGGCACCTTCACCGACGTAACTGCCGCAATCGGCATCCATTCCGACGGCACATTTTTCTTCGGCGTAGCCGTCGGCGATTACGATAACGACGGCTATCCCGACATCTACATGACTGGCTATCGCCACAGTGTCCTCTACCACAACAATGGCGACGGCACGTTCACCGACGTAACCGCCAAAGCCGGCGTGGGCAACGATGGCAATTGGGGAACTGCCGCAGGCTGGTTCGACTACGATCGCGACGGCAAGCTGGATTTATTGGTCGCGAACTACGTGCAATACGATGTGGATCATCCGACCGTCTGCGGCGATTTTCGTCCCGGCTATCAGGATCTCCCGCAAGTCAGCAGCTACTGCCATCCGGACAATTTCGACGGCACTTCGCCGCGCCTCTATCACAACAACGGCGACGGCACTTTCACCGACGTAACCGAAAAAGCCGGCTTGATCAACAAAGACGGCAAAAGTCTAGCCGTAGTCCTGGCCGATCTGAATGGCGACGGCTGGCCCGATATCTTCATCGCGAATGACACGCAAAGAAATTTTCTCTACCTGAACAATGGCGACGGCACTTTCCGCGACGTCAGCTACACTTCCGGTGCCGGCTTCAGCGAAGACGGCCGGCCGGAAGCCGGCATGAGCGCCGATGCCGCCGATCTCCGCAACAACGGCCGCATGGACCTGTTCGTAAGCCATCTCGACTTCGAACTGAATCGCCTCTATTTCTCGAACGGCGACGGCACCTACACCGACGCCACGATCACGTCCGGCATCGGCCAATCCAATATCCTCAATAGCAGCTTCGGCGCGCGTTTCTTCGATTTCGATAATGATGGCTGGCGCGATCTGCTGTTAATCAACGGACACATACTCGACAACATCGCCCGCTATCATCCCGACGTGAACTACGCCGAGTCGAAAAAGCTCTACCGCAACACCGGCGACGGCCATTTCGTGGACGCAAGCGCAACGCAGCCGGCAACATTTTTGGCTCCAAAGGTAGGCAGAGGCTTGGCCGTAGGCGACTACGCCAACGACGGCTGGCAGAGCTTTCTCGTAAACAACAATGGCGAAGAAGCCCAACTCTTCCGCAACACCGGCGCAAGTTCACCGGCAGCTAAAACAAATCACTGGTTGGGAATTCACTTGGTAGGCACAAAAAGCAATCGCGACGGCACCGGCGCCCGCCTGAAGCTGGCAGCAGGCGACTTCACCAGCTACGATCAAGCGAAAGGCGGCATGAGCTACTGCTCCGCGCAAGACCCCAGGATCTCTTTCGGCCTGGGCAATCACGCCAAAGTAGATCGCCTCGAAATTCAGTGGCCCAGTGGCACAAAGCAAGTCCTAACGAACATCGCCTCCGACCAAATCATCACCGTAAACGAAGAGCAGGGAATCACCCTCTACAAATTCCCCTCACTCCGTCACAAATAAATCAATCGGCGCCGCCGCAACTGACAAGCAAACTGTCGCAATTCATCTCGTACAGGTGTAGCATCTGCCGTTCTCGGCGAGCGATGAGCGCGCGCGAAATGTTGTCATCCTGCGGCCCCGCGCCTTTGGGGGCCTAAGGATCTAAGCGACCCAAGGAGGCAAAAATCACCATGACTCACGAAACAAAAAATTCCTCGCAATCCCGCCGCGAATTCCTCAACACCACCGCCGGCATGGCCCTAGCTGCCGGGCTTGCGGGCCTGACCCCGCGCCCCACCGGAGCCGCGTCCTCAACTCCGCCACCGCGCCCCACCCCCGCCAAGCCGCGTCGCATCATCATCGACACCGATCCTGGCGTGGATGACGCCATGGCCATTTTCCTCGCTCTGCGCTCGCCGGAGCTGAAAGTCGAGGCCATCACGCCGGTATCCGGCAACGTTCCTCTGGCGCTGACGCTTCCTAACGCCCTGCGCTTGATCGAAATTGCCGGCCACCCGGAAATTCCCGTCGCTGCGGGTGCCAGCGTGCCGTTGGTGCGCCATCTGGTGACCGCGAGCTACGTTCACGGCAACAACGGCCTCGGCGGCGTCGAGTTCCCCGAACCAAAAATCAAGCCGGTGAAAGAAACCGCCTCGGAAATCATCCGCCGCATCGTGCGCGAAAATCCCGGCGAGATCACGCTCGTCCCCATCGGCCCAGTCACCAACATCGCCACGGCTCTGCGCAGCGATCCCGAAATTGCAAAAGTGATCCCCGCGATCGTAATGATGGGCGGCTCAATCTCCGCCGGCAACATCACGCCCGCCGCCGAATTCAATCTTTACGTCGATCCCGAGGCGGCCCGCGCCGTCTTTGACTCGGGCATTCCCATCACTATGGTCGGCCTCGACGTCACGCGCAAAGTCCTGCTCATGGATGAGCACGTCGCAAAACTCGCCGCCGCCCAAAATCCCGTCAGCCAGGCCGCCGCAAAAATCATGCGCAACGCCATCGACACCGTGCGCAAAATCGGCATCGGCAATGGCTCGATGATGCACGATCCGCTGGCCGTCGCCAGCATGATCGATCCCGAAATCCTCACGCTCCGCGACTATCACATCGACATCGAGACAGAAGGCGAATTCACCGCCGGCATGACCGTAGCCTGGGCAAAAGGTCCCGTGCGCGTCTCTCCGCCGATGGCCGAAGCCGGCGCGCTCCCGGCCGAGCGAGACACCACCTTCCGCCCCAACTGCAAAGTTGCGGTGGAAGTCAATCCGGAGCGCTTTTTCAATCTATTGATCCCGCGGCTGACGCAATCCAGCTAGAATTTCTCGGGAAGTTACCAAGTCAAGCGTTTCGCAGAGGTCTGCGTGCATCGCCCGACGCCACTCCACCCCATCCGCGCCGCCATTTTCGACTTCGATTTCACGTTGGCCGATTCCTCCAACGGCATTTTCGATTGCGCCAACACAGCTCTGGCCGCCATGAGCATCGCACCTGCAAATCGCGAAGCAATCAACGCCACCATCGGTCTCTCCCTGCGCGAATCTTTCACGCGCCTCACCGGCGACACCACTCCCGAGCGCAGCGAAGATTTCGTCCGCCACTTCCACTCCCGCGCCGACAAAGTAATGGTCAGCTCGGCGGCAATTTATGATTTCGTCCCGGAAGCTCTACGCGAACTCCGCGCACGGGGAATTACGCTTGCAGTCGCCTCCACAAAGCGCCGCATCCACATCGAATCCATCCTGGAGCGCGAAAAAATAGCCGACGTCTTCGCCGCCATCATCGGCGGCAGCGACGTGCAGAATCAAAAGCCGCATCCGGAATCGTTGCTCGCCGCGATGAGTCAGCTGAGAGTATTGGCGGAGGAATGCGTCTACATCGGTGATAGCGTCGTAGACGCCGAAGCCGCCCAGCGCGCCGGCATCAATTTCATAGCCGTCCTAACCGGCGTAACTGCCCGCGCAGAGTTCAATTCATTCCCGCTGTTAGCAACGCTAAACCACGCCGGCGAACTCCCACCATGGCTCGAATCAAGCAGTGGCGGCGCCGCATTCCGACGTAATTCGTAGGTGCGAGGCTTGCTCCGCCCGGCACCGTATCTCAGGGCACGCTAACCAATCCCTACGAGCATCGAGCTTCGCTCTCTCCAGTTTTAATTTCAAATATGTCTGAAATTTGAAATTTTCCCGACCGCCCGTTACTTTCCTCCCGCCGCCTTCGACCCGGGCGTCGCCCTCGCCATCAGATCCACAAACATCTTCTCGAATTTCGCGCGGTCCAATTCCACGGGCAGATGGACCAATTGCTCGCCCAAACCCGGATGCGCGTCTTTCGTAAAAACCCGCACATTCCCATAGCTAGCCCCATGGTCGATATCAATATCCATGTACAGCTCTTCTTCCTTCGTGATCACCGAAGGATCTAGCCAGCCAGCCGCCGCCAATTCATCCCACATGTATTCCTCATCCGCATATTTCGCCAAATACTGCGACGCCGCGCTGGGCGACTTCGCGATCTCCGCAATCAGAGCCTTAGTCATGTGCGTCTTCACCGAAATATCCACGGTAGTGATGGTGATCTTGTGCCACGGCGAAGTCAGCGTAATGTGCACCGCCTCCGGATCCCACCAAAAATTAAATTCTCGCCGGTTCTCCGTCTGCCAATCCAGCGGCACCACCGGCGCAATCGATCCACCCATCACCACAAGTTCCTGCGCCAAGTCCGGGACCGACGGATCCAGGCTGATAGCCTGCGCAATATTCGTCAAAGGCCCGCCGGCATAAATCGTCACCTCGTGCGGATACTTGTGCACCATGCGAATAATAAAATGCGCCGCATCTTCTTCGGCCGCCTTGGTCTTTGGATCTCCCTCCACGATATGCGGGGTATCAAACGGCAAATGCCAACCACCGCGCTGCCCATCTCCCATATTCATCCCCGGCCGGTGCCCATTCCACGCCCCCTGGTAATGCACGACGCCGTAGAGCTTTTCCCAGCGCTCAATAAATTCCATGCTGTTAATCAGCGGATATATCGCTCCGGGATAAACCGGAATGTCGGGCCTCCCGACAATCTCGAGCATGCGCAAAGTGTGCGCAATCTCCTCATCGCGCCACATGTCGCCGCTGACGACGGTAATACCCAGCGTCTCCACGTCCGGCGACTGAATAAACATCAGCATGGATTGCTGGTCCGTCGTAGCTGGCCCGCGCGCATCCTGATCCAAAATCACCTTCTTCTTCTGCTGCGCCCCAGCCACAGACGCAACAATCATTCCAACTAGAATCGTGCAGATAAGTTTGAGTTTCACCGAAGCCTACCCCCTATGGATTTGCGATCCCCGTGAGCCGGTGTTCATTCCGAATTGAAACAGTTTGAAAATTCCAATCGCTGATCATGTTCAAACGTTTTCAAGCCGCCGCAGCTTATAGTTCCGCGCGCGCCGCGAGTCAAGCAAAACCCAGAGCGCGATATGAATCGCTCCGCGCGTAAAATCAACAAGAACCTCGAATGTTATAATCCGCCGATGCCGGAAGCGTTTCATGCGCGACGTGCTCCGAAGCGGCACAGTTTAGCGGTCCCGCCCACTCGCAAATCGCATTATCTAGTCGCGCTATCGCTGTCTCTGGTCTTGGCACCCGCAAGCCGCGCACAAACACCCGCACAAGATCCGCGAGCGCTAATCGAGCAAGCCAAGGACCAATATCGCCATGGGCATTTCGCCGACGCGATCGCCGGCTACCAAGCAGCCCTGAAAATCGCGCCGCACAACATCACCGCAGAAGTGCAACTCGCCGAAGCCTATCGCGCGGTCCACAACGAAAAGGAAGCCCGCCGTTTGTTGGAGCAGTCCGCCCGCGAACACCCCAAAAGCGCAGCCCCGCTGGCCGTCCTGGGCGATCTCGAAATCGAGATGCAAACCTACGATGCCGCCATAAAGCACCTAAGCGCAGCCGTAACGCTCGATCCTGCCAACAACGAATCCCGTGATCGCCTGGCCGCGGCCTACAAATCCAAGGGCGACGCCGCGGCCGCCCTGGTGCAACTCGCAAAGTCTCTAGCCCACGATCCCAACGACGCGCTCGCCCATTTTCTGCGCGCCCAAATCTACGACGACCGCAACGATGACGCGCGGGCGCTACCCGAGGCCGAAAAAGTCCTCGTGCTACAGCCGCAGAATCCCAGAGGCCACACGATACTCGCGAAAATTCTTATCCGCATGTCCGAGACTCAGGACGCCGCAACTGCAACGGCCGCCTGCGCGCGCGCCGCCGATCTCGTACAACCCATCGCTGAATCACTATCAGCCGATTCCGAAACGCTCTTCCTTCTCTCCCGCGCCCAACACTGCGCCGGCAAAACAGAAGAAGAGAAACAAACTCTGGCGAAATTCGAAACCGCCTCAAAGACGCTGCGCAGCTCAAGAGAAAACGAAAACCAGGCCCTGCACCTCGTCCAACAAGCAAACGATCGAGCGCTCCACAACGATCTTCCCGGCGCGCTCGATTTGATCCACCAAGCCCTGGAAAAAAATCCCAATTACGGCGCCGCCTATTCCCAACTGGCCAAACTCTATTACTCCACAGGCGAAATCGATAAAGGTGCCGAAGCAATCACCCGCGCGTTGCAGCTCACTCCCAATCAGCCGGATTTTCTCTATGTGCAGGGAAAAATTGAGGAAAAACAAGGGAAGTTAGATGAAGCACTCGCATCTTTCCAACAAGCCGCGCTGATTAATCCCAACGAATCTGATGCCTATTTCGAACTGGGCGTAATCTATCAGCAAAAAAACGATCCCGTCCGAGCCAAAGCCGCTTACGACCAAGCCATCCAAATCTCTCCCGAAGATCCCGACTACCGCCGAGCGAGAGCGTCGCTAGACGCAAAGTAGCCTCGGTTTACCCTGAGTTGCGAAGGGCGTCTCTGCCGGCATACGACGAGCAAGCAGTTGCAATGAAACGCAATCACCCGCGGATCGCGCCGCCAAATCCGCGTCCGATCCATCGTTAAAACTGAAAGCGCACCCCGAATTGCGCCGCGAACGGCGTGGCTCCCGGCGCCAGTTCATCCAGCGTGCGATACTTGGTGCCGCCGTTCGCAAGCGAAATATCTCCCGGCTTCGGCAGCGCCGTCAGTGCCGGGCAAGTCTGACCCAGAATTCCCGGCGGATTCGGCGCGCAACCTGGCAGGTCAATAATCCCGCTGCTGTCCGGGTTCGAATACAGGTTGCTGGCGTTGGTTACGTTGAACAGATCGGCGGACAGCCGGACCTGATAGCGCTCGCCGAAGTTGAAATCCTTCGCGATGCGCATGTCCCAATTGAAGTAGTAAGGCTCGCGTCCCGGATAGTCCGGCATCAAGAACGGTTTGCCGCTCCCCAGTTGCACTGCCGGGCGATCGTTCGTGCCAAATCCCTGGTTGCTGGTGCCGTCGCCGTTGATGTCCACGGTGATATACGCGGGATACGCCAGGCCGCTGTGCGCGATGACGTTCGTGCTCCAGACAAAGCCCAGCGGCAAATCGACGACTCCGCCGGCCTTGAATTGGTGCGTGATGTCCAGCCCGGTCCGGCCGTAATCCAGATTCAGATTGATGGGATCCTGCGGCCCGAAGAAAGAGTCGGTATCGCGCTCGCTCGATCCGTTCGCGAAGTTCCGCGACCACGTGTAATTGGCAAACAGTTGGAAATGGTTGGAAAAGCGCTTGTTCACCGCCGCGACCAATTCGTGATAATTACCGTGCCCGAAGCTGGCCAGCGAGGTGTTCGTAAACTGCGAGCAATCGAGCGGCTCGGAAGGGCCAAAAATCGGCTGGCCTGTCGCCGCGCAGGTCTCAAATGGTCCGTTCGGATTGGGCACTTCTTTTAGCAGCGTCCGTCCCAGCGAGTCGGTGCCTACCGGAGTTACGTTGCGGTTCCAGATTGTCGTGCTGAATCCTCCAACGCGAAGGAAGTCGGAATGTACGAACGCGTAGTTCACAGAAACCACCCAGCTCTTCGCGATGGTCGTCTCCACTCCAATCGTCAGGTTTTGCACCTTCGGATTGCGAAACGAAGGATCCACGTACGTGGGCGACGGGCAGCCTTCCGCCGATGCGCACAAACCCGACACTCCGAACGGCAGGGATGACGGGAAGATGTACGGGAACCCACCAGCCGCGAATGGCGTTCCCAGCGGGGTGTCCTGCGGCGGCGTGCAGCCGAAGATCGGCGGGCAGAACAGCGTCGCGGCGTTCGCGCTTCCGGCAGTCGGGAAGAAAATTGTCGGCGTCTGCGCATAGTAGACACCGTATGCTGCGCGGAAGACCGTGGGATGTTCGGTGCCAAACGCATTCCACGCGATTCCCACGCGCGGGCCCCACTGCGTCCAGTCGTTCGGCACGTTCTGCGGAACTGGCGCCGTGTGCGATCCCGAGCCTTGGCCGATCAGCACTGTGCTTCCCCAGATCGGCGACTGCGTGGCCGGATTTCGCGTGCCATCCCACCGCAATCCATAGGTCAACGTCACGTGCGGCGTCACCTGCCACTTATCCTGCGCGTAGGCACCGACGCCCGTCTGATATGCCGGTTTCAATTCGCTGCCGGCGAATATGTCCTTGCCATTCAGGCCGAATCCCTGGAAGAAAAAGCTCGTGTTCGGGCCTGTTGGCACCGGCGCCGGATGGTTGGCGCAAATCGAAGGATCGGCGGTGTTCGGATCGAAGTCGCAAAGCGACGAGAACGTGTATTCTCCTGCGCTCCATCCTGCGAAGATGTCCTTGCGATCCACGAACGAATCCACGTCACCGCCGAACTTCATGTCGTGCTTGTTGAAGCTGTAGGAGTAGTTGTCCTGCACTTGCAGCTTGCCGTTGTCGTTGTTGGCCGGCAGGTAGAAACGCTGGCCGAAGTTGCCGATGCCGGTGATCTGAATTTCCGGCGCGCCTCCCTGAATCGGGTGGCGCTTGCGCGTCTCCCCTTCGATTCCCACGTGAATTTCATTCACTTTGCGGCCCAGCACGGTGGTCAGCGAAAAAACGCCGCTGATTCCCTGGTTGATGAAATTCTCGGTGTTGCCGATGGCGTCAAACGTTTCCGACTGTCCCTGGCCGCCGGTAAATCCATTGGTATGGTTGCGGGTTCCAAAACCGCGAATGCTGAAGTGATTCGCCGGGCTGAATTGATAATCGTAGTGGCCCAGGATCGTGAAGAAGTCCTGATACTGGGTATGCGCGCCTTCGAAATCGTGCAGGCTGGTGGTGATCCCGTAGCAGGCGCTCAGCACCGGTTGCCCCACGTCTCCGAGGCAGTTCGCGGGCAGCACTTCATTCGATCCCGCCAGCGGAGCCTGAATGATGGGCCCCAATCCCACCGACGCCAACTGCGATTCGCACGCCGCATTGTCCGCGCCCGGCGGGCAGAATACCGTCACCAGTGGGCCGTTCTCCCGCTGAATATCCGTAGACAGGAACAGGAACTGCCCGTCCTTATGAATCGGGAATCCCACCGAACCGCCGAACTGATTTTGCCCGCTGATGTTTGATGGATTCTTCAGCGCATCATTCGCGGTCAAGCCGCCGCCGCGATAATACTCATGTGCTTCGCCATGAAGTTCATTGGTTCCCGATTTGGTGACTACGTTCAACAATCCGCCGGTCGCGCGCCCGAATTCCGGCGCGAATCCATTGGTCACCACCTGGAATTCCTGCACCGCCTCCAGCGGAATGGTCAGGTTCTTGGTTTCCAGCGATCCGAAATTCTCACCGAAGAAATTGTTGGTGGTATCCATTCCATCCACCACCAGTCCGCTGTAATCCGACTGCTGCCCGCCCAGCCGGATGCCGCCGCGCAGGCCGGGGACAACTTGCGCCGTGGGGCTAAGCTGCGCCAGGTCGCGATAGTCGCGGCCGGGGAACGGCAGATTTTCGACGCTTTTCGCGTCCAGTAGCTGAGTGATTCCGGCAGTCGAAGTATCAACGTTCTCGCCAGTGGCTTGCACTTCTACCGTCTGCGCCTGCGCCTTCAGTGGCATTTCGATATCGATCGTCACCGACGATCCGATGGTGAGCTCAATTCCTTTCACCGTCGTCACCGCAAAGCCCGCCGATTCCGCGATCAGCGAGTACTCCTTCGCTGGGGGCACGGCCTCAAAATTGAAATCGCCCGAGGCTCCCGACGTTAGCTCGCGGCGGTAACCCGTCGAGGGATTCGTCAACGTCACCTTGGCGCCCGGCACTACCGCGTGCGTTTTGTCCGTCACCGTCCCATGAATCGCGCCGCGTTCCAGGCTCTGCGCGTGTACCGCCGGCAGGGCAATCCACAAGCACGCGATCGCCACCCAACCGGGGATGAGAATACGAATTCTCATCTTTTTGGCGTTCATTCTCATTTCCCTTTCATTTTTCATGGATTCGCTCCGTTTCGCGGAAACGTCGCAATGAACCGGTTTGTCACGAGTTCGAGCGCGAGCGCACACGACAAGCCTCCGAATTCACGATAGTCGTGACGGTTTGTAACAGCACACCCGCTACGCGCCTTAGATGCGCCGGCCGGGGTAAAGTCGCGAATACTCCTGTCTTTTTGTTATGGTGAATTCAATGGGTCGACGCAACACTTGCTCGAAGTCTTCTTGTAGGAGTCTACGAGGCTGATTTCGTTCGCGAGTGCTGATTCAAAAAGAACACTGTCCTGCTTAAGTTCTGATTGGTTCTTGGCGTACAGACCAATTCTCAAGAGGAAGTGTTGTCAGATCACCGGATTAGATGGTGTTGCATCGACCGGTTGAGCCCGCAATGCGAAAGAGGCACAGCGCGGGCGATTTCTACTTCCCTCGGATTCTGGAAATGAAAAGTTCCGCGAACTTCTCGGCATTCGAACCCACCGCCACCTCTGCATTGGGTTTCACGGGTTGCAGTGAAT
>Ga0209517_10002312_pt1 | contig 27114 bp, 25 predicted proteins | sample PeaSoiMetSII2010_FD_187695 | JGI IMG/M metagenome (GOLD analysis project Ga0209517, IMG submission 187695) | Peat soil microbial communities from Weissenstadt, Germany - SII-2010 (SPAdes) (version 2) | ecosystem: Environmental > Terrestrial > Soil > Wetlands > Peat | place: Germany...
GTGACATCGAAAATGGCCTTGTAGGCGGGCTCATCGAACGAAGGAAATGCGCGGCGGGCGTCCGTGGCCTCAAACTGCGTGGCGGCATACTTCTGACCGTTCGAGTCTTTGCCCAAATAGAAACCACGTAACTGATCGTTGAGAATTCCGTGGTAGCGAGCTTGAATGGTGGCGGGGCCGGGTGGAATCGGATGGTCCACGGTCAGAGTGGCTGTCTCCTTGTCTTTGTCGAGCGTGACTGTGGCCTTTTGGGTGGCATGGCCGCTGCTGACAGTCACTTCCTGGAAGTCGATCTCGGCGGCGTTCAGCACAATTTGGGAGGTCGACTTCAGGACTCGAACTTCGATGGTTTCGTCTCCGGCAAAGTCGTTCTTGGTGAAATCGGGGGAGAAGGTCAGCTTGTAATGGTCGGGAGCGGCGATTTCAGGAAGACGCTGCGCCACACAAACGGTGCTTAAGAAAAGGGACAACACCGCCAACCTAGAAATTGATTTCATAGTTCTCCTCAGTCGTAAGGAACTTGATTGAACCCGCGCGCGGGCGGAATGGCGCCGGCTGCGGCAAAGCTGCACTGTCTTGTACGTAAGATGCGTCTTGGCAGTTCACTTTGTAGTTCACTCTGCGGTTTACTTTCCTACTGGGTTCAGCGTGCCGTTCAAGACGGCGAAGCGACAAACATTGGTGGCGAAATAGTAGGCGATCTCGCGGTAGTCGGCAGCGTCAAAGATGGCAAGGTCGGCGTCTTTGCCGGGATCGATGGAGCCCTTACTATTTTGTAGACGCAACGCCCACGCCCCGTTGATGGTGGCGGCGGAAATGGCCTCGGCGGGGGACATCTTCATGTGGGTGCAGGCGAGCGAGAGCACGAATGGCATGCTGGGCGTGGGCGAGGAGCCGGGATTGTAGTCGGTGGCCAGAGCGACGGCGACGCCGGCTTCGATGAGTTTGTGGGCGGGAGGAAACTTGTCCAGCCCGAGGAAGTAATTTGCGCCGGGAACGAGAGTGGCAATCGTTTCGCTCTTCGCAAGACTAGACAGGTCACGGTCGTTTATGTGATCCATGTGATCGAGAGACGCGGGGTTGAAGCGTAGCAGAGGTTCGAGCGGCGTTTCAGTTAGCTGACAGACATGAGCGCGGACTCCGAGGCCGTGCTGGGTGGCGGCCCGGAAGATTCTTTCGGCGTCGGCGGAGGTAAAGGCGCCGCGGTCGGTGAAGACGTCTACGAACTGGGCGAGCTTGCGTTTGGCGGCGGCGGGGATCATCTCTTTACAGACGAGGTCGATGTAGTCTTGGTGGCGGTCTCGGAATTCTTGCGGAACAACATGTGCGCCTAGCAGGGTCGAAACAACTGTCCCCGGCCAGCGAGTGGCAGCTTGTTTGATGGCTCCGAGAGACTTGATTTCTGATTCGACAGTCAGACCGTAACCGGATTTGGCTTCGACAGTCGTAGTGCCCTGCTCGGCCATTTGGTTAAGAGCTCGCAGAACCATTTCGGCGAGTGTGCTCTTCCCTGCTTTGCGGACGGCTTCGACGCTGGAGCGGATGCCGCCGCCGGCGGCAGCGATTTCTTCGTAGGTGGCGCCGGTGATGCGTTTTTCGAAATCCACCAAGCGAGGGTTGATGAAGGCTGGATGAGTATGAGAATCGACGAAGCCGGGAAGAACGACCCGGCGCGCACAGTCGATTTCGGTGACTCTCTTGCGGTTCTTCTTGAGCCAGGGGTCGCGGAGGGCGTCTTTGGTCTTGCCGACAGAGACGATTTTGCCGCCGAGGCAAAGGACAGCGGCGTTTTCAAGCAGGCCAAGTTCGGAGAGCGCGGGGCCGCGACGGGGGCCGGGCTTCGCAGACGAAAGCGTGAGAAGCTGGCCAATGTTGATCAGCAGCAGCGGCGACACGCTATGCATTCGCTCTCCCGACGAAGAACACCCACCACGGAGATACCGAGACACGGAGAAAATCAAAGCTCATAGGACGCGGCGTAGAAACGGGAGCATTAAAATTGATCACCAAACCTACTCTCTTCCCGGTCAGCTTAAGAGTTGGGCTTCGTGGACGCTGAGCAGTCGTTCCACGGCCTTCAGTTCTACCACGACTGTCACCGGCCACAACTAAGTCGATTCGGTACGTTCCGCCAGTCTCCACTCCTTTGTAGACGACAGGTAGTTGCACCTGCGCCAGAAATGGAATATCTCGAAGGCGAAGTTCCCGACACATACAGAAGTCCTACGGACCTCCGTGTCTCCGTGGTGGATGTTCACGATCGCACCATTGGAATGTTGACGCTCGTCTTCTTCGCGAACGCCTTGGCTTCGTCATAACCCGCATCTACGTGGCGAATGACTCCCATGCCCGGGTCGGTGGTCAGCACGCGCTCGATGCGTTTGGCCATGGCTTCGGTGCCGTCGGCAACCGTCACCTGTCCGGCGTGCAGCGAATAGCCGATGCCGACGCCTCCGCCGTTGTGAATCGAAACCCAGGAGGCCCCGGCGGCGGTGTTCAGCAGGGCGTTGAGCAGGGGCCAGTCGGCGACGGCGTCGCTGCCATCTTTCATGCTTTCGGTTTCGCGGAAAGGCGACGCTACCGAGCCGCAATCGAGGTGATCGCGGCCGATCACGATAGGACCCTTGAGTTTGCCTTTCTTCACCAAGTCGTTCATGGCAAGGCCAAACTGGGCGCGCTCGCCGTATCCCAACCAGCAGATGCGGGCGGGCAGGCCCTGGAACTTGATGCGCGTGCGGGCGAGATCAATCCAGCGGCGCAGGATGCGGTTCTCGGGAAAAAGTTCGAGGATGAGGTCGTCGGTGACGTGGATGTCGGAAGCTTCGCCCGACAGCGCGACCCAGCGGAACGGGCCACGGCCTTCGCAGAACAGCGGACGAATGTAGGCGGGGACGAAGCCGGGAAAGTCGTAAGCGTTTTTCACTCCGCGCTGGAAGGCGAAGGTGCGGATGTTGTTGCCGTAATCGAAGGTGACGGCGCCCATCTTTTGCAGCGCCAACATGCCTTCCACATGCTTGGCCATGGCGTCGAGCGAGAGCTGTTGGTAAGCCTCGGGATCGCGCTCGCGAAGTTCCAGCGCTTCTTGCAGCGACATGCCGTTGGGCACGTAGCCGTTCAGCGGATCGTGGGCGGAAGTCTGGTCGGTGAGAATGTCAGGCACGACGCCGCGCTGCGCGAGTTCAGGAATGATGTCGGCGCAATTTCCCACCAGGCCGACGGACACGTTTTCCTTCTTGCGAACCGCGTTCTTCAGGATGCGCAAGGCTTCGTCGAGCGTGGTGACCATGAAGTCGCAGTATCCGGTCTTGAGGCGTTTCTTGATGCGTTCGGGATCGACGTCGATGCCGAGGAACGCCGCGCCGGTCATGGTGGCGGCGAGTGGCTGGGCGCCTCCCATGCCCCCCATGCCTCCGCTAACGATCAGCTTGCCGGCGAGGTCGCCATTGAAATTCTTTTCTGCGGCAGCGGAAAACGTCTCGAAGGTTCCCTGCACGATGCCCTGCGATCCGATGTAGATCCAGGAGCCAGCGGTCATCTGGCCATACATCATGAGACCGGCGCGTTCCAGCTCGTTGAACTTTTCCCAGTTGGACCAGTGGCCGACGAGGTTGGAGTTGGCGATCAGAACGCGCGGAGCGTATTCGTGAGTCTTGAAGACACCAACCGGCTTGCCGGATTGGACCAGCAGAGTTTCATCGTTGTCGAGGCTCTTGAGTGCGGCGACGATGGCGTGGTAGGCCTCCCAGCTGCGGGCGGCGCGGCCGGTGCCGCCATAGACCACGAGGTCGCGCGGGCGCTCGGCGACTTCTTCGTCGAGATTGTTCATCAGCATGCGCATGGCGGCTTCCTGCTGCCAGCCTTTGCAGGAAATCGCATTGCCGCGCGGGGCGTGGATGGGAGTGTAGGTGGCCTGGGTAATCTCGGTTTCTACCGGCATGGGGTAATGGTAGTGGTTTGGGGGGAAGGCAAGCAAACCAGAAGCGAACATTCGTACAAACTGCTTGACATGTACGGCCATGCCGTACATACTGACGAAGTAGTATCTAAGCTGTTTCTCTCTTCAGCCGCCTTTAGTTCGACGAGTCAAAGGCGCAACCGCAAGCAGGGCCCAACAACCCTCAGTAGTACTGCTGCGGTACAACTGAAGAAAGGAACACTTTATGCTTGTCCACTTTCGTCACAAGGGGCTAAGACGCCTTCACGAAGACGGAAACGCCAAAGGTGTGCCGTCCGCAATGGCTGACAAACTGCGCAAGCTTTTGTTTGCCTTGGAAACCGCCGAGACGCTGGAGCAGCTTGGCCGCTTTCCCGGTTGGAAGCTGCATCCGCTCAAAGGCGACCGGAAAGGGTCATGGAGCTTGACGGTCACGGGAAACTGGCGGCTGGTCTTCCGCTACGACGAGCGGATGAACGCTGCCAGCGATATTGACCTGGTCGACACTACCACTAGGAGGCCGAAATGCCGATGAAGAACCCACCCCATCCGGGCGAGCTGATAAGGACCGAAGTCATCGAGGCGCTGGGCCTCACGGTGTCAAAGGCGGCGGAGATTTTGAAGGTGCGCCGTGCCACGCTCTCCGACCTGCTGCACGGCAAGGCCGCGCTGACGCCAGAAATGGCCCTGCGCATCGAAAAGGCGTTTGGCCCGGATATGGATCATCTTCTGCGGATGCAACTCGCCTACGACGTGTCGAAAACCCGAGCGCAGGCACGAGGCCTTTCGATCAAGCGATATGCCCCGGCGTAAACTTCGCTAGGCGGCGAGGCCGCCCGTCCGCAGCAGGAAGACCGTTAGTGCGGCCAGGCTGAGCAAGGTTCGGACAGCGTGGAGCCTTCCCCAGCGATGTAGAAGCTGGCGGGCAAGGTCAGAATCTCGGTTGAGGGCGGGATCGAGCAGTTTCTTATTCGTAGGAAGGATGACGATCAGCGTAAAAGGAATGACGGCGACGATGAAGATTGCACCGATTAACCAAGTAACACGCGAGGTGGTGAGCCAGGCCCCGACTGCGGTCAGGAAGCTCACAGCCGCAAGCGAAGCCTGCATCACGGTGGCGCGCCGGTAGCTGGGGCCGAATTGGGTGACGGCGAGGGCCGTGCCGCACTCCATGCGAGCAGGATGCTCAACGAGCGTGATGTAAAGAGCAGCGCCGGCAAAGAGGGCGGCGCAAAAGGTAGCGGCGAAGGAAAACGCAGACCCCATGAAAGCTATCGTAGGCTTTTGAGGGCGAAGAGTGGTAGCCCTCTCTCCTATCTTGCCCTATATACAGTTAAGTAAGACTTCACCGAATCGTCTTTTTGCGGTAGGCTTATGCCGCCTTCTAAGGAGGTCTTTATGGCACAGAACACTCCGGTGGAGATTGTGCGGCAGGCGTCGACGTGGTCGATTGTATGGGGCGTTTTGCTGATTGTCTTCGGCATGCTGGCGGTGGGGTCGCCATTTCTGGCAGCGGTGGCGGTCAACGTGGTGGTTGCCTGGCTCATCGTTTTGGCGGGCGTAGTTCACCTGACGCTCGCCTTTAGCGCTCATGGCGCGGGCAGCGTGATTTGGAAACTGCTGGTCGGGCTGGCGTATCTGCTTTTCGGCGGCTACCTGATCCTGCATCCGGTGTTGGCGGTGGCATCGCTCACCTTGGTGCTGGCGTCGCTGTTTCTGATTGAAGGCGTCCTGGACATCGTTCTGTTTTTCAAGATGCGGACGATGCGGGGGTCGAGTTGGGTGCTGATGGACGGCGTCATTACGCTGCTTTTAGGGCTGATGATCTATGCGCAATGGCCGTCCAGTTCTGCCTGGGCGATAGGCACGCTGGTGGGGATCAGCATGATCGTCAGCGGCCTTACACGGCTGATGCTGTCGTTGGCAGCGCGCAAGGCGACGGGCGCGGTAACACAAAAGCTGGCGGCATAGGCCAAAGTCAGCTGTTTTGACTCACCAGGTGTTATAGGCGGTGCCGTCGCTGCCGATGCCGGCGGAGCCGCTGTGCACGTCGACGATGCCGCCTTCATCCTGCTGATCGAGGGACATAATCTCGCCCTGCTCCTGGTCGGGAGTCCAGGTGTCGGTACGGAGGGTCATGGGGTCGGTAGGCAGTTGCTTCAGGTAGCCGGCGGAGACTAAGTCGTCGAGCGACTGCGGGGCTTTTTGTTTGTCGAGGGTGTATTGCGAGATCACCGAGCGCATGGTGAAGAGATTTTGCCGCAGTACGGATTCCCTCGCCCGCAGGATGGATTGGTTGTAGGCGGGCAGCGCGACTGAAACCAAAATCAGGATGATGCTGATGACGATCATCAGCTCGATGATGGTGAAGCCGCGGCTGGCTTTGTTATGTGGGGATCGCGTCGCCAAGTTTACCAGTCCTTGTAATGTGTGCCGTCGAGGGCCGTGGCCTGGGATTTTGTATAGACGTCGAAGACACTTTGTTCACCCCAGGAATCCGAGGTGGGGTCGTCCTGCATGGAGCGCATGCCCCATTCAGTGGAGTTGGTCATCGGATCTATCGGAATTTTGCGCAGAAACTTCAGTTTCTTGCCCTGGACGTCCTCGCCCTTGACCAGGGAATCGAGCTCGGGAGGGTAGCCTTCGGAACCGACTTTGGTGCGGAAGGCGTTGCGGTCGGCGGCGTCTTTGTAGCGGTCAATGGCGTCACGCATCTCCCACAGAGCGTGCCGCAGTTCGCGTTCCTTCTCGCGTTTGATGGTGACGCGGGCAAGAGGAATGGCCAGGCAAGTCAGCACGATGAGGATGGTGGTGGCGACGATCAGCTCGATCAAGGTGAAACCGCGCATCCGTCGTGATTTTGAAAAAGGTCTCATTGCTGTCACGCGAGAATTCTTGTTCCCGTTCCGCGGGATCCTTCCCGACTAGTGGATGGTCACGGCCGCCGTAGCTCCCGCCACCAGCGTGGGCTGCATGTTGGGATCGCGCGTGCCTCCCTTCGAGATGGCAAGGCTGGTTTGTCCGGCGGATTTCGCCATGAAGGTCAAAGTAACGACCGTTCCCTGCCCGGAAATGCCGCTGGCGCCGGGGGGCCGGGTCGCGGTGATCTGGAGAGTGCCGGTGGTGTCATCGTCGCGATGGACCAGCGCCACGGCCTGACCGTCCTGGGAAAGGAAAGTGCCGTTGGAGACATTGACCACCTGCAAGAGTTTGGGGTCGTAGGTAACCTGCAAGGGCACAGAGTAGGCATTCTGCGCGCCGGCCACCAGAACGTTAACGGTGAAGGTAGAGCCGGACGGTTGTGCGATGGCCGGAGGATCAAAGGTGAAGCTGGCCGAGCCGGGCGGTTGCGGCGAAGTGGCTAGCGGCGCGGGGTGCGGATTGGCCGCCGGCGGTTGCGGCGCAGCCGGCGCGGGAGTTGTATTTTCACCCGCGGCCGGGGCCTGGGGCCGGCTCACCCGATGCAATTCGATGGCGCTGGCGGTGCCCACATCGAGCGCCTCCTGGTTGAGATCGCTGATATCTTGTCTGCGGACGATGTGGGGAATCAGCACAAAGACGGTTTCGTTTTCACTATGGTCGGTGTTAGTTTGGCCGAACAGATACTTCAAGATGGGAATCTGGGACAGCAAGGGAAATCCGCTGAGAGCCTTGGTTTGTTGATCTTCCATCATTCCGCCCAACAGGTTGACTTCGCCTTCCTTCAGACGAACCTCGTGCTCGATCTTGCGCTGCCCGATAATGGGCTGGGTGATTCCGCCAATGTTGGAGGTACCGTCAACCTCGGAAACTTCCATGGTGATCTTCAGAGTGACATCGCCGTTGGCATGGATGCGGGGAGTGATGTCGATGTTTACACCCACATCAAGGTATTGGAACTGGGTATTGACCAGAGGGTTGATGCCGACGCCGCCGATGCCGGGCTGAAATGATCCGGTGGCCACGGGAACGCGCTGGCCGATCTTGAGCGAGGCCTTTTGCCCTTCGATGGCGCGAATCTGAGGCTTCTGGATGAGTTTGGTGCTGCTGTCACTGAAGAGTGCGGTAGCGGTGGCCTGCGAGATGGTGACGGTGAAGTCGGTGGCGTTCAAGCTGCCAATCGAGTTCAGGCTGATGGTGTTGGGTGAACTGCCGGAAGACGTGGTGGGAGTGGTGCCGATGGTTCCGGTCGGGGTCGCAGTGGTGGTACTGGTGGTGTTGAGGTTGTTCTGCAAGGTCACCGAACCACTGGTGGGCGGACTGATGCCCAGAGTGCGCGACTTGTCACGATTGACCTGCATGATGGCGACATCCACAATGACCTCGGCCTTGGGCTTATCGAGGTCGCTCACCAATTTCTGGGCCAGCGCGATCTGATCAGGAGTGCCGCGCACCACAATCGCCGCCTGGGTGGGCAAAGGCTGAAGGCGGCTGATTTCCAGAATCTGGCGCAAGGTGTTGACGACGTCCTGCAGTTCGGTAGGCTGGGAAAGGTTGGTCAGATAAAAGGTCTTGATGACGCTTTGTTCGAGGTCTTTGCGCTTGGCAGGATTGTCGGCGGCAACAAAAACGGTGTTGGGGGTGATGGGCCGCCAGAAAGTCTTGGACTGGATGGCGAGGATCCGCAGTGCTTCCTCGAGTGAAACGTTGTTGAGTTCGATCTTGATGCGACGCGAGGTGTAGTCGGGATCAAACAGGACATTGATGCCGGCCAGTTTGCCGACGGTCTCGTAGATGACCTTGGTATCCTCGGTGATTTTCAGATTGATGGGAACGTTAGAGATGGCGGCCAGTTCGACCGGGCCACCCGCCTGTTCAATGCGCTTCTGGAGGAAGCCGGTGGGTGGTGGGGCAGCCGAGGGCGCGGCTTTGGTGGCATCGATCATCTGCTTGGTGCGCAGCAATTCCTGCCTGGCAATGGCGCTGGCGGGATCGATGTCGGCAGCTTTCTGGAATTCCGCCAGGGCGGCATCCAGTTGGCCGGCTTCGCGTAACAATTGCCCGCGGTGGACATGGGAGGCTCCGGCCAGGAAACGCAATCGCTCGAAGGAAGCCCGGTACCCCAAGTTGGTGGGCTTGAGATCGTAGGCCTGCTTGTAGAAGTCGTAGGCCTGCTCGTAATTCTGGCGGGCTTCAGCGTCCCGGCCCTTGTTGTAGGAAGCTTTAGCCTGGTCAGCCGCGAGGGCGCCCAAGATGACGGCTCCAACCAAAAAGGAGATAGCCGCTGCGCGGCTCAAACATTTCATTGCACGTTCCTCACAGACAGTCCTCCCCTCCCGGTCGGCCATGACCGCAGGTCAAACCTGGATTCTTTCGCTGAAACCTATTTTTGGCGATTATAGCATTGCCTCCCAACGCACCGAAGTGACTGTGTTGGTAGCAGTTAAGTCGTAGGTACTAATCCCATTAGAGTCCGCCGTAACCGGCTTCAGAATCGTTTCGCGCTCGGCAACGGATTGCTTACCCCCGACATCGGCGGTCGGGCACGGGGCCATGAGATAAGCTAATCAGTAAGATGCCACGCCAGCACGTACAGCCGACCCGGGCCAATCCGGAAAAGAATCCGCGCCGCGATCCCACGGCAGCGGGGCAGCGCGATGCCTCCGTGAATAGGATCGCTGGGCATAACTACTTCTTGCTGGAAAAATTTGAGGCGGGAGTGGTCCTGACTGGAACCGAGGTCAAGTCGGTGCGGGCGGGCCGGGCAAACCTGAAAGATGCTTACGGATTAATTAAGGACGGAGAACTCTGGCTGCTGAACGCCCATATCGGGCCGTACGAGCACGGGAACATCTTCAACCATGCGCCGCTACGGACGCGGAAGCTGCTGATGCATGCGGAGGAGATCCGCAAGCTGATTGGAAAAACCCAGCAAAAAGGGCTGACGCTGATTCCCACCCGCATGTATTTCAAGAATGGACGGGTGAAGGTGGAGATGGCCCTAGCCAAAGGGAAACAGCTTTGGGACAAGCGGGAAACCGAGCGGCGGCGCACGGCAGACAAAGAAGCACGAGAGGCGATTCGAAGCCGCAAGGCGCGAGAGTAATGAAAACGGTGAATTTGAAGGAGGGTATGCCGCTGGTGCATCAGGCTCTGATGCGAATGGAACGCGAACTGGCGGTAGCGCGGGCGGAAAAGTGTGGCTTGGTCAAGCTGATTCATGGCTATGGCTCGACGGGCGCGGGCGGCGAGATTCGGATTGCGGTGCAGAAACGGCTGCGGGAAATGAGTGAGCGAGGTGAGATTCGCGGCTTCATCTTTGGTGAGAATTGGGCGAAGTCGGACGAGCGGGCGTGGAAGATCGTCAGCGCGCGGAAAGAATTGAAGCAGGACCGGGACCTGGGCAAAGGCAATCGTGGGATCACGATTGTGGAGTTGTGAGCGGGGCAGGTCCGAAAACCTTGACCCCAGAGGGCACGGAGGATCATCGGGTATGCCTTGATTCTTGCCAGGTTTTCTGAAATGCACTACAATGTAGTGCATGAAGACTGAAGTCTATAGCTGGCGCCTTTCACCGCAGAGAAAGGCGGAACTGGAGAGCGAAGCGCGGCGCGGGGGGACTTCGCTGGCCAAGTTGCTGGAGCAGATCACCGGCAACTGGCTGGAACAGCAGCGAACTTCACGCAACGGCGACGAAGCAGAACAGGCCGCCATCCGGAAGCGCGTGATGGCCACAGTGGGTACCATTCGCGGCGGAGATCCAACACGCTCCCAGAGAGCCAGCGAACTCGTGCGCGAAATCATCCGCCAGAAGCACGAGAAGGAATCCAATGCCTTTCGCCGGACTCATTGATACCGGTGCCATTCTTGCAATTCTGGAGATGGACGACGGTTGGCACCGTGTCTGCCTGGAGGCCCTGCGCTCCGCCCCTCTGCCCTTGCTAACCACCGAGGCCGTTCTCACCGAAACGTTTCATCTGACCGGGAAGACTGCCCACGACCGGGAGAGAGCGTGGCGCTTCGTCCGCTCAGGGGCGCTCTCGGTTCGATCCCTGGGCGATTCCGATTTGCCCGCGCTGCATGCGCTGATGACGCGGTACAAAGATCGCCCTATGGACTTTGCCGATGCGACCCTGGTTCACCTCGCAGCCCGCGAATCCCTCAGCTTGATTCTCACCGTCGATCATGACGACTTCGAGGCGTACCGCATCGCAGGGAGGAAGCGGTTCACGATTCTGCCGGGCAGGAAACGCAAGTAGTCTTCACCCACGCTAAACCCTTCACCACAGAGGGCACAAAGGACCACAGAGGAAAACTCCGAGCGTCCGGCCTTGCGCTTTTCGCCTCGCACAAGGAATACTGGAATCATAAAACTATGAAGACAATTCTTTCTCTCGCTGCTGCTGCTGAAGTTGCAACTGAATGTCTGGCCGTCGTGGTGTTGGACAAGAGTGACAAAGGCGGCGGAGCACAAGATAAACCTGAGCTAACGGTTGCGACCGGGGACGGCGTGATAAGCGCCGCGGCAGCGGACATCCTTGTCAGCGGGGAAGTTTCCGGAAAGCTGTTTGAAGCCACCCTGCTGCATCGTCCAGCGAAACTCAAGGCTAAGCGTCTGCTTTTGCTGGGGGGCGGGAAGGCGAAGGATTTCACTTCCTCGGAACTGCGCAAGCTGGCGGGCGTGGCGGTGCGTTTTCTCAAGCCGAAGGGAATCCGGAGTCTCGCGTTTCTGGTCCCGGAAGGCATTGCCGGCGAGGAGGCGGTGAAGGCGATTGTGGAGGGCGCTCTGGTCGGCGATTTCGATCCTGACACCTACAAGAGCGACCGCAAAGACCAGGCAGTGGAGGCAGTGACGGTGGTGGCTCGCGGGGACCAGGCGCGATTGCAAAAGGCGCTGGACGAAGCCCGGGTGGTCGGCGAATCGCAGAATCTCACGCGGGACCTGGCGAACGAGCCTAGTAATCGCATGACGCCGACGGTCCTGGCCGAGCGGGCTCGTAAGATGGCGCAGGAAGTCGGATTAAAGTGCGAAGTGTATGGCGCAGACAAGATCAAAGAATTGAAAATGGGGGCATTCTGGGGCGTAGCGCAGGGGTCGGACGAGCCTCCAGCACTGATCGTGTTGCGTTATGAGCCGGCGGATGCGCCCGCGACTCCGGTGCTGGGGTTGGTGGGGAAAGGCATTACGTTTGACACGGGCGGAATTTCGATCAAGCCGGCCGACGGCATGGAGAAAATGAAGTATGACATGGCGGGTGGAGCGGCGATGATCGGCGCGATGCGCGCGATTGCTCAGATCAAGCCGAAGGTGAAGGTCATTGCCGTGATTTGCGCCACTGAGAACATGCCGTCGGGAAAAGCGCAAAAGCCGGGCGATGTTCAGATTGCGATGTCGGGCAAGTCGATTGAGATCATCAATACGGACGCCGAAGGACGGCTGGTGTTAGCGGATGGGCTCTGCTATGCGCGGCAACTGGGATGCACCCACCTGGTGGATGCGGCGACTTTGACAGGCGCGGTAGTGGTTGCGTTGGGTTATGTGAATGCGGGCGTCTTCGCCAATGACGACAAGATGTACGAGCGCTTCCGCCGGGCGCTGGAGAAGAGTGGAGAGAAATTCTGGCGGTTGCCGCTGGATGAGGAGTACAAGGAGAGCATTCGCTCCTATATCGCGGACATCATCAATTCCGGCGGACGTTGGGGCGGGGCCATTACGGCGGCGATGTTCCTGAAGGAATTTGCCGAGGACACGCCGTGGATTCATCTGGACATTGCGGGGACGGCATGGATGGAAGAACAGAAGCCGTGGATCGCGAAAGGGCCGTCGGGGATTGCGGTACGAAGTTTGGTTGAGTTCGCCAAGGGATTCGGCGATTAGGTCTTGCCCAAGTGCGGCTTGCCGCAAGCCATCGCAAGCCGCACCGAGGTTGATTTACTTGCTGGCTGTTTCAACCGCCTGCTGCAACTGACTGACTAGCGGCGTCTCGCCTTTTTGCAATCCGTCACGGCCCATGGCTCGCCACAGGTAATCGGCGCCAGGAAGATGGGCATCGTAAGCCTCAATGACATCTTCGGTCGGACGAGATTGCACCAGCAGGATCATGTCGGCGTCCTGGGGACGATAGACGATGACATAGCGGCCCCACTGACGGAGAGCTTCCTGCACATTGACAATCGCGGAGCGGTCGTCGGGCAACAGCTTAGGATTAAACTCGTCGCCATCAAAGGCGGCCACGTACACATAGCGCGCATTCGTCAGCGTCTTAGGAAACGACAAAGCCTTCGATGGGTAGACACTGGGCGCAGCAAACGCGCTCAACGCCAACAGCAACAACAAACCAAGAACAACCGAGTATTTCTTCACAGCGCTTCTCCTGACTCTATCTAAGTAGTTCGATGACGAGCGGCCCCACTTGGTTGTAGCGCAGGTGAAGCTATGAATTTGCAGGCTTTAGAAGAGCGTGCCGCGTGCTACATCACGGGCGGCACGGTGATTCCCATCACGGCGAGGGAGCGCAGCAGTTCGCGACGGACCACGGCAATGGTAGCGAGCAGGAACTTCTTTCGAGCGTCGTCGGTCTCGGTGAGGATGGGATAGCGATGGTAGAAGGTGTTGAAGAGTTGTGCCAACTGGAAGACGTGTTTGGCAAGGTGAGCGGGTTCGGTGGTGGCGATCGACTGATCGATGACAAAGGAAGTTTTCGAAGATGCCAGCCAGAGTTCCCAGAAGTCATTGTTGGCTTCGCCGGTGAGAAATTTGGCGAGGTCGGCGGGCGAGACGTAGCGGGCGATTTCTCGCGAGAATTCTTCTGGATCGAACCCACCTTTGCGGAAAATGTTAGTAGCGCGGACGACGGCGTATTGGGCGTAGGGGCCGGTCTCGCCCTCGAAGCTCAACGCTTCTTTGAAATCGAAGGCGATCACGGAGGACTTGGTGAACTTGAGCATGAAGTAGCGCAGCGCGCCGATCGCAATCTGGGTAGCGATGGCGGCACGTTCGGGGTCTGTGAGTTGGGGATGGCGAGCGTCAACTTCCTTTCTGGCGGAGGCAATCAGAGTGTCGAGCAGATCGTCGGCTTTCACCCCGAAGCCTTTGCGGCCAGAGACTTCGATATAAGGACGCGCTTTGTCTTCGTCGGAAAGCTGGTAACCCAATTCGGCGGCGCAGCGCGGGGTGAGCGCGACCATCTCATAGGAGAAATGCGTGTAGTGGTCGGATTGCCCGGAGTGGCCGAGGGCACGCAGAGCCTCGATGACGGTGTTTTGGGCCTCGGACTGGCGGGCATCAATGACGTTGTAAATTTCCGCGACGTCGCCGAAGTGGGGATGGTCGAGCGCGCCCACGGTAGTTGAGATCCAGCAATCGTGGCCCTTGGGGTAGCGGAAAAACTTGCGATAGCCGAAGTCGCGGCCGAGCAAGCCAAACTTCCACATGTGGTAGGCGATGTCTTTGCCGACGTAGCCGACGGTGCCGTTAGAGCGCACAATGACTTTTTGGTCTTCTTCGGTTATCTCCGTGTTCTCTGCGCCCGCTGTGGTTTCGGATTTCACGGTTCCAGCCCGGCGCATCACCCAGCAACCTTTGTTCTTGCCGGCGGTCTCGAAGGAGAGCACCGCAGCTTCCTTCAACTTGGCGAACGCAGCGTCCCAAAAATGCAGGTGGAGGATTTCGCTCTCGCGGGGCAGGAAGTCGTATTCGATGTCGAGCCGATCCATGGTTTCGAGATGACGGCGAAGGACCGCAACCGAAATCAAGTCAGCGATGGCGGCTGTCTCGTTGCCAGCTTCTTCGATGTCATGCAGTACCTGGCGGCGTACTTCGAGGTTGGCCTTGGCCTCCGCATACCACTGCGAAGCGCGGGCGTAGAGGTCCCAGCAGTAGTAATCGAAACGCGGCTGGCTGGCGATTGCTTCGATCTGCGCGCGCGATTTTTTCTCCAGATGCAGAAAACCGACAACCACGTCGGCGACCTGCACACCGGTGTTGTCGATGTAGTTTTGAACGTCCACTTCCCGTCCCGCAAAACGCAACAGGCGGACAAAGGTGTCGCCGAGGATGGCGTTGCGCAAATGGCCGATGTGGGCCGCCTTGTTCGGATTGATGCTGGAGTGCTCGACGAGAATCTTGCCGGTTGGAACGGCGGCGTGCGGGGCTTCGCCGGCGGAGAGAGCGGCGGCAAATTGGTCGCGTTGAATGCGAGCATTGATGTAGCCGGCGCCGGCCAGTTCCAGTTTCTCAAAACCTTCGATGAGGCCGATCCCGGAGACGATTTCCTCGGCAATCTTGCGCGGAGGCTTGCGTAGCTTTTTGGCGAGGTCGAATGCCAATGGGAGCGCGTACTCGCCGAGGTCGACGCGCGGAGGCTGTTCGATGACGATCCGGGGCAGGTCGAGGGCATAGGCGCGATGGAGAAAGTCGCGAATGTGATCGGTGAGCCGGCGTTCCAGATGGCGGTACAAGAGTCTCCCGTAAATTGTTGAAGGAAATGGTGATTTTAGCAGAGTGGCGGAGCCGCAGGCGGTTTGACGGAGGGTGAGGGGTTCCCTATGATGAAATCTCGGGTTCGTAAGGAAAAAATCGTTAACCACAAAGGACACAAAGGTCCACAAAGGTGGTCCTGGAGGTTTCCTTTGTGTGCCTTAGTGTCCTTTGTGGTTCAAGGTCTCTATGCGCATCGCCTATCTCGAGTGTTTTTCCGGCATCAGCGGTGACATGTTTCTGGGTGCGCTGGTGGACGCGGGTGTGCCTGCGGCGCTGCTGGAGGAAACCGTCACGGCCTTGGAGGTTGGGGCACGAATAGAGATCTCGCGGGTGGACCGGAGCGGTATCAGCGCGGTCAAAGTCGATGTTTACGTCCATGGCGAGAAGGACGCGCCGCGGAAACAGCACGAACACCACGATCATGAGCATGAGCATGAGCATGGCCACGGGCACGAGCACCAGCCGGTGGAGTTGTTGGAACACAATTACGCGACGGCATCGCGGGTGGGGGCGCCGGCGCCACACCGACATGAGCATGGACGCGGGCTGAAAGAGATACGCGGGATCATTGGCAGGGCCAAGATCAGCGAGAATGCCAAGTCGAAAGCGATTGCAATTTTCCAGGCGCTGGGCGAGGCCGAGGCCAAGATTCACAATCAGAACATTGAAACCATCCACTTTCATGAGGTCGGAGCGGTCGATGCGATGGTGGACATTGTGTGCGCGGCGGTGGGAGCGGAAGTGCTGGGAGTGGATGAGATTATTTGTTCGCCCCTAAACGTGGGCGGAGGCACGGTGAAATGCGCACATGGAACTTTTCCCGTGCCAGCGCCCGCCACCGTGGAGCTGTTGAAGGATGCTCCGGTGTATTCGTCGGGGATTGAGGCGGAGTTGGTGACACCTACAGGCGCAGCGATCGTGAAGACACTATGCAAGCGTTTCGCGGCGTTTCCGGCAATGAAAGTGGAGAAGACCGGGTATGGTGCGGGTACGCGGGATTTCCCCGGACATGCGAATGTGGTTCGGCTGACGGTGGGCGAAGCGGACATCGAGTTCGCGGCCAAGATTTCGCAGGAAACGATTACAGTGCTGGAAGCCAACCTAGACGACTTGAATCCGCAGGTGTTCGGGTATGTGATGGATCGTTTGCTGGACGAGGGCGCGCTGGATGCGTTCGGAGTGCCAGTGCAGATGAAAAAGAATCGTCCGGGGACGCTGCTGACAGTGTTGTGCCGGCCGGAGGATGCGTCGAAGTTGACGCATCTGTTGTTTACCGAGACCACGACTCTCGGGGTCAGACGGCGAGAAGAGAATCGGCAGGCGCTGGCGCGGCAGTGGGTGACTGTGGACACGCGCTGGGGCAAAGTGCGGATGAAAGTCGCCAGCATGAATGGGACGATTACAAATTATGCGCCCGAATATGAAGATTGCCGGCGGATTGCGGTTGAAAACCGCGTGCCGCTGAAGGCGGTGATGCAGGAGGCGATTCAGAGGTATCTCCCCGGAACGGAAGAGCATTAACCACAAAGGACACGAAGGTACACAAAGGAAAAGCGTAAAGCGCCCTGCAATCCGCATGAACAAGAAGTTCTACATCACGACACCGATCTACTATGTGAATGCGCGGCCGCACATTGGACACGCGTACACCACGATTGCGTGCGACGCGATCGCGCGGCGGCAGCGCATGCTGGGTGTGGATACCTTCTTCCTCACTGGAACTGACGAGCATGGACAGAAGATTGAGCGAGCGGCACAGGCTGCCGGCAAAACACCGCAACAACTGACGGACGAAGTCTCAGCCCAGTTCCGCGGGTTGTGGGACCGGATGGGGATCACCTACAACGATTTCATTCGGACCACGTCGGAGCGGCACAAACTCGGAGTGCAGGCGGTGTGGCGGAAGATCCGCGACAACGGCTACATCTACAAGGACCACTACACCGGCCAATATTGCGTTTTCGACGAACTCTACGTGGATGCGGCCGGGCCGGGTGCGCCCTGCCCGGAGTGTGGGCGCCCGACGGAAACGGTGAAGGAAGAAAACTACTTTTTCAAACTGTCAGCGTTTCAGGACAGACTGCTGAAGCTCTACGAGCAGCCGGACTTCATACGACCGGAGACACGGCGCAATGAAGTAGTTTCGTTCGTGCGTTCCGGCCTGCGCGATCTTTCTATCAGCCGCAGCACGTTCTCGTGGGGCATTCCGGTGCCGGATGATCCCAAGCACGTGATCTATGTCTGGATGGATGCGTTGTCGAATTACATCACGGCTCTGGGATATGGATCGGACGATGCCAAGCTGTATGCGAAGTTCTGGCCGGCGGATGCGCAGATGATCGGCAAAGAGATTGTGCGGTTTCACTGCGTCTATTGGCCTGCGTTTCTGATGGCGGCTGGCCTGCCGGAGCCGAAGGGGATCCTGGCGCATGGCTGGTTGCTGTTTGAAGAGAACAAGATGTCGAAGTCGCGCGGGAATATTGTGCGCGCGGAAACGATTCTTGAAGTGCTGGGCCAGGACGCGTTGCGTTACTTTCTGCTGCGCGAAGTGGTGTTTGGGCAAGATGGATCTTTTTCTTTCGATGCGCTGGTGCAGCGTTATAACTCCGATCTGGCGAATGGGTTGGGAAATCTGGCGAGCCGAACGCTGGCCATGATCAGGCGGTATTTCCGCGGCGAGGTGCCGTATCCTTCGGGGGAAGTGGCGCGCCGTGCAGCCGACAACGCGATTGCGGAGTTCGCAGGCAGGGTCATTGCGGAGTGCGATACGCTGTTTGATCAGTATCAGTTCTCGCGCGCGCTCGAGGTTGCCTGGAGCCTGGTGGCGGCGGTAGACAAGTACATCGTGGAAAACGAGCCCTGGGTGCTGGGTGAAAAGCAGGATGAAGACAGCCGCGCGCGGTTGGCAACGGCGCTATACACCAGCGCGGAAGCGTTGCGAATTGTGACCGCGCTGGTGCATCCGGTAATCCCGGAAGCGACGGCGAAGATTTGGACCCAGCTTGGTTTGGGCGATATCAAAATGTTCCGGCTGGCGGACCTGAAGTGGGGACAACTCGAGTTGGGAACAAAACTCGGGAGCGTTGGCCCGGTGTTTCCGCGAGCAGACAAGAGCGCACTCGAAAGGATGCAAAAGATGGAAGAACAGGGACGAGCACCTGGGCCGACTCCAGCGACAAGTGAGCCGCAGCCGCCAGTCAAACCTGCAGCAGCCACCACAACGAAGGCTGCAAGCCCGATTCCAGAAGGAAAAATCGGCATCGATGATTTCACGAAAATCGAAATGCGGGTCGGACAAGTCAAAGTGGCCGAGAAGGTACAGGGAGCGGACAAATTGCTGCGGCTGGAAGTTGATCTCGGCAACGAAGTCCGGCAAGTGGTGGCAGGCATCGCCGAGGCCTACGCGCCAGAAGTGCTGGTGGGGCGGAAAGTGGCGATTGTGACCAACCTTGCCCCGCGCAAGCTGCGCGGGCTGGAATCGAACGGCATGATTTTGGCGGCGTCAGTAGAAGGCGGAAAGCCGGTGCTGGCGAGTTTTCTGGAAGATGTCCCGGTGGGAGCGAAGTTGAAGTGAGAACCATCAACCACAAAGGCACACAAAGGAAATCTGCAACAACGAACGTCTGCGCAAGCGACCAATGACCAACGACCAACGACTGGTTCTCGTCGATTCCCACGCTCATCTTGACGGCGAACAGTTTCAAGCCGATAGAGAGCAGGTGATCTCACGTGCGCGCGAAGCAGGCGTTGAGACCATTGTCGCAATTGGAAACGGCGACGGGCCAGGGAGTCTAGATTGCGGCATCAAGCTGGCCGAGCAGTACGAATTCATCTACGCGACCGTCGGCATTCATCCCCATGAAGCAAGGTTGGCGACCGATGCGGCCTTCGGGGAACTTGAGCAACTGGCAAAGCGACCCAAGGTCATTGCGTGGGGTGAAATTGGGCTCGATTATTTTTACGACCATTCGCCGCGAGAGGTGCAACGGCAGGTGTTCGTGAAGCAGATGGGACTGGCGCGCTCGGTCAAGCTGCCGATCGTGATTCACTGCCGGCCGTCGGAGGGGAGTGACGATGCCTGGCAGGAGTGCCTGGAATTGATTTCGCAGCATTGGGCGGGTAGCGGGATCGGGGGCGTTCTGCATTGTTTCACGGGCACGTGGGACCACGCGAAACGCGCGCTGGACCTTGGATTCATGATTTCTTTTGCCGGGAACGTGACCTTTCCCAAAGCGCAGCAGATTCGAGATGCGGCGAAAGAAGTTCCGGCGGACCGGATGTTGATTGAAACGGACTGTCCGTACCTCGCTCCGGTGCCGCATCGGGGCAAACGCAATGAGCCGGCATTTGTGCGGGAAACGGCGCGGCAACTGGGCGAGTTGCGTGGGCTTTCGACGGAAGACATGGCCGCACAGACTGCCAAGAACTTCTACCGCTTCTTCTCATGCGATCCCGCCGGCACCACCTAGGAGGGTCGATTCGACACGGCTTGATTTGGAAGCAGTTCTCAGTCTCAGCTTTCAGTTCTCAGAGGGTTGGATGACAAACTGGCCCGCTACCATTTAGTTTGGTAGCAAGAATCTTTTCGGAGACCGGGGTAATCTGTCTAAATACCATGCCAGAGAATACGTTTGACATCGTGAGCAAGATTGACTTGCAGGAAGTTTCCAACGCCATCCAGCAGGCGCTGAAGGAAGTGCACACCCGCTTCGACTTGAAGGATTCGAAGTCGATGATTGAACTGGAAGGCAAGGACGCGATCGTGCTGCACTCCATCGACGAGTACAAGCTGAAGGCGGTGAATGATGTTTTTCAGCAGAAACTGGTGAAGCGCGGCGTGCCGCTTAAGGGGCTGACTTATGGTGCGGTCGAGCCAGCCGCGGGCAGCACGGCGAAACAGCGCATCACCATGCAGCAGGGCATCGCGATCGAGAAGGCGCGCGAAATCGTGAAGGCGATCAAGGACAGCAAGAAGAAGGTGAATGCCTCGATCCAGGGAGACCTGGTGCGGGTGAGCAGCAAGGACCGTGATACGCTGCAGGAAATCATGGCGCTGCTGAAGCAGCGGGATTATGGCATTGATATGCAGTTTACAAATTACCGGAGCAATTGAGCAAAGCTTGAGCACATCGCCTGCCATCAACGGGAAAGAGATTTTCGAGTTGCTGCGCGCGGATTTGTCTGCCATCGAGCGGGAATTCGGACGGGACACGGTCTCTGGAGTAGAGGCCATCACCGAGATTGGCGAATACTTGCGCGCGGGCGGGGGCAAGCGTATCCGCCCCATGCTGCTGTTGCTTTCCTCCAAACTGTTTGATTACTCGGGACGCGGCGCCATCAAGTTGGGAGCGGTGATGGAGATCATTCACACCGCGACCCTGGTGCATGACGACATTATTGACGAAGCCCAGACCCGGCGCGGCCGGCCGGCCGCGAACACGCAGTGGGGAAATTCGAAGTGCGTGCTGGCGGGCGACTGGCTGTACATGCAGGCCTTCAAAATCGCGGTGCAGGAACGCAACTTCCGCACGCTGGATACGCTGATCGACCTGACGCAGCAGATGGTGGAAGGCGAACTGCTGCAGATGGAGAAGCTGGGCAAGCTGATTTCGCTGGATGAACACTTTGAGCTGATTTATCGCAAGACGGCGTGCCTGTTTTCGGTGTGCATGCGAATCGGCGCCATCCTGGGTGGTGCGACGGCAGAGCAGGAAGAAAATCTGGCGCAATATGGACGGGACCTGGGAATGGCGTTTCAGATCGTGGATGATGTGCTGGATCTAACGGCCTCGGAAAGCGTTCTGGGCAAGCCGGTGGCCAGCGATCTGCGAGAGGGCAAAGTCACGATGGCGGTGATCCACGCTCTGGAACGGTGCAGCCCGCGGGAGCGCGAGATGATCAGCACGGTGATGCGGGAGCAGGCTTTCGACGGCGTGAGCCACGCGGCAATCCTGGAGATCTTGAACCGTTATGGCTCGATTGATGCCGCCCAGCAGCGCGCCCTGCAATATGCCGGGCTGGCACGGAATGCGATTTGCAGTTTTCCCGACAGCGAAACCAAGCGGGCGCTGCTGTGGGCCCCGGAGTACGTGGTCGGAAGAGAGAAGTAGGGTAAATCCGTTTTGGCCCGGGCTTCGTAATACAATTGGGGAAATAACCCACCACTTCAATTCAAATGTCTAAGGAGAACCGAAAATGAAAAAGCTGTTGGTTTTAGCACTGGCACTTTCAGTCATGATGATCACTGTTACCGCCATCGCGCAAGACACCATGGGACAGTCCCCCAACAAAGCGGCCGCAGCCGCGCCTTTGAAAAACATCAAGGGCACGGTGAAATTCGACGGCGATAAGGCGACCTTCGTCGCGGACAAAGACCAGAAGTCGTGGGATGTCATGAATCCCGAAGCCCTCAAGGGTCATGATGGTCACCACGTCCTGCTGAGCGCGCACGTTTATGCGGACAAAGGCGCCATTCACGTGATGAGCGTCAAAATGGTGCAGTAAGGCGGACCCAGCAAGAATTCAGGGCGGCGAAAGCGCCGCCCTTTTTTGTTTATACTGGCAACGAAACTTAGCGCCCTCTAATCCCGTGAATCCGCTCTTCTCACTGATCGCGCGGCATCGCTACCTTCTGACCTTCCTGGTGGTGTTGTCGGAAGCCATCGGCCTGCCGGTACCGGCGGCTCTGGCGCTGGTGGCAGCCGGGGCAGGCGTCGCCTCCAAAGCGCTGAATGGCCCGCTGACCTTGGGTTTGGCATTGACCGCGGCCTTGCTGGGTGACACGCTGCTCTTCGTATTGGGCCGGTACATGGGTTGGACCCTGCTGGCCATTCTGTGCCGGTTGTCGGTGAACCCGGAGAGTTGCGTCCTGCGCTCGGCCGAGTCATTTTACAAGCGCGGAAAGCTGACGCTGTTGATCGCCAAGTTTATTCCAGGTGTAAACACCATGGCGCCTCCGCTGGCGGGAAGCATGAGGATGCGCCCGCTGCAATTCCTGCGTTTCGATCTAACCGGCGCGGCACTGTACATCTTGGCTTATGGCAGCCTGGGCTTCCTGTTCCACGATTTCCTGGCGGCGATTACCCGTGGATTTCAGACTGCCGGCCATGTGTTTGGAGAAGTGCTGCTCACCGCGGCCGTTGTGTACACCGCTTACCGGGTGTGGATCTATCGCAAGAACCTGGTGTATAAGGTCGTGCCGCGAGTGCAGGTAGAGGAACTGGCCAGGAAGCTAGCGTCGGATGAGGCGGGGAAGGTCCTGCTGGTGGACGTTCGCAGCCATGGTTATTACGACCCCGACGCCTCCCGTATCAAGGGGTCGGTTCGGATCGAACCCAACAACTTGTACGAAGAGCTGAAGACACTTCCGAAAGACAAGGACATCTATCTTTACTGTACTTGAGCGCGCGAAGCGACCAGCGCCCGGGTGGCGCTGCAACTGGAGCAGAAGGGGTTCAGGGCTTTTGTGATTGTCGGTGGTTTCGCAGCCTGGAGAAAAGCGGGACAGCCGCTGGAGCCAGTGCCATATGATGATTTAGTCAAGCTGCCAACGTTTTCGTAAAGCGGTTCTTGGTTGGTTCACGATCCGGAGTTCATGAGTTCCCACAAGGAAATCGAAATCAAGTTTCGCGTGGAGGACCTGCGCGCGCTCAACCGCAGACTGCGGCAGTCGGGATTCCGGCTGGTCACCCGGCGAACACACGAAATGAACACACTCTATGATTTGCCGGGGCAGCAACTACGCAAGCGCGGCGAACTGCTGCGTTTGCGCAAGTACGGGACGAAATGGACGCTGACCCACAAAGCCAAGGGCAAGGCGGGACGTCACAAAACACGAGTGGAAAACGAGACTCGAGTCGCAGACGGCATCAGAATGGACATTATTTTGCGAACGCTGGGGTTTGCCCCGACCTTCCGCTATGAGAAGTTTCGCGCCGAATGGAGCGACGGCAAGGGGCACGTAGTGGTGGATGAAACTCCGATCGGAAACTTCGGCGAGATTGAGGGACCTGCCCGCTGGATCGACCAAACGGCGCGCCACTTACGGGTTCCGCGGGACAGCTACATCACTGAAACCTACGCGGCATTGTTTTTTCTGTGGAAGAAACAGACCAAGAGTTCCGCCCACGAAATGACTTACGCCTCGGTCGCCAGGAGCACCCCGCGGTAATCTTCTCAGATCCCTGAAAATGCTGCACCAAAGTAGCAAACAAGATCGGTGGATGGGCGCATGGTACCCTCAACTTGCTCTGGTTTTGTTGCGCCCGCCAGCGCTGTGGCAGTACAAAAAGACAACTTTCGCAGACTTCTGCGGACGGTCGAAGCGCTCTCCGATCTTGGCCCCGCCATAACGGCCGAGCGCGGCTTCACGCAGATCTCAGGTCTCATGCTGACCGCCTTACAACAGGCGGCCGGTGCGCGCGAAGTTGTGCTCTTCACTTATAGCGACAAACCTTCCCTGCTGACTTCGATCGCGTCCAACGGTTTCGCGTTGATGCCGGACCCGGCCATCGTTCCCTTGCTGCCCAAGCACGTGCATGCGCTGGCCACGGCGCGCGGTCCGGTGGTGCTGGAGGCGGGATCCTCGGATGCGTTCCTAAGCTCCAACGGGAATGTGGCTCCTGAGCTGTTTCGATGCGTTGCTCCACTGCGGGTTGGAGGCAAACTGGTAGGCGTGGTCGCCCTGGGGCATCGCGAAGGCGACGCGAACTACGACGCGGGCGAACTGGAATCGCTGGATCTGCTGTGCCACTATGTGGCCCTGGCCATCCATAATCAGACGTTGAGCCAGACTCTGGCGCAGCGGGTCTCAGAAAATCTGCGGCTGGTGGCCTCGCTGCATGGTTTCTACGACAACGCGCTTGAAGTCTTTGCCACTGCGATTGACGTGAAGCACGTGAACATTCACGGACACTCGCTGCGCGTGGGACGCTATTCGGCAGCCATCGGCGAGGCCATGAATTTGGAGGCCTCTGAAGTCGCCGCGCTACGTTCCGCAGGCTACTTGCACGATATCGGCAAAGTTGCCGTGGACAAACGCCTGTTCGGTAAGACGACATCGCTCGATGCGGAAGAGTTTCGTGAAATGGCCGACCACACGGTGGTGGGACACCGGATTGTGAGCGGTGTGCAGTTCCCCTGGCCACAAATTCCGGAGATCGTACGCTGGCATCACGAGCGGGCAGATGGGTCGGGATATCCAGACAAGTTGGCAATTGAAGAGGTGCCGTTAGGGGTGCGCATTGTGGGACTGGCAGACACGTTCGACGCCATGGTCAGTGAGCGACCCTATCGCGAACCGATGTCGCTGGGAGCTTCGTTGAGCGAGATCGTGCGGCTGACTCCGTTGAAATTCGACCCCAACGTGGTGCAAGCTCTGCTTCTGCAAGTACGTCGCGATGCGGTGGGAAGCAATCGTGTCCCCTTCCTCGAGACCCGGATGGCGGACACTATTGCCGCACCCGATGTTGACCATTTGGCGGCCAGCCTGCAGCACAAGGTGACCCACGGAAGGCTCTTCCTGACGTAGTGGGTTGTCTGTCGGATTGGCCTCCAGCAGCAGCCTGCAAATCGAGCAGATAAGCGTTCGAGTTAATTGGACATACTATATGACGAAATGATACAATCGCTTGATTTTATGAGCCCTCGCCGCTACCGCATGACACAACGCAACGCCGCTGCCGAGCGCACCCGCAGCGGCATCCTGGCTGGGGCCCGGGAGTTGCTGGCCACGCCTCGGGGATTCTCCGAATTCAGCGTGGACGCGGTGGCGCGAAAAGCGAGCGTGGCGCGCATGACGGTGTACTACCAGTTCGCATCGAAAGCGGGGCTGCTCGAAGCACTGTATGAGCATCTGGTAGCACGGAACGAGACGGCACAATCAGCCGACGCACTTCGCAAGACAGATTCCCTTGCGGCGCTTTTGGAATTTATTGATGTGTTCATCCGAGTGTGGAGTTCTGATCGCTTGGTGATTCGGCGCGTGCACGCGCTGGCGGCACTTGATCCAGCGATTGCGCAAAGTGTGCAGACGCGCAACACGCGGCGGCGACATGAACTCGAAGTGATTTTGAAACGCGTGCGCGGGCAATATGGACATCCCGGGTTCAGCAAATTCTCTGAGGCGCTCGAAATTGTTTATATGCTGACCAGCTTTGAAAGCTTTGATCAACTGGCGGGCGCGAGCCGCAGGCCGGTTGAAGTAGCGGACGCCATCAAGCGAATGGCGCTGGCCACGGTGGTGCTGCACGGAGCAGAGATCGAATCCGGGAAAGTGCAAGTGGTTGCCCGACCGCCAAAGGCCTCATAGATAGGGAGATTCCCCGCAGCAACATCTGCACTGTTTTGGGGTTGATAGTAGTGGGGCTTTCTCGTGCTGCTATGAAGCTGGGACATCGCCAGATCGCGACTGCGGTTTTGCTCCTTGGATTCACCGCCTCGGTGCAGTTGACGCCCGCCAAAAAGAAGGAAAAGCAAAGTCTCGACACCGCGCAAATCGGCCAGGAGAAGCGTGCGGTGCACGCGCTGAGCCGGCTCACATTTGGACCCCGGCCGGGCGACGTGGAACGCGTACAGGCGATGGGCGTGGATCACTGGATCGACCAGCAACTTCATCCGGAAAGAATTGAAGACAGCGCCCTTGATGCCCGGCTCACTTCCTTTCGCACCCTGAAGATGGACACGCGCGAACTGGTAGAAGAATTCCCTTCTGGCGAAATGATCAAAGCAGTAGCCGAGGGCAAGCGGCCGCTTCCCTCCGACCCACTGGAACGCGCCGTGTACCAGGCGCAGCTTGATCAGTACGAAGAGAAACAGGAACGCAAAACGGGAAGCGGACAGAGCGCTGCGCCTCCGGATGCCGCAGCCAAGCCCGACAAAATGACCGGTGAAGACAACATCTACGCCGCCGAGAGGGTGCAGCAACTTCTGGATATGCCGCCTGATCAGCGAGTCGCGACGGTTCTTCAGATGTCTGCGGAAGAGCGACGGACGCTGACTGCTTCCCTGCGGGGCAAGCGAGATGAGTTCTTCGAGGGCATGAAACCGCGGCAGCGCGAAACGCTGCTGGCGCTCAACAATCCGCGCCAGGTGGTGAATGATGAACTGGTCCAAGCCAAACTGCTGCGCGCCGTATACAGCGAGCGCCAGTTGCAGGAAGTGATGGACGACTTCTGGTTTAACCACTTCAACGTCTTCATCGGCAAGGGCGCTGATCATTATCTGCTGACCAGCTACGAGCGCGACGTGATCCGTCCCCACAGCATGGGCAAGTTTGAGGATCTATTGGTGGCCACGGCGCAAAGCCCGGCCATGCTTTTTTACCTCGACAACTGGCTGAGCGTGGGGCCGAATTCGGATGTGGCCAACGGCATCCCCAAGCGCAACCATGACGACTGGAAAGAGCGCGCTCGAAGCAACGGACCGGTCAGCCAAGCCAAGGGTAAGCGCAGCGGCCTCAACGAAAACTACGGCCGCGAACTGATGGAACTGCACACGCTGGGAGTGAACGGCGGTTACACACAGAAAGATGTGACCGAAGTGGCGCGAGTATTCACCGGATGGACGCTCAAACAGCCGCGCCAGGGAGGCGGGTTCACGTTCGAAGAGCGCATGCATGAGCCCGGGGACAAGACGGTGCTGGGGCATCACATCAAGGCAAAAGGCGAAAAGGAGGGATTCGAAGTGCTGCACATTCTGGCGCATCATCCTTCGACCGCGGAGTTCGTGTGCACCAAGCTGGCGGTGCGCTTCGTCTCCGATGATCCACCGCCGGCGCTGG
>Ga0209517_10002315_pt1 | contig 27108 bp, 14 predicted proteins | sample PeaSoiMetSII2010_FD_187695 | JGI IMG/M metagenome (GOLD analysis project Ga0209517, IMG submission 187695) | Peat soil microbial communities from Weissenstadt, Germany - SII-2010 (SPAdes) (version 2) | ecosystem: Environmental > Terrestrial > Soil > Wetlands > Peat | place: Germany...
CCAGTTAACGCGCTTCAAGGTAATCGAGACCTCTCATTCACACAATCTGCTCGCGCAGTTGGCGAGGCTTAGGCAGTCGTGTGCCCACCCTCCAGCCCGCTCGCGAGACCGAAACTGAGGGATTACGCGAGATCAAATCGAGCGAGGAAAACAAACAGGAGTTTCCTCGTTTTTTCATCCGTGCCACGCCAGGCAGAGTTGCACTGGCCAAGTGTCCGGGGGCGGGAATCAGGAGCCGGGGAGTGGCGCGGACGCTGGTTCCGCAGTTGGCAATTGATCCAGACTCTCAGGATTTGGATTTCTCTTCCAGGAGCCTGCGCAGGACTGGCAGGGCGGCTCGATCCTTTTCCTGGCCGGTTTCTTCTTTCGTCTTTATCAAGCTTTCCAGTGTCGAGACCTGAACTTTGAGTGCCGGACCAATCTCTATTTCTACAGTTTCTTGGAGAAGCTGGTTGTAATCGCGACCCTTTCCGACTGTTCCAAGAAGGTCGAGCGGCCCGAAGCGGGTCATCAATAGCTGATGTCCTTCAGAGGCAAGATGGGAAGGGCTGGGCTTCATTTCGCGGCGGCCGGGAATGCGATAATGGGCGTCCAACTCCTCCAAGGCTGCCGAGAGGCGGGTGACGTTGTCCGGCTCGCGGGAATGGACCACGTCGAGATCAAAAGTGGCCAGCGGGGCGCCGTGCAGAACGGCGCAAACCCCACCGACAATGATGAACTTCACCTTGTGCTGGTGAAGGGTTTTCAGGATTGCGAGATAGTTAGCGGTTGGCGCTGGCATCGCGGAGACTCAGGAGAGACTCGACAGATTGCTGAAGGACTTGCAGGCGCTCCGCAGGGGTGAGCGACAGCATCCAGCGAATCAAGGTCAGGTCAACGCCATCTTCGCTGTAGGTAGGTTCGTTCCCAGGCGAAGATTCTTCCTCACGATCCCCGTTGGGCAACTTGTGTCGTGCCATATGGCCTCATGAACAGCTTCGCCTAACCTGAACCCATTGTATCGGAATAACCCCTCACCCGTCACGCTCCGGCTGATGAAGGCGCCGGAGCGCGACACCCTCTCCCCAGGGGAGAGGGCTGCTCAGTCAGTGAAAAGGACCGCATTTTCTTGGCGAGGGCCGTTCACTCAATTCTATTCCTCCACTAAGCACTAGCCACTAATCGCTAACCACTGTCTTTCTCACGCCCAATAATTGCGGTCGAGGGACCGGTACTGAATGGCTTCGGAGATGTGGTCTGTGCCGATCGAATCAGCGGCGGCGAGGTCGGAGATGGTCAGCGACACTTTGAGGATCCGATCGTGGGCGCGGGCGCTCAAGCCCAAGCGGGACATGGCGCTCTCGAGCAATCGCTCGCAATCAGGGGGGATGTTGCAATACTTGCGAATCTGCCGCGAGCTCATCTGCGCGTTGCAGTACATCTTCTCGCCGGCGAAGCGGCGCAACTGGCGTTGGCGCGCTTTGATGACGCGCTCACGAATCTCCTGGGAGCCTTCTCCGCCCGAGTCCTGCCTCAGTTCCTGAAAGCGGACGGCCGGCATATCGATGTGAATATCGATGCGGTCGAGCAGCGGCCCCGAAATCTTCGAGACGTAGCGTTGAATGAGGGGCGGAGTGCAGGTGCACTCGCGCGAAGGATCGTTCAAGAAACCGCACGGACAGGGATTCATCGCGGCGGCCAGCATGAATCGCGACGGGAAAGTCAGGGACATGGCGGCGCGCGAAATGGTGACCATGCCGTCTTCGACGGGCTGGCGCATCACCTCCAACACGTTGCGCTGGAATTCCGGCAACTCGTCGAGGAAGAGCAGGCCGTTGTGCGCCAGGCTCACTTCTCCGGGACGTGGAATGGCCCCACCGCCGATCAATCCGGCGTCCGAAATGGTGTGATGAGGGGAGCGAAAGGGGCGAGTACCGACCAACCCTCCGCCGGACTCGAGCAGTCCGGCCACGCTGTGAATCTTGGTGGTCCGAATTGCCTCATCGAAGGTCAGGGGCGGCAGAATCGTTGGGATGCGTTTCGCCAGCATGGTCTTGCCGGCGCCGGGCGGGCCAATCATCAGGATATTGTGGCCTCCCGCACTGGCCACTTCGATGGCTCGCTTGGCGTGAAGCTGCCCTTTGACGTCGCGGAAATCCACGTTGTACTGTCCGGCCTGGGCCAGCAGGGCGGCGCTGTCCACTTTGGCCGGTGAGAACTCGCGCGTTTCATTGATGAAGTCCAGGGCCTCCGGCAAGGAGCGCAGGCCGTAGACTTTCAACTCCTCCACCACTGCCGCCTCGCTGGCATTTTCGAGCGGCAGCACCAGGCGCTGGATGCCCTTCTGCCGCGCCATGGCCGCAATCGAAAGAGCGCCCTTAATGGGGCGCAGGCCGCCGTCGAGCGAGAGTTCCCCCAAGAACAGGGTGTTCTTGAGGTCAGGTTTCAGGAGGACGCCCGTGGTTCCCAGAATTCCCAACGCGATGGCCAGGTCAAACCCAGAGCCTTCCTTCTTCACGTCCGCCGGAGCAAGATTTACAGTGATCCTTTGGAAAGGAAACTCCAGGCCGCAGTTCTTGATGGCCGATTGTATGCGCTCGCGACTCTCGCGCACGGCGGCGTCGGGCAGACCCACGGTAGTGAAATTGGGCAAGCCGGCGGAAATATCCACCTCGACCTCGACCGGGTAAGCGTCGATGCCGAAGACGGCGGCGCTGAGAGCTTTAAAAAGCATCGGAACTGATTCCTGCAGCAAAATGCATGCCAGGGACGACAAGCCGTGGGGAGCAATCGCAACGGGTCGGGGTGGGGCCTGCCAAACCCTTGCCGATGACCGGCAAGGCATGTTTCTCTGAGCTCAGGCCAGATGGCTCTTACGTGCCTGGCCAGTGAGCCCTGAGTCGAGGGAGTATACCAGAACGACCCCCCCGATGTCCCGGGAATCGAGAGTCGTATCACCTCTTCGGCTGCGGAGCTGCGGCTTTGCCTGCCATCATGAGGAGTTTCCATGGGCCTTTGGCCCACCCGAGGCAAGGAGAATCGGCGTCGTCCCCGCGCAAGCGGGGACCCATTGTCAGTAAAATGGATTTTCGCTTTCGCGGGAATGACGTGATTTTCAGGAGCCAAGGGCGGTCCTGAGAGGACACTCTTGAAGGATGTTGACATTCTACACCCATGGCTGTAGAGTGCCTACATGGTGAAACTTAAGAAAGCACTCTATCAAAACCGCATCGAGTTACTGCAAGGCACTCTCGACATGCTCATCCTCCAGACCTTGCAGTGGGGACCGCAGCACGGCTACGCCATCAGCCAGTCGATTCGCGGCCGCTCGGGTGAAGTCTTGCAGGTTGAGACCGGCTCACTGTATCCGGCGCTGCATCGCCTCGAAAAGCAGGGTTGGGTGACGTCGCAGTGGAAACAAACGGAAAGCAACCAGCGCGCCAAGTTCTACCGCCTGACTTCGGCCGGCAAAAGGCAGTTGCTCTCGGAACAGGCCCGCTGGAGCCAGATCGTCAGCGCCATTGCGGGGATCATGAGCCCTGCATCTACTGGGAGTAGCTAATAGCTGGGCGCGCGAAGGAACTGTTGTCATTCCGAGCACAGCGAGGAATTTCGATTTGCTTTTGGGGAGACCGCAGGAACTGATCAGAGCGAGATTCCTCGCTGCGCTCGGAATGACACGATTCCCTGAAGACTCCGGCGAACCAGGAGGTGCTTGTGATAAGCAGTCTTGTGTTTCGCGTACGCTCTCTGTTTCGGCGTAAGTCCATGGACGAGGCACTGGACGAGGAAGTCCAGAGCCACCTGCGTATGGCCACGCAAGAGCGCATGAAGGAAGGCGAGACCAGCGAGCAGGCTCGGCTGTCAGCAGTTCGCGAATTCGGCAACGTCGGGCTTGTGAAGGAAGTTACGCGCGACATGTGGAGATGGCGCATTCGGGAAACTCTGCTTAAGGACATTCTGATTGGCGTGCGCTCACTTCGCCGGCGACCGGGTTTCGCTCTTACTGCGGTTCTTTCGCTGGCGTTGGGCATTGGCGTCACCACCGCCATTTTCACAGTCCTGAACGCCGTCGCTTTGCGGCCCTTGCCATATCTAGATGCCGAGAAGCTAATCTGGATGACGACAATCCTCAAAAAGAACAGCACGGACGAGGTGACATTGACGGGGCACTTTCTGGAGTGGCGCCGCCAGAACCGGTCATTTACGGACCTGGCAGGCTACAACTACCAAACCCGCAACCTCACAGGACTCGACGAGCCAATGCAATTGCCCTCCGCAAAGGCTTCTGCTTCCCTGCTGCCCCTGCTTGGGATTCAGCCAGTCTTGGGCCGCAATTTTCTCAAGCAAGAAGACTATAAAGGACGCGACCAGGTGGTCCTGCTTGCAAACGGACTGTGGCAACAACGTTTTGGAGGAGATCCAAAGATCGTCGGTCGGACGCTCACTCTTGACGGAAGCCCCTTCACCGTCGTCGGTATCCTGCCGCCGGATTTCGTGTTTCCCGGGCCCGATCAAGTGCAATTAATCACGCCTTTGGGAAAAGACGAGGCCGCGGAGTTGCAACACAAAGTTGGATCCATAATTGTCAACGTAATCGGCCGCCTCAAGCCTGGAGTAACCTTCGAGCAGGCGAGGGCCGAACTTACCGTGATTCAGTCGCGATTGCCGGTTCCGCCCTTCCGCCCCACGATCACATTAAAGATGATGCCCCTGCGCGCCTTTCTGTTCGGAGATGTGAAGACCGCCGGCCTGATACTGTGGACTGCGGCCGGGTTCCTGCTGCTCGTCGCGTGTGCCAACGTCAGCAATCTGCTCATGGCCCGATGGATGCAGCGCGACCGGGAGTTAGCGGTCCGCTCGGCGCTGGGCGGTTCGCGCGGGCGCCTGGTTTGCCAGTTGCTCACCGAGAGTGCGCTGCTGGGCGCGCTGGCCTGTGCCGCCGGCCTGGCTTTGGCATTTGCGGCCCGCCGCGCGCTCCTTGTGCTGAGCCCCTACCGCCCTTCCGCCCTTCGCAATTTGCCCTTTGACGCTCGGGTGCTCGGATTTGGGGTTGGACTGGGAATGTTGACCACTTTGTTTTTCGGACTCATGCCGGCATTTCGCGTCACCAAAGTCCACCTTGCGCAAGCTATGAAAGTGGGGGAGCCATCCGCTGTAGGAGGGCGAGGCTCGCTGCGGCTACTTTCCTCGATCGCAGCCGCAGAGATCGCGATTACTTTGATCCTCTCGACCGCTGCGGGCCTGATGCTCCAGAGCTTTTGGAAACTGCGGTACACGAGTCTCGGGTTTCAGCCCGGCCACCTGGTGGTTGCGACGCTGAATATCCCCGGCTCCGCGTATCGTGAGCCCGCGCGGCGCTCTGGGTTCATCACGGAACTTCTGGCGCGTGCTCAGAGCCTTCCAGGCGTTGAACTGGCAGCTATCGCGGCAGCCGGTGACATCCCGCCGGGAGGTGGTCATGCCACCAACACCTTCGCCATCGAGGGACGCGATCAGCCGCTCGGCGGACCCCGGCCCATTGCCAGATACCCCGCGGTCAGCCCGGGTTACTTCGCCATCCTGGGAATTCCTCTTCTCGAAGGTCGGTTGCTGCAGGATTCCGATGGCCTGGAAGCTCCGCCCGTGACGGCCGTGAATTGTGCGCTCGTGCGCCGCTATTTCGAGCGGGAGAACCCGATCGGGAAGCGGATTCGTACAGGGTCGAACGACCAACCGTGGCGGACTATCGTGGGCGTGGTGGGAGACGTCAAGGGCTCCGGGCTGGCCGCTCCCGCTGAACCAACCATCTACCTTCCTTATCGCCAGGCGGATGCCGGTCAGGAGATCGGCTTGGTCATGCGCTCTCCCTTGAAGGCCGGAACCATTGCGGTGGAAGTTCGCAAAATGATCGCAGGCTTGGATCCGAACCAGCCCGTCGCCGATGTTGAAGCAATGAGCGATCGCCTCAGTGAATCAGTTTCGGGGCCGCGCTATACCGCGGGGCTGCTGCTCGCTTTTGCCGGCCTCGCTATAGCGCTCGGCTTGGTTGGCGTTTATGGCGTGATGGATTGCCGCATCCGCTGGCAACTGCGGGAACTCGCCGTGCGGCAGGCCCTGGGCGCGCAGCAGCGCGATGTAATCTGGCACGTGGTCCGTCAAGGGCTCGCCATTGTTCTCGTGGGATTGCTTGCCGGCGTATCCGGCGCGCTGGGACTGAGCCGGCTGTTGTCCGGCCTTCTGTACCAGGTTTCCGTGCACGACCCTCTCACCTTCACCATTGCGCCTGCAGGCTTGGTGAGCGTGGCCATGCTGGCTTGTTGGATTCCGGCCATGCGAGCGGCCAAATCAGATCCGGCGCAATTGCTTCGTCACGAATGAGTCGCGGCGTGTAGGGGTAAGGCTTGCCCTACCCCGGTGCCGATCAGGGGACGGCAAGCCGTCCCCCTACAACACGCTCGGCGACTTCGCTTGGGAGGTGCGGTGATTAACCGACTCTTGTTTCGAGTCCGAACTTGGTTCGGACGCAGATCCAAGGAAGAAGACCTGGACGAGGAAGTCCAATGTCACCTGCGCATGGCTACCAAGGAGCACGGCGAACTCGGTGAGTCTGCCGAGCAAGCGCGAACCGCCGCTCTGCGTGAATTCGGCAATGTCGGACTCGTGAAGGACGCAACGCGCGACATGTGGGGCTGGCGCTGGATTGAAACTTTGCGGCAAGACATTCGCTTTGCCGTGCGCATGCTGCGGCGCAGTCCCGGCTTCACCGCCGTCGCCGTGCTCTCGTTGGCGCTGGGAATTGGCGCCAACACGGGCGTCTTCAGCCTGATCAATACCCTCATGCTGCGCCTGCTTCCCGTTCGGGACCCCGCGAGCCTCGTAGAACTGCTGCACCAATATCCAGGCGAGCCTCGTATGAACGGGTACTCCTGGCAGAGCTACGAGCATTTTCGTGATCACAATCACGTCTTCTCCGGCCTCATTGGCTTCAGCCCTTTCCGTTTCGACTTGCGGGGCGAAGGTTTGGGTGCCCAGACCGTCGATGGCGAATACGTTGTGGGCGACTTCTTTGCAGTCCTGGGAGTAAAGCCCGCGATTGGCCGCCTCATTGGACCCGAGGACAACCGCGTGGCTGCTCCGAACTCGGCAGTGGCCGTGGTGAGTTGGTCTTTCTGGAAAAGCCGCTTCAATCTGGATCCGGGAATTCTGGGCAAGCGGGTCACCTTGCAGAATGTGCCGGTCATGGTCATCGGCGTGGCTCCGCGTGAATTCTCTGGGCTGGAGATCTGGTCACGGCCTGACGTGTGGGTACCCGCCGGCCTCGAGCCCCTGATCGATCACTCCGGCCACCCGGTCTTCGGTGCGCCACTTGCCTTGATCGGGCGCTTGAAGCCCGGAGTTTCCATCGAGCAGGCGCGCGCGGAAATGAACGTATTGTTTCAGTTCACTCTCGATGAATTGAGCAAGGGGAGCAAGAATCCTCTCATTCGCAAAATCAAATTGGGTATCGTGCCTGCGGGCGCCGGGCTGGCGTTTCTGCGTGACCAATTCACCCAGCCTTTGCTCGTCTTGATGACGCTGGTGGGTCTGCTCCTCCTGATTGCTTGCACCAGCATCGCCACTCTATTGCTGGCGCGTGGGGCAGCGCGTGAGCGCGAAATGGCGTTGCGGATTTCCCTCGGCGCCGGCAAGATGCGCCTTTTGCGGCAGGTGATGACCGAATCGCTGTTGCTTTCCGGCGCGGGCAGCCTGCTGGGAATCCTGGTGGCCTATTTCGGGGCTCACTCGCTGGTTCGAATTCTCCTTTCCGGGCGGCCTATCGTGGGATTGCCGCCTCATTTCACCTTCGAGGTTCAGCCGGATGCGCATGTGCTGCTCTTCACCCTCGGAGCGGCGTTCGTGACGGGCATACTATTCGGACTGGTTCCCGCTTTACGGGCCGTGGCGACGGCGCCGGCGGCGATGTTGCAAGGCGCCGTGAGGCCCACGCAGACGAGGGCCACGCGCTTTTTCGGTAAAGGCCTTGTCGCCGCCCAAGTGGCCCTGTCGGTCGTCGTATTGAGCCTCGCGGGTGTGTTTACTCGCCATTTGTCCGACCTGCGGAATCAGCTCGGATTTGAGCGCGACCACCTTCTGCTCGTGAGCCTCGATACAACCCACGGCGGATATTCGGCAGAACAGCTTGCCCTCTTATATCAGGAGTTGCTGGGGCGCCTGGATGCTCTTCCCGGCGTGCGCTCGGCAACTATCGGTTCGCCCACTCCCATCTCAGGCGCAGGAGCGGCGAGCTTCGTGGACGTGGAGGGCTACCAGCAGAAGCCTGAGGACCGTCGCTACGTGGCGATATCATGGATCGCGCCGAAGTATTTCCAGACGCTCGGCACGCCATTGTTGGCAGGCCGCGATTTCACGTTTCAGGACGAAGGCGGACCGCGCGTCGCAATCATCAACCAAGCCATGGCGCGATACTACTTCGCCGACGCCGACCCCATCGGAAAGCATTTCACAATCGAAAAGGACTGGAAAAATATAGGCGGCCCGGATAAGCCGTATGAGATTGTCGGCGTGGTGGGGGATGCGAAATACGATGATGCACACGGGACGCCGCCACGCACGATCTACATGCCCGCGTTCGGGGACGGAAGATTGTTCGCAAGCGATTTCATCCTTCGCACCAGCATTCCCCCTGATGCGGTGACGGGCGAAGTGCGGCGGAGCACCGCCGAAATACTGAAAGGCATTGAGGTGCGACACATCACAACCATGTCCGAGCAGGTGGATGCGGCCATCGTTCCCGAGCGGCTCATCGCCATGCTCTCCGGCTCTTTCGGCACGCTGGGGTTAATCCTCGCTGCGATTGGCCTCTATGGATTGCTGGCGTACACAGCCGCACGGCGCACCAAAGAGATTGGCGTCCGCATGGCGCTCGGCGCAACACGCGGAGTTGTGACCTGGATGGTGCTGCGAGACGCGCTGCTGATGGTCTTGGCCGGGCTGCTAGTGGGAATTCCAGTGGCCTTTTGGTCCAGAAAATTTGCCGGCAGCCTCATTGAGGGCTTGCCTGTCTCCAGCGCCCTACCCATTTCCTTCGCCGCCCTGGGAGTAATCACCGTGGCGCTTATGGCCAGTTACATTCCCGCGCGGCGGGCGACCAAAGTGGATCCGATGGAGGCGCTGAGGTATGAGTGATTGTCGATTTTCGATTGTCGATTGAAGAAGCTGTCAGCCATCGGCTTTCAGCAAAAGCTTCGACGCGGACTTTTCACAATGTTTTGAAGCGAGGGAAGGGCGGAGCTTTAGCTCCGCCGAAATCGCATTTCCCCCGTATGTTGGTTCCGAGCGGCACGCAGCTTGCGGCCGCAAGCTGCGTGCCGCTCGGAACACAGGAACATCTGGGAAGCACTGAACCGGCGGGGCTGAAGCCCCGCCCTTCCCTAGTCGTGGTGAGAAGTCGCTGTTGGCGGATCGCTGGTGGTTGAGAGCTAGTGGAGGGCCTGATGATCAGCAAGCTCTTGTATCGTTTGCGAGCGTTGTTCCGGCGCAAGTCGTTGGAGGCGTCGCTCGACGAGGAAGTCCAGGGCCATTTGCGGATGGCCGCACAGGAGCACATGGAAAAGGGTGAATCCGCCGAGCGGGCGCGAGCCACCGCGCTGCGCGAATTCGGCAACGTCGCACTGGTGGAAGAAGTCACGCGCGACATTTGGGGCTGGAGCTGGCTTGAAACCCTGCTGCAAGACTTGCGCTACGGGCTGCGCATGCTCGGGAAGAATCCCGGCTTCACCGCCGTGGCCGTACTCACTCTTGCCCTCGGCATCGGCGCCAACACTGCCGTGTTCAGCCTCGTCAACACTATTCTTCTGCGACCGCTGCCGTACCGCAATCCCTCGGAGCTGGCAGTAGTGTCAGAGATCGTGCCGCAGATGGGAGGCGACCTCGAGGTCGGAGTGGCAGCCGGGGAATATCTCGACTATCGCGACCGCAATCGTAGCTTCGTCCAGACCGGCGCTTATGAAGACGCGGGATTCAATCTGACAGGGGAAGGAAATCCGTTGCGCATCAATGCCGCCGCGGTTACTGCTTCGGTATTTCAGCTCCTCGGGGTTCCGCCCCGGCTGGGGCAGGTCTTCACGGCGGAGGAGGAACGGGACGGAGGCGCAGCGGTGGCCGTCCTCTCCTATTCACTCTGGCAGCGCCACTACGGCGGCGATGCCGGAATTCTGGGCAAGACCATCAAGCTGGATGAAAAACCTTATCTGGTGCTGGGCGTCATGCCGCCCTCATTTCACTTCCCCTCGGACGGAGCTCCTCTCTCTGAAAGGCCCGACCTGTGGGTTCCGGAAGTGTTCGCCCCAGACCGCTTGAAGGATCGCCTGATGGAATTCGGCGTCAATTTCATCGGACGCCTGAAGCCGGGTGTCAACGAAAAGCAGGCTCTTGCAGATGTCAGCTCCGTAGCCGCCGGATTTATGCAGCAGCTTCCGGAATTCTACTCGGGCAACATCCGAGTGGTTCCTCATGTGCACAAGTTCGCCGCCCATGCAGTGCAAAAGGCCCGGCCGTTGATGATTCTTCTGATGGCCGCTGTCGCCAGCGTGCTCCTGATCGCCTGCGCCAACGTGGCGAATCTTCTGCTCGCGCGCGGCAGTTATCGTACTCACGAAATGGCGGTTCGGAGTGCGATCGGCGCAGTGCGATCGCGTTTGGTCCGGCAGTGTCTGGTCGAAAGCCTCCTGCTCTCGCTTCTGGGAGCGGGCGGCGGGTTTGCTCTGGCATTCATGCTGGTAAAGGGAGTACGCGCCTTTGGCCCGGCCGACGTACCTCGCCTTGAGGAAGTTGCAATCGAGCCCACGGCCCTGGTCTTTACGGTTGTGTTGTTGCTCGTGACCACTGTGCTTTTTGGATTTGTACCGGCGTGGCGGCTCTCACACGTCGCGCCGCACGACTGCCTCAAGGAAGCATCCCAGGCGCGTGGCGCCCGCGGCACGGAGCACCTTCAGAATTTCGTGGTGGTGGGTGAGATCGCCGCCACATTGGTTCTCCTGCTCGGCGGCGGCCTGCTGGTTCGGAGTTTCCTGCGAGTCTTGAATGTTCCTCTGGGCTTTCGTCCCCAGGGCGTATACATCGTGCGTACCCTGTTTGACGAGGCTCGCTATCCCAACGCCCTTAAGCGGGAAACGGTCCAAAAGGAATTGATCGATCGCCTCGCGCATCTTCCCGGCGTACAGAGGGTGGCGGCCGCGAGCCACTTGCCCCTTAGCGACAGTCGCCAGATCGGGTTCCGCCTCGAACATGCCGCGCCCGACGATTTTCACTGGGCGGAGAATTCGCTGGTAACCCCGGGATATTTCCCGGCCATGGGGATTTTGATTCTGCGCGGCCGAAACTTCACGGACCAGCAGGATCGCCCTAATACATCTTTGGTCGCCATCATAAATGAAGCTATGGCGCGCCAGTATTTTCCCGGACACGATCCCATCGGTCAACGGTTCCATTGGGGCGACCGCGACCTGTTCACGATTATCGGTATCGCGCGGGATGTGCGCATTTCGGCCCTCGACGCCGATCCGCCGCCCATGATCTACCACTCGATGTTCCAACTTGAGACCCATACCGGCGATCGGACTGCCCTGATCCTCCGCACCGACGGCAGCGCACAGGGCAAGGACCTCTTCGCGCGCATCCAGCAAGAGATCTGGTCGCTCGATCGCGACCTTCCCATTTATAGCTTTTCGTCGCTTGACACGCTGATTTCCGAATCGCTGGCCCAGCGTCGTTTCTCGACCCTCCTGACGTTGTCGTTCGGCCTGATCGCCTTGGCGCTGGCGCTCATCGGACTGTTTGGTGTGATGTCGTATCTCGTGGCCCAACGGCAGAGGGAATTAGCCATACGGATGGCGCTGGGCGCAAACCAAACCGGACTTTGGTGGATGGTCATGAAGCGCGGCGCTGCCCTCGCCATCATCGGCTGTGGAGTGGGATTGCCATTGCTTCCCCTTGCCGGACGTCTGATCCGGGCCACGCTTTTCGAGACCAGCGCGTACGATCCGCTGACGCTATTCCTCGTCCCCCTCCTTCTGTTTGCCGTCGCCCTGGTTGCGAGCTACCTGCCCGCGCGCCACGCCACGAAAGTCGATCCCATGACGGCGCTGCGGTACGAATGACCCACCATTTGCGATTTGTGATTGGTGATTTGTGATTGCCCCAGAAGTTGTTCCCTGAGAGTCCCCCTTCCGCTCCACCTCAACCGAAAATCACCAATCACAAATCGCAAATCACAAATGACATGTTGTCCTCTTGACAATCTAGAGGAACGCAGTATCCTCATCTTGACCGTCAAGAGGAGAAACCATGAAATCCAGCGAGCTGGTCCAGGGCACTCTGGATATGCTCATTTTGAAAACTCTGGCGCTTGAACCCTTGCATGGCTATGGCATTGCCCTTCGCATCGAGCAGATCAGCAAGGGAGTGTTTCGAGTTAACCCAGGCTCATTGTTTCCCGCCTTCCGGCGCCTGGAGCGGGCGGGATGGATCAAACCGGAATGGCGCCCCACGGAGAACAATCGTCGCGCCAAATTCTACCAACTCACCTCTCTTGGCCGGAAGCAACTGAAAGCCGAGACTGAGGAATGGTCGAGGCAACTCGCTGCCATCACGCGAATTATGAGCGCTGGCACCGGGGCGGTCATTGGTGATTTGTGATTGATGATTTCTGATGTAGGGGTAGGGCTTTCCCTACCCTCGCCGACAATCACTCGAGTCGGAAGTAGTAGGGCGGACCGCCGGTTTTGCGGTCCGCGGACTTTCCTCGTGCAAAAACCGCGGACCGCAAAACCGGCGGTCCGCGCTACCAGTTAGCCGTGGGAGATTGCGATGTTCCGCATACAAAGCATCATCGCTGGTGCAAAGGCTCTGTTCGGCAAGAAACAGGTGGAACAGGAGATGGACGAAGAGCTGCGTGGTTACCTTGACGATGCGGCGAAGGCGAAGATGCGTCTCGGGATGGATCAGGAGGAGGCGTTGCGGGCGGCACGCGTCGAGATGGGCAGCATTGATGGGGTGAAAGAAGAAATCCGCAGCGTTGGCTGGGAATCAACACTCGAGACCCTCTGGCACGATTTGCGTTTTGGCATCCGCATGCTGCGCCGGAGTCCCGGCTTCACAGCCGTGGCCGCGATCACGCTAGCGCTCGGCATCGGTGGAACTGCCGTGGTCTTCGGCCTGCTTGACGCGGTCTTGCTGCGCCCTCTGCCCTATCCTCATTCGGATCGGCTTTTCAGACTGTTTCCGCTTGAAGGCAAGAGAAAACGCGGCGTCGAGCAGGCGTCATACGCGGACTTCCGTGACTGGCAGCGCCAAACCCGCACGTTCGATTCCCTGGCGGCCTATCAAGGTTCATCCATGAACCTGACGGGTACGGCGGAACCCGAGAGCCTCGAGGGTACGACCGTCACACCCGGATTTTTTGCGACCTTGGGCGTCATTCCTGTGCTCGGGCGCGAGTTCAGGACCGATGACACAGAGAACGTGGCCATCTTGAGTTACGCTCTGTGGCAAAGGCGATTCGGCAGCGATCGAGGAATCATCGGCAAACCCATCCACCTCGAGGGGCAAGTGTACACGGTCGTTGGTGTGCTGCCACCCCAGGTCCGCTTTCGTTCGCACCCTTGGGCGACACCGGTCTCCGAGATTTTTGTACCTGTTGTTCCGAACCCGGCGCGTGATTGGCATAGCGTGCGCGTCGTGGGACGCCTTGCCCCGGGTGTAAGCAGGGAGCAGGCGCTGGCGGAGATGAACGGCATCGTCGCCCGTGTGGCGCGAGCCCATCCTGAGTCGGAAGCATTGGGAATCGGTCTCGAATCGCTCGCGCAATACGTCGTTTCGGACGCCAGCCAGACCGCGTGGCTTTTGTTGGGCGCGGTCGCCTTCGTGCTTCTTATCTCCTGCTCCAACGTGGCAAACCTACTCTTATCCCAAGGCGCGGCGCGCGCGCGCGAGATCGCCATCCGCACGGCGGTGGGAGCAAGCCGCGGGCGCATTTTGCGCCAACTGTTAACCGAAAGCCTGCTGCTGGCGGGCTCGGGCGGCGCAATCGGCGTCGCGCTCGCCTATTGGGCAATACCGCTGGTGGGGCGCATTGCGCCACCGTTCAGCTCACTCTTCTCGCGCCTTGAAGATGCCCATCTCCACCTCAATTGGACGGTGCTGGTCTTCAGTGCACTCTTGTCGGCGCTCTCGAGCGTTATGTTTGGCGTTTTGCCTGCTTGGAAAGCTACCCGGCCCGCGCAAAGCTCCATCGCTGCCGGTCGCGCGGGCGGGATGCGTGGGGGACTGATCGCGCTCGAAGTTGCCTTGTCCCTCGTCTTGCTGGTGGGCGCCGGGCTGATGATGAAGAGCATCTTGCGACTGCTGGAAATTGACGTGGGTTTCCGCACAGAACATCTGCTGACCATGCAGGTGAGTCTTGCTGCAGCAAAGTACTCCACACCCGAGAAACAGGCCGCCTATTTCGACGAGTTACTGCGACATCTCTCTCCGTTGCCGGAAGTCGTCTCCGCAGGCGCGACCGTAGATCTGCCCCTAACGCGCTCCGAAACGAGCAACACAGTCGAGATCCCCGGAACGCACCAAATGATGGGCACAGCAGGTTACCACGCGGTCAGCGCCGGTTATTTTCGCGCCATGGGAATACCATTATTGAATGGTCGAGAGCTGGGAATTGCCGATTCCGCAAGTTCACCCTTAGTCGGTGTCATTAACCGCAGCATGGCAATCAAATGCTGGCCGAACGAGAATCCCATCGGGAAGACCGTCGTAGTTTATCGCTTATTTCGTGAGCGAACCCCGGCAGGAAACCACGTGCAGTTCAAAAGAGAGGTGCTCGGGATCGTCGGAGTGGTGGGGGATGTGCGGCAACTCGGGCTGGATGTGCCTCCTGATCCTGAACTTTTCATGCCTTACGACCAATGGCCCGCGCAGGAGATGTCTCTGGTACTGCGCATCGCCGCAGCGCCTTCATCGCTGATTCCTCGAGTCGAGAGAGAGATTTGGCGAGTGGACCCCGATCAGCCGGTCACCGATATCAAGACCATGGATGAATGGGTGGCGAGAGAAGCCGCGGGAAGGCGGTTCATCTTGCTATTGATTGGAGCTTTCGCGTCGATTGCAGCCGTGCTGGCGGCAGTGGGCATCTACGGCGTGGCTTCTTATGGTATGCGGCAGCGAACGCACGAAATCGGCGTTCGTATGGCTCTCGGCGCCCGCAGGCAACAGATTTTTTGGCTGATTCTCCGCCAGAACCTCAGTTGGCTCGTGATTGGGCTCGCCGCCGGCCTTGCGGGAGCTATCGCCTTGACGCGGCTTCTCGCTTCGTACCTTTATTCGGTCCGGCCTACCGATCCCTCGACTTTCGCGCTCATCATGCTCGTGCAGTTAGCCATCGCGGGGTTGGCCAGCTTTATTCCCGCCCACCGCGCAACGAAAGTTGATCCCATGGTGGCGCTGCGGTACGAGTGATTGTCGATTTGCGATTGCCGATTGGCGACTGATATTCTCGGGCGGCGCTTACAAGAACGGAAGGCGTGAAAAAATCAGGCGCCTGTCATCCTGAGCGAAGCGAAGGATCACCGCAGTCTCCCGAGATTCGACGACTTACGAACAACTGCGGAGATCCTTCGCTTCGCTCAGGATGACACGTTCAGGTTTTTTCCAGCTTCAAGGCGATGCATGCTGCGCCCGAGATTCGTTCAATCTTTGAGTTTCGATTTTCGGATTTCAAGTTCCGGCCCTAGTGCGTGTGCAGCTTCTCGTAAATCTGCAATTCTGCCTGGGCGCGCTCTTTGTCGCCCGTGCGGAAATAGGCCTGCGCCAAGTGGTAGTGGGCATCGGGATCGTCAGGTTTCAAGCGGCTGGCGGACTCAAACTCCGAGATGGCGTCCTGCTCGCGACGCTGAGCGGCGTAGAAGATTCCAAGTTGCAGATGCGTGTCCGCCGATCGCGGGTCAAGCGCCAGCGATTTTTTGAACAACGCTTCAACCCGCGCCTCGTCGACGCCTAACTTGTCGTCACGAGCGCCTTTCCACAGACAAAGAGCGCCATAGTAATAAGCAAGCGGGTTGTCCGGATTTGTCTCCATGAACCGCTCGATGCGCTTCGCGACCTCATCGGCGTGACCGTTCGAAACGTTGTACATCTTGCCGAGATACACATAAGGCCGGGGATCCGAGGGGTCGAGGTCCGAAGCGTGGCATAGCGCCTCAATTGCCGCGTCGTAGGAATTGCGCGCGTAAAGGGCGATGCCGAGTCCAATGTACATCCTGAGGGAATTTGGAAAGAGTGTGACGCCTCGCGTGAAAGCCTCAACCGCGGGTCCATTGCTATTGCTGGCGAGCAGCACCTCGTTCGCCAGGTCAAACGTGTTCTGCTCGCTCGGGTCCATCTGCGCGGCAAGTTTGAGTTCTTTGAGCGCAGAAGCGGGATCGTTTAGAGCTTCATCGGCCTGACCGAGTAGGTTGTGATATTCGGCGGCGTCACGGCGGCGGATTAAGTCGTGCAAAAGCTGTTGGGCTTTCGCCCCGTTCTTGGTTCCCAGATAAGCGCGCGCCAAGTCAAATTCATTTGAGGCGTCTCCAGGCTTCAGATCTTCCGCCTTTTCGAGATAAGGCACGGCGGCGGCGGGGTTTGCAAGGTAATACTCGCCGAGCTGATGATTGGCAGTGAAATCGTTGGGATGGGTTCTAAGGGCCTCCTCGAGCCGTTGCTCTGTTTCCGCAGATTTGGGTGTTTCCGTCGCTCGGGAAGAAAGCGGGTTGCCGGAAAGGCTTGGACCCTCGCTCAACAAACGTCGCGGGCTTTGCGCTTGCGAGGAATACCCGGCCGCGTCAATCGCGGTTTGGACCCCGCTGGCCTTCAATTGAGCATCGTCGTAAAAGCCCGACGGTTGTGCAAGCGGGGACTCCGGATTGGAGTGCGGAGGACCGGCCAGGGCTAGAAGCAAGTCAACCGTGGTCGAGATTCCGCCCCGAACCCGCACATCGGCTCGGCTGCCAGGCTGATAGCCGGCAGCCTCCACAACCAGCGTGTAACTGGCGGGTTCCAGCGATGTGAACGAATAACGCCCGTGCTGATCTGTTGTAACGGTTTGCCGGCTCCCGTCGCCTGCGGTAAGCGTGACTTTCGCGCCGACGATCGGGAGCTTCGAAGGCCCAGCAATGGTTCCAGTCAATGCGCCTTTTTCTGCTGCACCGAGGGTCGCCGCTCCTATCAAAAATGCGAGGAGCCAGCCTCGCAGGTTGGCGTGCGCAGGGGCGTCCTTGGAGAAAGGCGGGAATTTGGGATGACTTTCGGCTCCATCACGACGTGCGGATCCGCGCGAGGAGCTTCGAGTCCGGAAATCGTCTGTGCCACCCATAGGAATCCCTGACTCCGCGACTTGTCGAACTCAATTCTAACACCAAGAACGGTCACGGAGTGCAGGGCGGCTGTCGCGGTGCGCATCGCTTCCTCCGGCGGAGCACTCTCAAAACGTTGGCGCGGGTCGTGTCTCAATGTGATTCGTAGCGCTGGCCTTTAGGCCAGCATTTGCCGACCCTTCGCTGCGCCCAGGGCAGGCTCTGAAGGTCGGCGCTACATTCAAATCCGGACACTACCGCAGCCTGATTGAAAAACGCTTGTGTGGGGCATAGAATAAATGACGCAGGGCTCCGGTCCGAAGCCCGGGAATGAGGGGCGCTCCCTCAGAACCCCAAGCAAGTTGGGAGCTCGAATGCGACCCGAGGAAAAGCTGCCGGAAGACGTTCAGGATGCCTTGAGGAGAGGCCTGCTCAAGCGCCTGCCGCAGACCTTCCTTCCCTTCACCAATCAGCATCTGCGCGAGTGGGACCACCTGTTTCCATACGAACGGCAGTCGGTCGAGCGCCTGATCGTTTATGTGGCCGGCCTGAGCGACGAGGAGTTTTCCAGCCTGTTCCGGGACGTCGTGGCACTCGAAGATAAGATGGGGGTTCGCCACTGGAAGGAGTTCTCGACCAATGAACAGACTATCGAGAACTCGTCTCTGCTGGCACGCTCGCCGTACTTCCAGGAATGGCGGAAGGCTGTGCAGGCGGTTTTCGACGTGGTTGAACAGCACGGACCGAGGGCGCAGACCGCCGCCGGCAAGACGGGAGGCCGGCTGATTTTCTTGATCCTCCCCAAGCCCCTTCCGCTCGATCCGGAAACAGTCTGGTCGAAGTGGCAAGGAATCGGCCGCCCGCTGAAACTCGAAGTGCCGTCATCTGGCGCGGATCAAAGTCCCGCACAAACTCTACTAGGAGGTACACCCGGAGCGGCCGGAGCGCGGGCCGGAGGTCTCTTGGATGTGGTGCTGCGCCGCCCGAACTCACCGCTTGCGGACACTTGGGTGTGTGACGCCGAATCCAGCCTGGTCGATTATCTGCGAACGGGTGGACCTGCCGGGTCCACGCCCCCGCCCGCCATCCTGCTCAGTTACGGCAGGCTGGCTTCCTTCCGAGAGAGCTTCGCGCACGAGATGAACACCATGCGCAAGGACCTCACCGACGCGGACGCGGTGTTCGATTATCTGCGCAAAGTCGAAGTCACGCCGTGGTGTCCGGAGGAAGTGGCGGCAAATCCCGCGATCCGGGAGTTCCTGCGCTCGCTTTACCTCAGCGGGAACGGCGCCCTGCTGCTCGGAAACTCGTTCGTGGAATGGGCAGCCTCGGAGGCGCTACGTCGCGCGCGACCTTCTTTCCTGGTGGCGCAGTTCGGAGTTCGCAACAAGCCGAAGCCCTTTACGGGCGTGCTGGTATTTGAGAATCCCGAGAAGCTGAATCCCCTCCCTCCCGTCCCGGACTTACCGGGCAGCGCCATCGATGCCGAAATGCTCTCACTGTACGTTTGGCTGGCCGCCAACCGTTACGAGGAATACCAGCACTCGACCGCGTGCGTGTGTTTGGCCGAAAGCCTTTCCGAAGCTTACGTTGTTGCTCCCCAGGAATTCCCCCTCGGGCGCGAAACATCCCCGGTTACGCTCGACCACTTTGCGGATGCCCTGCGGGCCTGGATCGCGTGAGTGTGGAATTCGGAAAATTGAAACCGGAAAATGGTAACCCGCGGGAGTTTCCTCATCTTCAGTTTTCTATTTTCCAGGTTCGAGCGGCAAGTCTCATGAGTCAGAGGTACATTGCAAAACTCAGCCCGCGGAGCGGGCGGCAGCGTGTAGCCCACGGCGCAAGCCGTGGGTCGCGAGAGCCAACCCTCACCCCCGTCCCCTCTCCCGCCTCAGCGGGAGAGGGGTGCCGAAGGCGGGGTGAGAGCTATTCAACCCAGGGCTTACGCCCTGGGCTACTCTATGCCGCCCCTGACGGGGCTCCGAAAAACGAACGTACATGAGAGAGACTTCTCTAACCAACTTCTGACCCACGACACTAGTTTCCACATTCCACTTTCTATTTTCCAGTTTCCTTATTCCGCTCTTCCTTCATCGAGTAAACGAATTTCATAACGTCCGATCGCTGCTTATCCTCTTCCGCCAGATGCTGTTCATAGAGCTGCTTATGGAGTTGGAACTCCCTCTCGGCCAATTCCTGTTTGCCCAAATGTACGTAAGCCTGGCCGAGCCGGAAATGGGCGTCGGGGATATTCGGGGAGAGTTTAAGCGCTTGCTGATACTCCGGCACGGCCTCAGCATATTGGCGGCGCTGGGAGTAAAGGTTCGCAAGCTGGAGATGGGGATCCGGCAGCGAAGGGTCGAGCGCGATGGCTTTCTTTAACTGGGACTCAACCTCATCGAGGTGCGCCGGGGAGGTTTCCGACCGCCGGCCCTTCCAAAGGCTGATCGCGTAATAGTAAGTGGCCAGTGGGTCTCGGGGGCGCAGTTCCGCGTAGCGGCGGAAGGATTCGACCACCTGGTCAGCCAAGGCGGGCGCCTGCTGGTACGCTTTGCTCAAGAAGTAGTAGGCGCGCGCGTCGGAGGGTTCCAAGCTAATACCTTTGAGGAGCGCCTGCACGGCTTCGTCATATCGGCCGCGCAAGTAAAGGGCGAGCCCGAGTCCGATCGCGAGCCGCGAAGAGTTCGGATAGCGTTCGAGGCCTGCGGAAAAAACCTCGGCGGCAGGATCAGCCGTCTGATGCGCCAGAAGTTCGCCACCCCAGTCAAACAGGTTCGGTTCACTCGGGTCCAGGTGTGCCGCCTTCTCATATTCGTTCGCGGCGGGCATGTAGTTCCCGGCCTTTTCTTCAACCCCGGCCAGCAGGTTGTGCAACTCGGCGGCGTCCCTCTGCTTCAGGAGTTCCTGAATCTCGCGCCGGGCTTCCGGCAAGCGCCCTAGCTCCTCATCGGCGAGCGCCAGGTCGTAGCCGTTATCGTACGAGGCGGGATTCACAAGCCGCGCTTTTTCGAGATAGGGAACGGCCGCCGCAATTCTTCCCCCTCGCAGGTAAAACGAGCCCAGGTTGCGGTTGGCGTCGAAACTCTCCGGCTCGAGTCGGGCGCCCTCTTTGAATTCATTCTCGGCGAGCGCCATCTTTCCCCGCCGCACGAGGTTCGTGCCCAGATTAATCCGGGCCTCGCCGGATTTTGGGCGCAGCCGCACGGCTTGCTCGAAAGGCGTCGCAGCTTTCTCATCCTGGCCTTCCGCGGAGTAAACCAAGCCCAACAACTCCTGAACCTCGAAACTCCCGGGCAGCGCTTTGACGAGTGATTCAAGCTCCTGCCGGGCGGCGGCGTACTGGCCGGAGTTGAAGTGGGCAAGCGCGGACTGGAATTTGCGGTCGAGCGCCTGAGTGTCTAGCCTAGCTACCTGGCTAACCGCGACGGGAGGGCCGCAAGCCACAGAGACGAGCAGGAGCGCCACGGGCAGGCGCGCCGGCGACCCGATCTTCGTCTTGCGAGCCAGTGTATTCAACAGCATTCCTGCTTCGTGCCCCAAAGCGAACGAGGCTAATCCACACTGACGGAAATCGTAACGCTATGGCTCGCGCCGGACCCAGTGCCTTCGACCGTGACGGTCCCAGATTCGGAGGGCGGCGGACTCACTCCACCGCCACCGCCGCTGCCGCCTCCGCAACTAAGGCCCGCCACGAGCGCCACTGCGAGCGCCGCACCCAACGCGATATCCCGCACCCACCCCCTCCGCAGCAGGGTCTGCGAGCGACCCCCATTCAGGACGATCAAGAACACCAGCAGCAACCACGCCCCCACCAAAGCCTGAGTCGCGCCCGGGTTCCGTGGGTGTATCTTTTCGAGCGCGGGGAAACTCGACGCAGTGGAGGAAGCGGTAACCGTTACTGTGGACGCGTTGTTGCTGTCGAGCGCTCCGACTGAGCAGGTGACTCCAGCCAGTGCGCTGGACACGCTACAGGAGAAGGCGACGGTGCTGCCCAGAAAGCCGTTGATCGGCGTGAAAGTGAGCGTGGACGTGGCGCTTCCGCCGGGCGTCACCGTCAAAGTGCCAGGGGAAACGCTCAGCGAAAAATCTGCTGGGACGGTCGTGAAGCTGGAAACGCTCGACCAAGCCCCGTACACACCGCTGGAAGACGACAACGCTTTGACCTGCCAATAGTAAGTTCCGGCAGCAAGGTAGCCCGCCGCCGGAGGGCTGGGCGGAGTATAAGAGGTAGCATTGACTTTTGTGCCCGTCGAGCAACCTTCGCAGCTCCCGACGGCTGGATTTGTGGGCAGCACTCCGGGCGTCTTTGCGATGAATAAGAGATAGCCCGCATTCTGTGCCACGGCGCCCCAACTGAAAGTGGGCGGCACTGAGACCCCTGTCGCTCCATTGGCGGGCGCCGCGAGCGCCGGCGCCGCGAGGGCCGAGCCGCTCGTAGTGAAGCTCGAAATGTTCGACCATGCAGCCGTGCCACCGCTCGAGGAGGGCTCACGAGCCTGCACCTGCCAAAAGTAAATGCCGGCAGCCAGAGCGCCGGACGGACTGTAGGAGTTCGAATTCGTGTTGGTCTCGTCGACAATCGCGCAGGCATCACACGTGGTCGTTGCGGGGTTGGTGGGCAGGCCGGTGGGACTGGTTGCGATCAGGATACGGTAACCGGCATTACCGGCCACATTCGTCCAACCGAAGTCAGGGGCGAGAGCCACTCCTGCCGCGCCGTTAGCGGGTGCGGTCAAGGTGGGAGCGGGCAGGTTTCCGGCAACCGACGAGCCCCACGCCTCGACCAGGTTAAAAGCATCAACGGAGCCAAGGCCCGTTGCCTGATCGTAACCGACGCCGGCGCTATAGCCGAACTGGAAGGGCGCCGTGGCAGGGCAGTCCTTAGAGCCTTCCGAGCAGGGCACGATGTTGTTGCCGGTGGTGATGTCGTGGAAGGCCGCGGGCGTCGTGGCTGCCATGGAATAGAGGACAGGGTTAATGTTGCCCAGGCCGTCCGGCGTGTTCATCTTCTGGTTGATGAGGGCCACCATCCCGGCAAAGCAGGGCGCCGCCGCGGAGGTTCCGGCCCCAGCCGTCAGTTCCCCCTGACTGTCGCGGAATCCGTTGACGCAGCTACCCTGGATGCAGAGCAAGTTTGTATCGTGAAAGAGCGCGGCATTAAGGGAAAGGTCAGGCACGTCGCGGGCAGAGTCGTTCGGCACGCCCGTCCCGGTTTGCCAACTCGGCTTGGAGTAATTAGCGCTGGCTCCCCCTCCCCCTGCCCAAAGCACGTGTTGCACGTTTAAGGGCGAGGAAGTTTCGTTCCAGGCCATCTCCGGGATATAGGATAGGGCAGAGGGGGAAACATCCACGCCGTTGGTATCCGCTGTCCAATATACTCCCGACCCTTCATTGAATTCCGTCCCGCCCATTCCGGTAACGTTGGGCACATCTGCCGGCCAATTTACTGCCAAGCCGGTCGTGGCGACTGTGGACGAAAGGCCGCCTTCGCAAGCTGCGGCTCCGGCGTCGCCGGCAGCGGCCACAATGGTCTGTCCTTGTGCGTTCGCCTGCCGGGCCGAGTTCGTAAATGCAGCAACGTTCGCGGAACCCAAGTGCGATTCGCACTCTGCGTAGCTCATGCTGATTACGGGGGCCGTCTTGTTGTCAATGGCATACAGCAACGCTTTGCCGGCTCCATTTGCCCCTCCGTTCACGAAAATGATCGTGGCATTCCTGGCCACCGCGCCCGCCCACTCAACGTCTCCGGTCGCTTCCCCGATAGCATCTGAAACGACACCAGGGTCCGTTGCACCGGGGATCAAGATGACTTGGGGAGAGTTGGGCGGCAGCCCCGCTGCGCTGCGGAAGGCCGTGATGTCGCTATAGGCCCTGCTGCCGTCGCTGTAAAGGTCGGTTTCTCCCATCACCGCGATTGACTGCCGCGTGCCGTCGATTCCGGCGGAGTATAGGCTGTTGAGATCGTAGATAACAGCGAAGTCGGCTGGGGCGATGTAGGTGTTCCCGCTGATGTGAGAGGTAAACGCCGGATTGAGACCCGGGTTCACCTTGCGGACCGTGCCGGCCGGCCGGAGAGGGTAATTGTCCAAGGCGCTAATGGCCAGCACTACGTCCGCCAGGGCGCTGGGCACGGAAGGCTCCGTGGCGTTGGCATAGTACGTTTCTCCGTGGAAGGAGAAATTGTGAATCTCGGTTCGAAAAGCAGCCTCCACCTGACTTGCCGTCCCCGAAAAAGAAACCCAGGTGCGGCTGCGTGCCTTCCAGGTGACGGTGAAGCCCTGCCCCTCGAGCCAAGCCACGACCCGATTCATGTCATTCCGGCCGAGCCCAAATCGGTCCGCGAACCGTTCCGGCGTCAGCCAACGGTGAAAGCTCGGCGACGAGGGATTCTGCTGGTCGTCCAGAAGCGCCGTCAGCGCGGCCTGCTGGCTCTCCGTGAACGCGAACCTGAAGGAGATGTTCTCGAGTTTGAGGGAGCCGTCAACCCGTCCGAGGTCGTTTTCAGGCCGCCGGAACATCGGGCGGACGTTGCCCTGGAGTGTGGCGCGCGAAGCGTTGTCGATCTCCTGCACGATGCGTTCCTGCGCCGGATCTTGCGCGAACGAAAGCGGCGTGAGATAGAAGGCCAGTCCCCAAACTCCAACCCACCTCAGTCGCAGGACTACTTTTGGATGCATAAATACCCCCTGCGCCGTTCTATCTTATGCCTGGGCCTTCCTGAGTCGAGGAAGGCGCATACATCCCGGTGGACCGCGCCGGAACGTATGCGCCACCCACGAATCGATGGGGGTGGTGGCGCTCTTGTGTAGCCGACTGCTTGTCACAGCACCAGCTCGTTTTCGAGCTCGTAAGCTTCGGTTCGTTTTCGCAAAAGATGGCGTTTTTTGCTTTTATTGGGGTCAAATGAGTGCTAATTTGCGTGCAAAACGCGCGTAATTTGCGACGTTCAAAAAGTGATTTTCCTTTGTTTTCAAGTACTTCTTAGCTTCGTTCCCACTATTTTGCATTTTTCGTAGTGGTCTGCTTCCCCGTTGCGCCGCGGCCGTTCCGGTTTCTCGCGGGCCTCGGCGCGTAATGGCGCTGGCCTACGACAAAATGTCCCTAACAAGACCACAGTTATAGGCTATCATAAGTCCACAGAGGTGTCAAGCGGAAAACGCTGAGTAGTGGTCGAGCTGGCGCGGAGGGTCATGGAGTGCGGCAGCGAGGCTGCCGCCCTGGAATTCGAGCAAACGGCGGTAGCTGGCGCTACCGCACTCCAAGGTGCCTTCGGCCCAACATTTTTCAAAGCAGAGCCGCAGACGCAGGCAGGCAGAATGTGGAAAGTACAACGGCGGGCACAAGGCCCGCCCCTGCGCGTGGTTTGTAGGGGCGTCCGTCGGCCGACGGACGCCCCTACGCTGGGTCTAGAAGTACAGCTTCAGAGCAAATTGGATCTGGCGCGGATCCTGGAATGGGAAGCGCGTCGAGCCAATCGCTCCAAAGTTCGTGCTCAGGAAGTCCCCGGACCCCGGCACGGAAACCACACCGTTGCCCCCGAAGTTGGGAGGGTTAAAGGTGGGGTGATTCAGGATGTTGAAGAATTCGCCCCTAAACTCCAAGCGGCTGCGTTCGTTGATTCGGAATTGCTTGAACAAGGAGAAGTCGAGCCGACTGATCCCAGGTCCGTTGACTTGGGTGGGGCCGCCACCCAGAAGGCCGAGGCCGGTTCCGACATTAACGCATCTCGCAGGCTGGGTGAAGCCGGACGGCGGGCAGGGTTGCGTAAAGGCGTTGGCATTAAGGAAGTTGTCGGGCGCACCCGAACCGTAGGGGTCCTGTCCCGGAACCATCATGGCGTTGCACCCGAAGTCGCCGCTCGTGCCGTCGTGACAGCCGATCGTCAAGGGCTGGCCATTTTCCACCACCAGGTTCCACACGCCCTGCCATCCACCGAGTATCTGATTCACAACCCCACTGGCGTTGTTCAGGAAGTGTTGGCCGTGGCCGAAAGGTAGCACGTATCCACCGCTGAAGTGGAAGACATTGAAAATGTTGTAGTCGCAGTTCCGGTAGTCCCCCTGGATACCGAACCCTGGTAGACCCGGGGCGCGTGAACCCTCACCCACGCCTCCGTTCAACTCATCCCCGGCGTCGCCGCGGCAGTGCGCCCACGTATAAGTAGCGAGAAAGTTGAAGCCATTCGAGAATCGCCTCTCAAGGGTGGTTTGAAGGCTGTGGTAGTTGCTGTTCCCTTGTGTGTCTTGAATGCTATCGTTGCAACCGAGATCCGGATAGGGTGTGATGCCTCCGGGCCCGCAAACGGTGGCCGTCGGATTCGTTTCGATGAAGGTCGGCGAATTCGACGCACCGCCCGTAACCAGGTGACGAGACCCGTCGCCCACGTAACCTACCGTAAGGCTGGTGTTCGGCGTTAACTCATATTGGAGCGTGAGATTCCAACCCAGCGTGTAGGGGGTTCTGAAGTTGTACTGCAATCCCTGCGGCCCTATCCCACTCACGTCGACCTGCGAGGGCACAAGCGATAGGCAGGAGAACGTATTCTCGATGGTCGCGGCTGGGCTACAGGTGGAGCCATTGAGATTGTTGAGTGGGATCGGCACCGAACCGTTAGCCTTGGGCGGATTTAACGTGAATTGGAACGGGAAGTTTTCCCCGATGTTCGGCCCGTACCCGGCATTCTCAAACGCGTTGTAGAACATACCGAAGCCTGTCCGCATAACCAATTTGGGGTTGATCTGGTATGCCACGCCGATTCGCGGGCCAAAATTGTCGTCCTGCGGGTTCGATAGCCCCGGATTGTCGATGAACTTGAGCGCGATGCCATCTTTGGCCAGTATGGCGGGGAATTGCGGGGCAGATTGCAATAAAGCCTGGTTCTTGCCGTTAGCGGGGTACAACATCTCCGCGGAGGTAGTTGAGGCAACGAAATTGCCTTGGCGGCCGTGGTTCTCCGCGATGGCGCCAAAGTGTTCCCAGCGGAGGCCAAGATTCAATGTCAGTTTCGACGTTACCTTCCAGTCATCCTGGAAGTAACCGCCCCAATAATTGTGGCCGTCGTCCGTGGGCGAAAAGTTGGAGACATACACCGTGTCAGCCCCACCGGCGAAGTTGACTGCGCACCCCTGTCCGGAGGTCGAAGTGCACGCCGGCAGGCCGACGGTATTCATCTCGGGAGTTATCAACAACTGCGCCATCCCGATGCCCGCGTAGTTCCCGTCGTACTGTAACTGCCCATGCGACCAGGCAGGCTGGAGAGTAGAGAACTTGATGTGCTGGAATTCCATACCCATCTTGAAGCTGTGCTTGCCGTAGATCTTGGTCAGATTCTCCGTTGCCTGGGTCGTCTGGGTAATTTCATCCGAAGGCAGGTAGGCGTTTGACCCGAGTGTGTTCAAATCGTTGAACCCCAGCGCGGGCAGACCGCCGTTTTCCGTCACTTGCGCGATCCCGTTGATACCGAACTGCTCGGGAATATTAAGTTGGGTGCCAACCGGCCCAAAGCGAGTGGTGTGGAGACGATCTTCGCCCAAGCGCGCTTCGTTCACCATAGTGGGAGAGAAGGTATGCGTGTAGCTTAAAGCCGTGAGAAACGATTTCGCAGTCTGGACGCCCTGCTGGAAGGCCCCGCCATCTGCAATGCCAGTGAAGGGGGCCGGAATAAACTGCGGATCGTTCACCCAACTGAAGGTTCCGAATATCTGGTCCCGGTCGCTCTTGTTGAAGTCCATCCGCGCGTCAATGGCCTCGCGGTTCTCGACGA
>Ga0209517_10002316_pt1 | contig 27108 bp, 17 predicted proteins | sample PeaSoiMetSII2010_FD_187695 | JGI IMG/M metagenome (GOLD analysis project Ga0209517, IMG submission 187695) | Peat soil microbial communities from Weissenstadt, Germany - SII-2010 (SPAdes) (version 2) | ecosystem: Environmental > Terrestrial > Soil > Wetlands > Peat | place: Germany...
GGTTTGGGCGCCGAGCTCACGTGCTTTGCGATCGGTGCCGGATTCCAGTTCGGCCGGGGGAAGCAAGATGGCCACGACAAACAGAAACAAACCAAAAATGGCGGTGATCCAGCCATTCCACAATCCCAGGGGCAGCACAACCAGGGCCGCTCCAAAGCAAGCCAGGGCGATGCGAAACAAGGTCCAGGATTTTTCATTGCGGTGAAGCTGGAGCAGCCTGGGCGAGCGGTGAATGATCAGGAAGAGCGCCACGCCAAAGAACGCCTTGGCGCGGTGGAACAGGTTGTCGTCGCTGGTCGAAGCGATCGCAGTGGGAGTCGTGCTCATGGGCCGGTCCGGCGCCTATTCTACCTTACCGGAGTGAACTCCGCAGATAAGTTTCCGAACAGCGAGCCACAGCATCGGTTAGCCACGAAGGCGTCGCAATAATGCCACTCAGCCGGCGGTTTGTACTCCCGGGTAGCAGCCCCTAGAGAACCACGTCGTTCAGTACCTTGTGCGCCAGATCGGCGGCGCCGGGTTTGCCGGCGAGGACGAGCTCTGCCCATTCGGCGGCGGCGCGAGAGAGGCGCACAGCTTCGCTGGTGAGCGATTCGGGTCCGCCGGAATCGGAATTGCCGAAGAAGATGCGCTCCATCGGCCGGGAAGCAATCATGCGATTCCTGGTGTATTGGCCGGGAACGGCCATGAACATGGGATGTCCGCGGCGATAGATGCGGATTTCAATCGGATCGACATTAAACTCGGGGAGAAGGCCCTGAAAATCCTTGAGTACCTTGGCCGCGAGAGTCTTGCAGTCCTTTTCGTCCAACAGAATGGCGCGATCGGATTCACGCAACGGTGTGTAGAAGGTGAGAATGTTGTATTTCGGCTGATAGCCCGGATTGTTGCGAATGGTCCAATCCGCGACGATAAAATCGGTGAAGGATTTGCCCGGGCACCAGTTGTCGTAGCCCTTGCGGTAAACGGGCTTGTCAAAAATGATGTTGATCATGGGGTAGGGGGCATAGCGCATGCGGCGCATGGCTTGCTTCTGGTCGTTGGGAAGGCCGGCAACGACACGCGAAGCAATGTACTTTGCGGCGCACATCACCACAACCTTGGCGGCCACCGTAATGACTTTGTCTCCGTGCACATAGGTGATGCGGACTTCGTCCTTATCCGGAACGACAGCAACGACTGTGGCGTCGCTGAGCAGGCGTTCCGCGTACTGTGGCCTCAAGACTTCGACGAGCTTATGGGTGATGCAGCCGAGTCCGCCCGGCAGAATCACGCGCTGATCGTCGAGGCCTTCAATACAGTAGCGGGCGTCGAGGATACCAATTAACGCGGAGGTATCTTCTGTGAAGGCGCCCCAATTGGAAGGACCATAGGCGTCCCACAATTTGCCCACTTCCGGAGCGTAGGCGCTGGTGTATTTTGAGAACGGCTCCTGGTCGAGTTCGACCATGCGCTTCTTCGCGTCAATCTTCATCATGTCGTCGCGGAATTTGCGGAAACTGGCGAGAACGTCCTTGGTGTAGGGAAGATTGCCGAGGCCGGAGCGCCAAATGTCGGGGGCGTACTTGCCATTGTCGAGGAGAGGGTCGGGCATGGCCACGAGCGGCAGGTCCAGGCCAATTTCCTTGGCAAGCTTGTCACCGTCATCATCGCGGTAGCCGTAGGCAGAACCCGTGGCAAACGCCTGACCTTCGTACTCTTCCTGGTAGGCGTTCCCGCCAAAGTGATCTTCCTTTTCGAGAAGTAGCCAATCCTTGCCGCGGAGAAAATAGGCGGCGGAGAGGCCGGCCACGCCGCCACCGACAATGACGACATCCACCTTACGGGTGGCATCAGGCTTGGGGAAGGAGTGGCCATCGCGGACTTGGTGGCATGTGGCGAAATGCTCGCCCTCAACGAGCGGGGAAGACGAGGGGCTGGAAGGCTCAGCCAAAAGTGCTTCGTTGATGGGGCATCCGGAAGCAATGGAGCCGGCCACAACGTATTTGATGAAGTCACGGCGTGTATGAGACATGCGAATCAACCCTCCTAAGGTCTTTCCAGAAGTTCCCGGGCTTCCTTGCCAATGCTGCGTGTGCGGATCTGATACCAGATCAAGATCAAAATCACGGACACGCCAAAGATCAGCGTGGAAATCGCGTTGATTTCAGGAGTGATGCCGCGGCGAAGGCGCGCCCAGATTTCGAGAGGCAGCGTGGTGTCGCGGCCAATCAAGAAAAAGGTGACTGCGATTTCGTCCATGGAAAGCGTGAAGATCAGAAGGGCTGCGGCCACGAGTGAGAGCTTCAGATTGGGGAGCGTGACGTGCCAGAATGTCTGAAAAGGCGTCGCACCAAGATCCAGCGAAGCTTCTTCCTGAGCGCGTTCCATCTTCTGCAGCCCGGCAAAGAGTTCGGTGGTAGCGACAGAGATGAGCGCCGTGCCATGGCCCAGGAACACCGTGAGCAGACTCAATTGCAGGCCAGCGAGCACGGCAAACATAAGCAGCGAAAGGCCGGTGATGATGCCAGGAAGAATGAGGGGAAGTAGCACAAGGCGCCTGAAAATTGCCTTGCCGGGGAAATCGGCGCGATCCAGTGCCAACGCCGCCAATAGGCCAAGGGTCAGGGAAAGAACCACCGCGCCAGCGGCAACCAGAAGGCTGTTCAGCACGGAATTCCAGATTGCGCCATCGGCGAAGAGTTGCCCGTACCAGGCCAGGGTGAAGTGTTTGGGCGGAAAACCGCCGACACCCTCGCGATTAAAGGAGTAGCCGATGAGGACGACGATGGGGAGGTAGAGAAAGGCGAAAACCAGGAGCGAGTAAACTCCCAGCACAGGAGCGCGAGAAAGATTGGGGATACGACTCATCGGAAGGCCCACCTTTTTTCCAGGCGCTCGGTGAAAAAAAGAAGACCGACGGTCATGGTAAGAATGCAGACGGAAATGGCGGCGCCTAGAGGCCAGTCGTAAGCCGTGCCAAAAAGACTCTGAACAATATTCGCGATCATGATACTGGAGGGGCCGCCGACAAGAAGAGGCGCAAGGAAATCGCCTAGAGAAAGTACGAATGCAAAAGTGGCGCCCGCAAGGAGACCGGGAAACGAGAGCGGCAGAATAACGCGGAGAAAAGTGGCGCGAGGGCTGGCACCGAGATCGTGCGAGGCTTCGACGAGGTTGCGGGGGATGTGTTCGAGCGAAGCGTACAGGGGCAGAAAAACGAAGGGCGTATAGATGTGTGTGAGGACCAAGACGACGGCGAATGGGCTGTAAAGAAAGTAAGCAACCGGTTCATTGGTGATGTGTAGATACTGCAGAAAGCCGTTAAGCACGCCGTCGGAGCCAAGAATCGTTTTCCAGGCGTAACCACGTACAAGATAGCTAACCCACAGCGGCACGATGACCAACTGGTAGAGAAGTTCTTTCCGAACACCAGCGCAGAAGGACATGTAATACGCGAGGGGATAGCCGAGGGCAAGAGACAACAGCGTTACACTAGCGGCGATGCGCATGGTACGAAAGAGCACTTCGAGATAGACCGGGTGCTGGAAAAGCTTGGCGTAGTTCCGCAGATTCCATTGGTGGACGATGAAGCCATCGCGCACCAGCCAGAAACTGTGGGCAAACATCAGAGCGTACGGCAACAGAAGAAAGACGCCCACCCAGAGAATCGGCGGGATGGATATGAGCGACTTGTAAGCGCGTGAGTACATGGGAGCGATTAGCGAATGGCCATTCGCGACTGGCGCTGCATTTTTGCTCTGCCAACGGCCAAAATACGGAAGACGCGAATGGGCTTCGTCATGGCAGTGACTCCTTCACATGCACCGCATCTGCGGGGAAAAACGTGAATTCATGTTCACCAGTGAGGGTGCCTTGCGCAGGAATACGCACACGCAGTAACTGGCCGCCACAATCCACCTCGAGCTGCTCGCTGGACCCGGAGAAGATCTGTTGGTGAACTGTCGCTCGAAAGCGCGGCGCGTCAGGGGGGAGTGGTGTTTCACCAACAAGGCGAACGGCCTCCGGACGCAACGAAAACACAGCAGAGCCGTCAGCGGTAGAACAGGTTGGCCAGCGCAGGGAACCACAGGTCGCAATGCCGCCACAAATTTCAGCGCGCAAAAGATTGGTTTGACCAATGAACTGGGCAGTGTAGGAGGTTGCGGGGCGAGTGTAGATCTCGCGGGGCGAGGCAACTTGCTCTAACTCGCCACCCTTGAGAAGTGCAATGCGATCGGAGAGCGCCATTGCTTCTTCCTGGTCGTGGGTCACGAAAAGGAAAGTGATGCCGATTTCGCGCTGCAAGGATTTCAGTTCGCTCTGCATCTGTTTGCGCAGATTGGCGTCGAGGGCGGAAAGCGGTTCGTCGAGGAGAAGCAGTTGCGGGCGATTAACCAGGGCACGAGCCAGGGCCACACGTTGTTGCTGCCCTCCGCTGAGTTTGCCGGGGCGTGCCGTCGCGTATTCCTCCATCTTTACCATGCGAAGCGCTTGCGTCACGCGAGAAGGAATTTCCGCGTTTGCAGCATGGGTGACACGCAGGCCATACGCAACGTTTTCCTGCACGCTCAAATGCGGGAAAAGCGCGTAATTCTGGAAAACGGTGTTGACGCGCCGGCGATACGGTGGAAGAGAATCGAGGCGCGTGCCACTCATCCAGATTTCCCCAGTGGTGGGCTCCTCAAAACCCGCAATCAAGCGCAGCAGCGTGGTCTTGCCGGAGCCGCTTTCCCCAAGAAGCGTCAGAAACTCACCGGAAGCGATTTGCAGAGAGATGTTCTTCAGGACTTCGCGCGCGCCAAACCGCTTGGCGATCCCGCGCACTTCCAGAAGCGCACTGGCGGAGGGAGATGCGTCAGCGGCGCGCGATTGTAGCGAACTTGGAGGAGCGGAACTCACTGCGCAGCTTTCACCTCGTTCCAGATTTCGATGTAGCGGGCCCGCCGGGGAACATCCTGCCAGAAATAGATGCGCTGCATGTAGGCGTCGGGATCATCGAGGTGCAAGCCTTTTTTCTCCGCATCGCTCATCGTTTGCGCGGAAGCCGGATTGCCCGGGGTGTAATGCGTAAAGTCTGAGATCTTCTTTTGTGTTTGCGCTTCGATCATGTACTCGACGAAGGCGTACGCGAGTTCCTTGTGGGAACTGGCCTTGGTGATCATCAGGTGATCGATCCAGCCCGTGGTGTTTTCCTTGGGGATAATTTCCCCGATGGGGAAGTTGGCCTGGCGGAGCTGATTGGTCATCAGCGGCCATCCCATCGCGGCGACAACCTCGTGATTCTGGAACAGATTGGTAAGTTCGCCTCCCGTGGACCATGTTTTGCGAATGTTGGGCTTCAACGCGAGAAGTTTTTGCTTCACCGCGGCAAGTTGATCGTCGGAGAGGTTGTAGAGTTGCACCGGATCAGGCTTGTCGTAGCCGAGAAGTTGCGCGGCCATGTACAAGGTCGAGAGGTCATCCCAAACAGAGATCCGCCCTTTGTATTTTGCATTCCAGAAAACGGCCCAGGAATCGGGTGGTTTGGCGAAGGCCGTCGTATCGTATAACAAGGGGTTCGGTCCCCACATGAAAGGAACGCCGAAGGTCTGGCCATTCGCTTTGACGAGCGGAAGGTCGCGCAGCCTGGGAGAAAGCTGAGAATAGGTCGGAATTCGCGAGAGCTCGAGCGGCTCCGCGAGGCCGCTGCGCGCGAGGGAGGCGGCCACGTCGCTGGACGGGGAGATTACGTCGTAGTTGGAAGCACTCCCGCCGCGCAGCTTGGCGACGAGGTCGTCGCTCGAGCCCATGTAGGAAGCCGTAACTTTGCAGTTATGGGCAACTTCAAAATCGTGCACCCAGGAGGGCTCGGCGTAGCCTTCCCAGACGAGCAGGCTGAGTGATTCTTCCTTCTTCTGGCACGAGCCAAGGAGAAGGGCGCAAGCGATCAATAGCAGTGCTCGAAAGGAAGGCTTCATCGGCAGTCACCGGTGATTCGCAAGAGTGAACGGCAAGCCGGGAAACTTTTTGGAATCGATTTCATCGGCGATTCTGCCTCCCACGATTGTTGCGCGAAGAGGGCCGCACGGCGGCCACTCCACAGTTCAACAAAAGCTCAGAAAGTCGGCGGGGTATTCACCCACAACAGCCAGGTTTCGGAACGCCCTGAGTTCTTCCAACGGTGCGGGGTGGAACTTTCGAAGTAAAGGCTGTCGCCCGCCTTCAGGACGTAATGCTCCTGCTTGTTCAACCAGATCTCGAATTCGCCCCGCAGAACGTAGAGGAACTCTTCGCCATCGTGAGCGTAGGGTTCGCCGCTGCCCCCGCCTGGCTTGATGCGGAAGATGTGGGGCTCCATCGCAGTGTTGCCCCATGCGAGAAGTTCCATGCGCACGCCAGGAGAAGTTTCAAGGATTTTGCGGTGCTCGGGGCGAACGAGATGCTGGGTCTCGCCGTTGGTATCAAACAGGGACAAGATGCTGGTCTTATAGAAGCGCGCGATGCGGCGTAATGTAGCCACCGAGGAACGCATCTGGCCGCGTTCCAACGCGCTTAGAAAGCTCACGGAGACGCCTGTGGCCCGCGCCACATCGGCAAGCGAAAGCCCGCGGCGTATACGCAAACGCCGGAATCGCTGGCCGGGATGTTGCGGAGCGTCGGCGGGACTGCTGACGAGCCCCTGTTTCTTCAGAACGTGGACGATTGCGGGAGGATTCAGACCGCGAACGCGTCTCAGAAAAATAGCTCGCTGCAACAAGCGCACATCGGATTCCGTGTACATGCGATAGCGGCTCTTGGTGCGTTGCGGCGAAATCAATCCCAGCGCTTCCCACGACCGCAGCGCGGAGGAGGAAATGCCCAGGCGTGCCGCAACCTCCGAGATGCGCAAGCGGCTCGGTGCGGCCAAAGAATCCGATGGCTTGGAGAAATTCTTTCTGCTTGACACGGCTCCCGGCTTTCTCTAAGTTTGCTGGATTATAGTAAGGTTCCTGGGCACGTAGCAACCACGAAGAATCGCAAAAACAGGGATTGTGATTCTCGTGAAATTTAGGGGTGATTTTAGATGAACCAAGCACCACGGCTTGCGCCACTGAAGTCTGTTTGTTGCCGGACTATTTTCCTCGCGACCCTCTTTTCAATGGTATTCCTGCTTTGTGTCCCGTATGCCAGCGCGCAGAGCACGGGCGGCCGCATACGCGGCACGGTCACGGACACAAGCGGTGGCGCAATCTCCGGCGCCAAAGTGGCCTTGATCAATGAGGGCACGAATGCCACGCGTGAAGTCCTGACCTCGTCCACCGGCGAGTACCTCTTCCTGGAAGTTCCGGTAGGCACGTACACCGTGGACATCAACCAGCAGGGTTTCAAGAAATACTCGCGCAAGGGAATTGTTCTCGTTTTGAACGAAATCGCCTCCGTTGACATTACGCTCCAGGTCGGTTCCAACGTGGACATTGTTGAAGTGACGGGAGCGCCGCCGGTGATTGACACCACCACGACGCAGCTCGGCGCGGTCATGACGGACCAATCGGTGCGCGAATTGCCATTGAATACGCGGAATACGTATCAGCTGCTGCAGTTGCAGCCGGGCGTGCAGTCACAATTGGGCGCGGACCTGTTTTATGGCAGCAGCAACCCCGGGGTAGTTTCGGTAAACGGTGGGCGCGGGCGGTCCAACAACTACATGGTGAACGGCGGTGACGGCAACGACATCTTCGTGAACGGCCCGGCGATTCAACCTTCTCCGGACGCGATCGAGGAATTTCGCGTTCTGACGAACACGTTTGACGCCGAATACGGGCGCAACTCGGGGTCGGTGGTCAACGTGGTCACCAAATCCGGAACCAACTCCGTGCACGGGGACGTCTACGAATTCTTCCGCAACAAGGTTTTGAATACCAAGGGGTTCTTTGACACCACGGTTCCGGACTACAAGCAGAATCAGTTTGGCGCTACGCTCGGCGGCCCCATCAAGAAGGACAAGACCTTCATCTTTGGTTCTTACGAGGGCGACCGCCTCGCGCAAGGCATCTCTTCGGGACAGGTTTTCTTGCCCACAGCGCTGGAATCGCAGGGCATCTTCAATCAGCCGGATGCTACCGGTACAGCCCCCACCCCGTTTTACGGAACGCTGACCGACCCGAATGTTGCTTCCGTCCTGAACGGTCGGACTGGATGTGCGAATGCCGTTTCTGCCGCGGGTGGGGCGCCGATTGCCGCGGGAACCGCATATTCGTCGATTTTCCCCAACAACCAGATTCCAACCCAGTGCTTCGATCCTACGGCACTCGCGCTATATAACAGGTATGTTGCGCCTTCGGGAACTGGTGTGGTGACCTATGCGCCCGATCGGTCGGACCGCGAAGATCAGTTCACGTTGCGCTTCGATCACAACTTTAGTGCTACTCAGCATTTCTCCGCCTATTACTATTTTGACGACGATCACCGCGTCGACCCCTTTTCCAATTTCCAGGCCGCCGGGGCCAACCTTCCCGGGTTCGGAGGGATTTTCAAGACTCGCGTGCAACAGTGGAACATCAGCCAGACCTCCACGATCGGCTCCACTTCCGTGAATGAGTTTCGCTTCAATTATTTCCGGGAAGGACAGGGTAATCTGAATCACCCGGTCAACACCCTCACCAGCTTGCACGATTCATGCGGGACAGATGCAACTACTTGCTTCGCCGATCCAAACAATCCGTCATCTGGGATCACCACGAATATTCCGGGAAGAGAGGGTGTGCCTTTCATCAGTGCTGGTGGAGGGTTCGTCATTGGTAATAACTTCGAAGGAGAGCTGCCGCAAGTTGGGAACACTTTTCAATGGTCGGACAACTTCAGCAAGGTTTTTCGCACGCACAGTCTGAAGTTCGGCGGCGACGTGCGGCGGCAGCGCTTCGATCAGTTCCTCTACTACAACATCAACGGTGATTTTGGGTTCCAGAGCGATGCAAATCTTTGCTCGCCGCTGAATCACAACCCCGCCTGCGATTCGGTCTCTGGAAATGACGTGGGATTTATCAATTCTTATGCTAACTATTTTCTGGGCTTGCCCACTACCTACTCGCAAGGCGCGGCACAAGGCGAGGACATTCGTAACACTTCCTTCTACCTGTTTGCGCAGGACAGTTGGAAGATAAAGCCAAACGTGACCCTCAACTACGGCCTGCGGTGGGAACTCAATACTCCTTACATCGATACGAAGAACCGCGTTCAGACTTTTCGACCTGGCCAGGATACGACCCAGTATCCATGTTGGATATCGCAGGCAGGCGCGGACACGATTAACAACACTGCAGGAAGCCCTATCGTTTCGACTGGAAGTTGCGCACCTGACTCGGCCCAGAGTGCCTATTTCCCTACGGGGCTGGTTTTCCCCGGGGATAAGGGAGTGCCGCAAGGGTTGACTTCGACCTATTACAAAGCCTTTGCTCCAAGAATTGGTTTGGCTTGGAGTCCTGGCTGGACTGAAGGACCCCTTGCCAAGATCACCGGCGGGCCGGGTAAGTCCACAGTTCGCGGGGGATACGGCATCTTTTACAATCCGATCGAACAACTGGTGATGGAACAGTTCAGCGCGGAGCCGCCTTTCGGCGTCAGCGCGTTGCTGTCCAATCCTCTCTTCAACACACCTTATCTCTTGCAGAACGGAACGCAGGTGCCCAACAACGGTGGAGCGATCATCCAACAGACCCCGAACACGCCTTGCTTTGATTCAACTGGGCCCAATGGCTGTGTGGACTGGTCGCTGTTCCGGCCGATTCTGCTCTATGGAGAATTTCAGCCGCACCTGCGCACGCAATATGCGGAGCAGTACAATTTCACGATTGAGCGGCAGTTGACCGGGAGCATGTTGCTTCGGGTTGCGTATGTGGGAACACAGGCCCACCATCTGCTCGCTTCGCGCGATCTTAATTACGGGAATGCCACCACCTGCCTTGATATCAACAACATTCCCGGACAAAGCTGTGGGCCCTTTGGAGCCGACAGTACCTACCAAGTTGTGGTTCCAGCAGGTCAAACATTTCACTTACCCTATGCTCCAGGGCCGAATCCAGGCGGACCGAATATTCCCTGCCCACAAGTAGGCGCCCCGTCTGGCTGCACAATTACGGGGGCGGCTGGAGGAACTCCGCTCACACTGGTGGGGTTGCGGCCGTATTCTTCCCCGAATTGCGATCCAACTACAGGCGTGGGGTGCCCCGCGGACGGCACGCCAATTTTCAGCAACATTTTTTCGGAAGACACGGTGGCCAATTCCAATTACAACGGCCTCCAGATCTCCGTTGAGAAGAGCTATTCTCACGGCTTGCTGTTCCAGGCTTCATACACGTTCAGCAAGGCAATTGACCAGGGCGCCTCGTTCGAGAACGAACTCAACCCGATCGATCCGCGTGCGACGCGCGGGGTATCGCTGCTGAGTGCGAAGAATCGATTCGTATTCAGCCCGGTTTGGGAACTGCCCATTCCAAAGAAAGAAGGGATGGCCGGGAAGGTCGCCAATGGCTGGCAAGTCTCCGCCATTATCACCTACCAGAGCGGCTTCCCGATCCGCATGCAGACACAAAACGATGCGGAACTCCAGAGTAGCTATTTTTTTGAAGATGCCAACACGCCGTCCGTTACCGGAAAAGTGCAATTCCTCAACCCCAAGACCAGCGGTGGATACTGGTTTAATACTTCCAACATCGCCGATCCTGCTGCCGGCACTTTTGGAAACATGCCCCATGCGTTGTGCTGCGGTCCGGCTCTGAGCAACACAGACCTTGTTATTGCCAAAAGGACACCAATTACCGAGCGGTTGAACACAGAATTCCGCGCGGAGTTTTACAACGCCTGGAATCACACACAATTCACGAATCCCGACGGCAATTTCACGGATTCCACCTTTGGGCTTGTATCCAAGGCGCGTGACCCGCGCGTAATGCAGTTTGCATTAAAGATCCTTTTCTGAAGATCGGAAGGCGCCTTGGCCTGGCTGGGGCGCTTTAGCGCGAACGGAAATGCGAAGCCACGCGGAACCGCTCCTGCGCGTGGCTTCGATTACAAAGGAAGGCGTAAGATAGATTCGCAGTACGTCCCACTTACCGCGAAGTTTACCTCGCCGAAACTGACCGCAGGGAACAGACCTGCCACAGGTGACCGCTTAGGAAGGCCAGCCTGCATGGAGTACGCCAATGCAAGAAGCACTTCAGAAGGAACTCGCTCTTTACGAGAAGCGCACGCCAAAATCCGCCGTAGCGCATAAAAAGGCGGAGAAGTGGATTCCACTGGGTGTGGCAAGCAACTATCGCGCCTATGATCCTTATCCGATATTCGTGGCCGAAGGTCATGGCAGCAAGATCGTGGACATCGATGGCAACGAGTATCTCGACCACAACCTTTGCTTCGGCACACTGATGGCTGGGCACGGACATCCCGCGGTGGTCAAGGCGGTTCAATGGGCGCTGCAGAATGGCACCACGTTTGGGATGCCGCACGGCATGGAAGCGGAGCTGGCAGAGGAGATTTGCGCCCGCTATCCCGTCGAGATGGTGCGCTTCGGCTCCAGCGGCACGGAAGCGACAATGCACGCCTGCCGCATCGCACGCGCCGCCACTGGCCGCAACATCATTCTGCGCTTCGAGGGTTGTTACCACGGCCTGCACGACACTGCATTGGTCAGCGTGAAGCCGAAGGAAGAGGACTACGGCGATATCAATGCGCCGAATTCTGTCCCCGGCGGCTTGGGCGTGATCAAGCCGGTTCTCGACAACGTAACCGTGGCCACGTTCAACAACTTGCCCAGCGTGGAACATCGCTTCAAGCAATTCCCCGGTCAGATTGCCGCGATCATCCTGGAACCGATCATGATGAACGTCGGCATCTGCATGCCGCAACCGGGTTTCCTGGAAGGGTTGCGCGAAATCTGCAACAAGAATGGCACGCTCCTGATCTTCGATGAAGTGAAGACCGGAGCGAAGCTGTGTTGGGGCGGCGCGAGCGAATACTTTGGTGTTAAGCCCGACATCATCGCCTTGGCGAAATCGATCGGCGGCGGCGTACCGCTGGCGGCTTTTGGCGCGGGGCGCCAGGTGATGGACCTGATCGTTCAGCACAAGGTTTTCCACGGCGGCACGTACAACACGAACCGCTTTGCGATGGCAGCCGGTCTTGCCGTCTTTCGTGAGGTGCTTACACGGGAAAACTACGCGTACGTGGATAAACTCGGCAAGAAACTCGGCGAAGGCTACCGCGCGATCCTGAAGAAAACCGGCTTGAAAGCGTATGTTGCGCAGGCAGGGGTCAACGGCGCGCTGATGCTGTACCCGCAGGAAATCCGGAACTACCGCGATTGGATGAAGATCGATGTGGACCTGTGGAGACAGTTTTGGTTTGGCATGGTGAATCGCGGCGTGCTGGCGATGCCGTACTGGTGGGACGAGCAGTGGACCATCTCCGTGCAGCACACCGAAGCGGACATTGACAAACACCTCGCCGTGTTTGAAGAAGTCGCGTCCGGATTGGCCAAGACGCAACAGGAACGTGGCGCACAATTCGTCGGCGTTGCTGGACACTGAGGAGCGACAGTATTGAGCGACGAGGTCACGACAGCGAAAGCCACTTCTCCATCTTCCGAAGCGGAGCAGCCGCATTTAAAACGCGTGCTCGGGCGCCGTGACCTCATCCTGCTTTTTGTTGTTGCCGTCTTTAACCTCAATGTGTTGCCTTCCATCGCGGCCAACGGCGGAGTCACCATCTGGCTGTGGCTGATCTCGCTGATTTTATTCTTCTGGCCGCAAGGCATCGCCGTGATTGAACTGGCGCATCGCTATCCCGGCGAGGGCGGCGTCTATCTGTGGGCCAAGGAAGAGTTTGGAGACTTTCACGGGTTTCTGTCCGGCTGGTGCTACTGGACGAACAACATGATGTACGTGCCCACGGTCATGCTCTATTTCGTCGGGGTGTCCGTGTTTGTGCTTGGCCCTGGCCACGCCGGTCTTGCCGATAACCGCACGTTTGCCCTGATCGCCTCCGTTGTGCTCCTTAGCATCCTCGTTATTCTGAACATTTTGGGACTTGGCGTCGGCAAATGGATCAACAATCTCGGCGGCATTGGCACGTTTGTAGCGGCATCTTTGCTGATGGGGCTCGGCGTCATCGTTTGCCTGAAATTTGGCACCAACATCCGCTGGGCGGATTTCCAGGTCCCCGCCAATCCGCGATTCGTTTTGAATTCGTTTGGGGTCATTTGCTTCGGACTGGTGGGTTTGGAACTCGCCTCCGTCATGGGCGATGAAATAGAAAATCCGCGCAAAACCTTACCCGGGGCAGTGGCTTGGGGCGGCGTGCTCTCCGGCTTCCTTTATATTGGCGCGACTCTGACGTTGCTTGTGGCCGTGGACAAAAACAGCATCAGCGTGCTGCAGGGCATCGTGCAGGCCGTCAGCCACATGGCTTCGCAAGTCGGCGTTGCCTGGATCGTCGCGCCCTTCGCATTTCTGCTCAGCTTGTCCATCGCGGGCATTGGCTCCGCGTGGCTTGGCGGCTCGGCGCGAATTCCGTTTGTGGCTGGTCTGGATTCCTACATGCCCGCGTGGCTAGGAAAGATTCATCCCAAATACGCCACGCCCTACGCCGCCCTGATCGTGCACGCAAGTGTTTCGCTGATCCTGGTGATTGCCAACTTTTTAGCCACGGGAGGCGTGCAGGAATCCTTCCAGCGTCTGCTGTCGCTCGCGGTAGTCCTGCAACTGATCCCGTTCCTCTACATATTTGTGGCGTTGCTAAAAATCGGTAGCGATAAGAAATTTGTGCGCGGCCACTACGGCAAAGGAACGCTCATCTTTGCGGGCGTGAGTGGGTTGATCACGACCATCCTCGGCATCGCCCTGGCTTATTTCCCAGCGCAGCAGATCACTTCGCTGCTCTCGTATGAAATCTGGATGGTTGGTGGAACCCTTCTGTTCATCGGGCTGGCTGCATTCTTCTTCTACGTGTACGGAAGCCGAAAAGCGGCACGGAAGCTGGCGGCGAGTTCCCCGGCGGCTTAATAAAGCGGATTTTGGAGGTGGTTTATGTCTACAACGGCAAAGCCAACGGTGAAAACCTACCAGAGCTATATCAACGGTCAATGGCAAGACAGTTCTTCGGGCGAGACCTTTCCCGTTTACGATCCTTCGACCGAAGAGGTGATCGCCCACGTAGCTTCGGCAACTGCCGCGGACGTGGACAAGGCTGTAAAGGCGGCGCGCGCTGCTTTTGACTCCGGCCCATGGGCGCAAACCACGGCTCAGGATCGCGGCCGCATTCTCTTCAAGATCGCAGACAAAATTTGCCAGAACACCGCGATGCTGGCGGAACTCGAAGCGCGCAACTGCGGCAAGCCCATCGTGGAGGCCGAATATGACCTCGCCGATGTAGCCACCTGCTTTGAATATTATGGCGGACTGGCGAATAAGGTGACGGGCCACGTGAATCCCGTGCCCGCAAACGCGTTGAGCTTTACCCTGCGAGAGCCGGTGGGCGTCGCCGCGCAGATTATTCCCTGGAACTTTCCACTGCTGATGGCGGCGTGGAAACTGGCACCGGCGATTGCCGCGGGCTGCACCTGTGTGCTTAAGCCCGCGGAGCAGACGCCGCTGACGGCGATGGAATTGGCGAACTGGTTTGAGGAGGTAGGATTGCCGCCGGGCGTGGTGAACGTCATAAACGGCGTGGGCGAAGTAACAGGCGCGGCGCTGGTGGCGCATCCGGGTGTGGACAAGGTGGCGTTCACGGGTAGCGCGGCGGTTGGAAAGATCATTGTAAAGAGCGCCGCCGATACGCTGAAGCGCGTAACGTTGGAACTCGGAGGCAAGTCGCCAAACGTGTTTTTTGCCGATGCCGATTGGGAAGCGGCCGTGGATGGTGCGCTGTTCGGCGTTTTCATCAACCAGGGCGAGGTTTGTTCCGCGGGCAGCCGCGTCCTCGTCGAGAAGAAGATTTACTCGAGGTTCGTGGAAGCCATGACGGAAAAGGCCAAACGCATCAAGCTGGGTCCCCCCCTGGACCGCGAAACGAAAATGGGGCCGCTGGTCAGCAAGGAACAGTACGACCGCGTCACTTCCTATCTTGAGATTGGGAAGAAAGAAGCCAAGACCGCGATTGGCGGCGGTAGGGCAAAAGCGTTTGGTAAGGGCTACTACGTCGAACCGACCATTTTTTACGACGTGCAGAACTCCGCGCGCATCGCCCGCGAGGAAATTTTCGGTCCAGTAGCGAGCGTAATTTCATTCGAAAACGAAGCCGAGGCCATCCGCATTTCCAACGACACGCCATATGGGCTGGCCGCTGCGGTTTGGACGCGCGACATTTACAAAGCGTTTCGCGTGGTTAAGTCCATCCGCGCGGGCATCGTGTGGGTGAATCACATGCAGCCCACATACGTGGAAGCGCCGTGGGGCGGCTACAAGCAGTCCGGGTTCGGGCGCGAACTCGGGCCGTGGGGACTCGAGGAATACCTGGAGACCAAGCAGGTTTTCGTCAATCTCGATGAAGCTCCGATTGGGTGGTACTAAGAGTCTGCAAGAGATAGCTTGAAATTCGCACAAAGGAACATGCAACCATGAAAACGATTCAGATTCGCACCGAAATCCCTGGGCCCAAGTCGCGCGCGCTTGTGGTGCGCCGCGATGCGGCCATCCCGCGGGGCCCTGCACTGGTAACGCCCATTTGCGCAGCGAAGTCGGAAGGAGCATGGATCGAAGATGTGGACGGGAATCGTTATCTCGATTTTGCTGGCGGCATTGGCTGCTTGAACGTCGGCCACCGCCACCCGCTGGTGACGAAGGCGCTTCACGAGCAGGTGGACAAGTTCCTGCATCTCTGTTTTGGTGTGACTCCCCACGAGTCTTACATCGCTCTCGCCGAAAAACTGAATGCGCTCGCTCCCATAAGCGGCCCCAAGAAAACGATGTTCATCAATTCCGGCGCCGAAGCCGTGGAAAACGCGGTCAAGATCGCGCGGGCCTACACGAAGCGCCCGGCGGTGATTGCTTTCGAGGATGCGTTTCACGGGCGCACGCTGTTGACCATGACCTTGACGAGCAAGATCAATCCGTACAAGGTTGGTTTCGCTCCGTTTGCCCCCGAGGTCTACCGCATTCCGTATGCGTACTGCTATCGCTGCTCCTATAACAAAACGTACCCCTCCTGCGAAACGTTTTGTGCGCGGTATCTGGAAGACACATTCCGCCGCGTGGTTGAAGCCAATTCCGTCGCTGCGATCATCGCGGAGACGGTTTTGGGCGAAGGCGGATTCGTTGCCCCGCCAAAGGAGTTCTTTTCCATCCTGCGCGAAATCTGCACCAAATACGGCATTGTCCTCATTGCGGATGAAGTGCAGAGCGGCGTTGGCCGAACTGGTAGATTCTTCGCTATCGAACACTACGGTATTGAGCCAGACCTGATCACCACCGCGAAATCCGTCGGTGGCGGATTGCCGCTCGGCGGTGTAACCGGGCGCGCGGAAATTATGGACGCGGCGATTCCCGGGGGACTCGGCAGCACGTTTGCTGGCAACCCGGCAGCATGTGTTGCAGCCCTTGCTTCCATTGAAGCCATCGAAAAGGACGGCTTGCTTGCGCGTTCCACGGCCATTGGCAAGCGTTTCGAAGATCGTGTGAAGGGATGGCAGAAGAAATGGCCTCTAATTGGAGACGTACGCGCGCTCGGTGGTATGTGCGCGTTTGAACTCGTCCGCGATCGCGAGACCAAAGAGCCCGCCAGTGCGGAAACCAAGGAATTGGCAAAGTACGCCTATGAGCACGGCCTCATCACCATCACGGCGGGAACTTTGGGCAACGTCATGCGCATCCTGGTGCCGCTGGTAGTCACCGATGAGCAGTTCGACGAAGGCCTGGACGTGCTTGAAGCGGGCCTCACACACATTGCCGAAAAGAAGCAGGCAGTCGTTTCCCACGCCTGAACCTGCAATTCTCCTATCGAGGCGGCCTTATCGGGGCCGCCTTCGCTTTTTGACGCGGCTTGGGGGCGCGCGATCTTGGTCCACGTCACATGACGATGGAAGAATAGTTTTGCATCGGGAACGTGTCGGAAGCTACCATCACGAGAAGTGAGCACAAGAGAATCAGGAAACACTCGGAAATTTCCGTGGATGAATTCCGCATGGGTGAATAGAATAGCGACACCGCATCCCTTTTGCCACCATTCCAAGGAATGCACGGAGAATTGCGAAGAGAACTGATATAGCAGTATCAGGGATGATTTAGTAGCGGCCGTTGAAGGACAAAGAAGGGATACCCAAACGATGGCGAACGTAAACACGGAGAGCCCGAAGGTTACTGTAGGTGTGCCAAAGAGTTATATCGGCCCGCTGGCGATTGTAACGACTCTGTTTTTCATGTGGGGTTCGCTCACCTCTTTGAATGACGTCCTGATTCCGTATGCTCAACACGTTTTCAAGATCAGGCTCGCCGCCAGCATGCTGATCCAAACCGCATTTTTCTCCGCCTATTTCATATTCTCGATTCCGGCATCAAAGATCATTGATTGGATCGGTTATAAAAAGGCCATCGTAGTGGGACTATTCACGATGGTGGCGGCTTGCCTGGCATTCTACCCCGCGGCTCGAATTCCTTCTTTTCCCTTCTTCCTTGCAGCTTTAATCATTTTAGCGACGGGAATCACCATTCTTCAGGTTGCTGCGAATCCCTACGTGGCAGTGCTTGGAAAACCGCAAACCGCCTCCAGTCGATTGAATCTTACCCAGGCGTTTAACTCTCTCGGGACGGCAGTATTCCCCTGGGTCGGCGCGAGATTAATCCTCGGAACAACGGCTGCCGCGGTAAACCTGAATGCATCGGCGGAAGCCAATGCAGTGGTCAAACTTTACGTTTATTTCTTTGCGACAGCCCTTGCGCTGCTCGCGATTGGCATCGGGTTATCTAAGCTCCCCTCAATATCAGCTGCGCAGCATCACTTAGGGGAAAAAGTAGAAGATTCCGTTTGGAAGCACCCAAATCTAGTTTTTGGAGCAATTGGAATATTTGTGTACGTGGGCGGTGAAGTCGCCATCGGGAGCTCTATCGCTAATTACCTCGCGCTGGACAATATCGGTGGGTTTATTTCTGCAGCCAATATTCCGGACGCTGCTAATCGATATCGCGCAGCTCTCGCTGAGGCCGCAAAGTACATCTCCTTGTACTGGTTGGGGGCGATGATCGGTCGCTTCATTGGGTCTGCTCTCCTTCAGAAGATAAAACCCGGGAAACTGTTGGCGCTCGCCGCAATCATGGCTGGTCTCCTCGTCACGGTGTCGGTGTCAACCAGCGGTCATATTGCAATGTGGTCAATTTTGGCAGTTGGACTTTTTAACTCCATCATGTTCCCCTGCATCTTTACGATGGGGATCGCAGAATTGGGTCCGCTCACCGGTGATGCCTCCGGGATATTGAATATGGCCATCGTTGGCGGGGCCATCATTCCTTGGATCGTTGGCAAGGCGGCAGATCTCATCAACCACAGTTACTATCCGACGATGAATCAGGGAGAAACCAGTTGGGGACAGGGGATTCACATTGCCCTGATCGCGGCAGCTTTCTGCTATTTGTACATTCTCTTCTTCGCGGTCAGCGGGTCGAAGACGCGCAGCGAGCGCCTTTCAAATAGGTAGCTTTGCCGAGCCGGCTCATTGAATTGTGGATTGCGGTCACCACATCGGCGTGCATCACGCATTTCTTCTGCCGGTAATCTGCTACCTCTATATAGCCTTTTATGGGTTGCGTGGATCGCGCCCGGTAGGCGTTGAGTAGGCACTGCCAAACTCAGCGATGGCTATCTTCCGACTGGAGGGCGCCAAACCTCGGCTACAGCGGCGGCGCACAACTGGAGGCGCGCACGATCAACTCCGGTTCGATGGCGATCTCTTCGACAAAGGGCGCGCGGTCCTCGATACGATCGAGCAATGTCTGCGCGGCAATGCGTCCCATTTTGGAAAGTGGCTGACGCACTGTTGTAATGGGCGGAATGGAATAAGTCGCCAGCGCGATGTCATCGAATCCCACCACAGAAACATCCTCGGGAACGCGCAGCCCCGCTTCCTGAAAAGCGCGCATGGCGCCGAGCGCGGAAATATCGTTATAGGCGAAGAGCGCGGTGAAGGGAACATTCCGCGCAAGAAGCGCTTTGCCTGACGGATAACCCAGCAATGGAGTCGATTCCAATCCCTCCAACTGAACGATCAGTTCCGGCTTGATGGCGATGCCAAGTTCCTGCGCAACTTCCTGAATGGCGTCCCAGCGCGAAATCGTGTCCGAACTTTGCAAACTTCCGCGCAAAAACGCGATGTTTTGGTGGCCCAGGTGTTTCAGATGTCCTAACGCCAGTTCCGCCGCGCGGTGATGATCCAAAACAATATTGGTTACGTTTTCCACCTTTTGGTGGCCGGCAACCGCAACCGTGGGCAGCAAAGGTTGGTGGCCAATCGAGGTATCAATGGTGATGATTCCCTCGACGCCACGCGACATCAACATTTGCGAGTAGCTCCGCAAAAGTTCCGGATCGTGGCGGTGGGCGACCGTCAAGAAAAAGTAATTATTCTCCCGGAGGTACGCTTCGATCCCGCTGCAAACCATCCCGCCGTAGACGTCTCCAATCTCTTCCGCGATAACACCTACGGTCAGGCTGCGCTGCACACGCAGCGATCGTGCAAAAAAATTGGGGCGGTAATTCAGTTTACGGGCAGCATCCATGACCCGTGCGCGGGTATGGGCCGGGATGGAACGCGCTGCCGGCGAATCGTTCAAAACGGCGGAAACCGTGCCGGCTGTGAGCCCCAAATGGTCCGCAACTGCCCGCAGCGTAACAGCGCCAGATTTGCGTGGGCGAAGTAATTTCGTCGATTTCATAAATGGTTCAGATCCTCGTTAGAGGAATCTCCTCGAAGAACCGGGACTGTCCGGGTTGTTACAGACTCGCCACTGTGGCGAGCCGACACCATATGCTTAACCGTATTCTATCCCAATCTTGATGAAAAAGATGTACCAGGGAGCGCACGAAAGGAGGCGACACGAAGCCAGGCTAAGAAACGTAACAAAACGAACTGCATTCAGATTCGTGGCCACTGACAGGCTCGAACTTCCTGCAAAAGGTCACACCAACAAAACACCATTGCCGGATGTCCTTGGCTGGTGGCCATCTTCTCCCGAAGAGATAAACGATTTTCTAAGTGAATTACAAGAAGTGTGGCTTATAATCGCGCGGGGTAGCTATGAATCGCAGAATCTTAGTGAAGGATACGGCGTTGGTGTGTGCCAACGAGGCTGGCGATTCGCGTTTGAGAGTTTGCGAGGGTCATTCGGGGTGCTGAACAGCGATCGCAGCGATGTAAAATACCAGGATTTCAAGGAGCACAAACTCGATCGCGAAATACGGAGACTTCTGCGCGCCCACTGAGGAGAAACAATGCGGACAGTACGAGTGGTGAGTGTTGCTCTCTCGGCCATTCTGGCCGTGTGCGTCCTGAAAGCACAGGAAGGGCAGGGCCCGATGCTGCGCCTGAACGATAAGGAATATTTTGAGTTGCCGGGCCTGAACGTGATGGCTTTTCAGGACATTTATCCCGAGGGGCATCAGGCCGGAGTCAGCATTATTCAGAACGGCACGCGTGTGGCAACGAACGGAGATATCCGTTTGGATCCCACGCCCGGCCAGTGGCAGCCCATGCCCAAACAGGACAAGCGTGAGGTTCAGAAAGAGGCGAATGAGATTACCACCTGGCTCTCGTATCCGGATCCCGCGCGCAATCGCAAAGGCTACAATCCCATCGATTACCCGGACCTGAACTTCTCTTATCAGGTGCACGTGCGTGGCGAGGGCCAAGGCTTCCGCATCATAGTGGATCTCGATCAACCTCTGCCGGCTGCTTTCGTTGGCAAGGTGGGCTTCAACCTGGAACTCTATTCGGGTTCGCTCTTTGGCAAGACGTGGTATCTGGACGAGCACTCGGGGATTTTCCCACGCCAGGGAAATGGGCCGGATCAAATAGAAAAGGATGGAGAAGTGCAGCCCGTGCCGCTCGCCAGCGGGCGGCGTCTCTCCATTGCCCCGGAAATTGACGCACAACGCCTCCTCATCGAAAGCCGCACGGGAGATTTGCGGCTCTACGATGGGCGGAACAAGCACAACAATGGCTGGTTTGTGGTGCGCTCACTTGTGGCGGCTGGTGCGACGAAGGGAGCCATCGAGTGGGTTGTCCAGCCGCATACGATTCCGAACTGGCGGTACGGGCCGGTCGTGCACGTTTCTCAGGTGGGCTATCACCCCAATCAGAAAAAGACCGCCATTCTCGAATTTGACGCAATGGATAACAGTGATGATCCCGTGGTAGTGAAGCGCATCGGTGAAGATGGCGGTTACCAGGAAGTGCTTTCCGGCAAGGCCACGCCGTGGGGGAAGTTTCTTCGCTACAACTACAAACAGTTTGATTTCACGCCGGTGACCAAGCCCGGGATGTACGTTCTCGAATATGGCAAATTCCGCACGGAAGCGTTTCAGATTTCGCCGGATGTCTTCAAGCGCGGCGTCTGGCAACCGGTGATTGAGCATTTCCTCCCCATCCAGATGTGCCACATGCGCGTGGAAGAGCAAAACCGTGTCTGGCACGGCGCCTGTCACCTGGACGACGCCCGCATGACGCCGACGAATCACAATCACTTCGATGGCTATTTGCAAGGACCTTCCACGCTGACGAAATACCAACCCGGCGAAACGGTTCCAGGCTTGAATGTAGGTGGCTGGCACGACGCGGGAGACGACGATCTGCGCATCGAGTCGCAGGCCGATGAGGTTTCCATACTTGCCTCCGCTTACGAGTCGTTTGGATTGAATTACGACGACACCACCGTGGATGAGGCCAAGCACCTGGTCAAAATTCACGAACCGGATGGCAAGCCTGACGTGCTGCAGCAAGTGGAGCACGGGGTGCTCACTGCTCTGGGCAGCTACAATTCCATGGGTCGCTTCTACCGTGGCATCATCAGCTCGAATCTCCACCAGTACACCATGTTGGGAGACACCACCAACGCGACGGACAACCTGTTCTATGATCCGGCGCTCCACACAGGTGAAAAAACCGGAACGCACTCCGCGCTTGCCGATGATCGCTGGGTTTTCACGGAAGAAAACGCGGCGCACGAATACAAAGCCATCGCCGCGCTTGCCGCAGCGGGAAGAGTGTTGAAGGAGATGAATCCCAAGTTGGCGCAAGAGTGCGTTGCCGCCGCGGAAGAGTCGTGGAAGCAGGAACGCATCTCGACCAAGGGATTCCCGGAGAGGGTTGCCGCCGGCAGCGAACTCCTGCTGACCACGAAAAAACCGGAGTACGAACGGTTTCTTTTGGACCATCGCAAAGAGATTGTTGCCCAGATCGACCATACGGGTTGGTCCGTTGCCCGCGTTGTTGGCATGATCCATGACATGACTTTTGTGGAGGAGATCCGAAGTGCGGTGCGCACGAATTTCGCACAGACTGTCGAGAAGCAAGCCGCAACGCCCTTCGGTGTTCCTTACCGCCCGTACATCTGGGGCGCCGGTTGGGACATCCAGCACTTTGGCCGCGAGCAGTATTACCTTCACCGGGCATTTCCAGATATCGTCAGCGCCGATTACATGCTGAACGCGTTGAATTTCGTTCTGGGTGTGCATCCTGGCGAAAACACCGCCTCGTTTGCTTCGGGCGTTGGGGCGCGTTCGACAACGGTCGCCTACGGTTTCAACCGCGCCGATTGGACCTATATCCCGGGCGGCGTGGCTTCCGGGACCGCACTGATCCGTCCCGATTTCCCTGAGTTAAAGGATTTTCCGTACTTGTGGCAGCAGATGGAATATGTGTTGGGTGGCGGATCGTCGAACTACATGTTTCTGGTGTTAGCGGCGGACCAGGTATTGAGCGATCAGAAGTAAGCGAGAGGAAGCACATGAAACTCACGGTGGTGCGGGTGGTGCTTGCGGGATTGCTGATAGTGTGTGGACTCTGCTGCCTTTCTGGCACCTTTATATTGGCCTCGCCGGTGCAACGCGATTTTGATGTAAGGGATTTTGGAGCCGCCGGAGACGGGAAAACACTCGACACTGCCGCCATCTCGAAGGCCATCCGCGCAGCCAATGCAGCGGGGGGCGGCCACGTTATTTTCCCGCCAGGCGTCTATTTGACGGGAACCTTTGAGCTGTTGAGCAACGTCACGCTGGACGTGGAAGCAGGCGCGGTCATCCAAGGAAGTAAAAATGTCGCCGACTACGCTTCCATCGATCGGTATGGCTTTGGGAAAACGTACGGGACAAACAGCACCGGGGAAGGCAACCTCCTCGGGATCATTGTGGCGCGGAAGGCGCAGAACATCGCCATTATGGGGCAAGGCGTGATTGACGGCAGCGGCGACGACTTCTTTGACTTTAACGTGCCTCATAACGGAATGGATTTCGACCCGAAGTACACTCGGCAAGGCGCGGACTTCATGAAGGGCATATTGGAATTGGGTGACGGCCCCGTTGAAACCAAGACGTCAGGCCGCCCCGGGACGATGATCGTCTTCGCGGAATCCCGCAACATCCTGGTGCGTGACATTACTTTCCGGAATGCTCCCAACTGGACGTTTCACCTCGATCACTCGCAAGCCATTGTGGTTACAGGAGTGCATATCTTGAACGATTTGTTGCTACCCAATAACGATGGGATTGACTGTCTTTCCTGCAAGGACGCGCATTTTTCGGACTGCGATATCTACGCCGGCGACGATGATTTTGCTTTTTACAGCAGTGAAAACGTCGGCGTCACCAATTCCTCTCTGGAATCTCGCTCCGCCTCGATCCGCATGGAGAGCACACGCTACGCAACCTTCAGCAATCTCACCATTCATTCAAACCGCGGCATCGGCATTTTTGAACGCAGTGGAACAACCGCCCACGTCCTCTTTTCTTCGATTTTGATCGACACAAAACTCCTGACCGGCCACTGGTGGGGCAAAGCGGAACCCATCTTCATTGCCGTCGGCCCGCCAACGAGTGCTGGCGCCAAGCCTGAGGTGCGTGACGTGCGTTTCACCAACATTACCGGCGAAGCCGAAGGAGGCATCGTCGCTTACGGCGACCCCAATGCCTGGCTTCACGATATCGTTTTCGATCAGGTGAAGTTCCGTATCCGCGCGCCTCGGCTGAAAGTCAGCGAAATGGCAGGCGGCAACTTCGATTTTCGCTGGACGGCTACGGAAAAGGCCAATGCCGTGTTCAACCACGATATTCCCGGGCTCTACGCGCGCTACATCGATGGATTCGATATTCGTGGCCTGACCATCGAGTGGGCCGAAGATGTTCCGGCCTACTTTTCGAATGCTATCGAATGCGAGGATTTCAAGCTCCTGACTGTAGAGGCATTTTACGGCCGCCAGGCGCCTCACACCACCGCCAAGGAGTCTATTGTTCTCCGTCGCGGACAAGATGTGACCATCCGGAATAGCAAGGCTGCGGCGGGCACTTACATTTTTCTTTCTGGCTCCAACATCACCGGTGAAGGACTTTTTTCAGAAAATGATTTGCGTGGAGCCACTCAGGCCTTCGCTACTAAGAACGAATTCACACTGTTTGGCAATCTTATGCCGGGAAAACGCTAGTTCTTGCACCTTCTGGAGCCTTCGCGGGGCAGGACTTCTGGATTTTACTAAGCAGCGGACTGTAAGCAGCGAAACAGTCAGGATGTGAGGATTCCATGCGGCAGAAAGTCGGCAAACGAATGGGGTGCGTTCTCTCCGGCCTGGCCTTTTTATTCGCTTTAGGCGACAGAGCGCAAGAACCCACGAAGGAGAAACCAGCGCCCACCGCGAAAATCACCTACGTGCCGGCAAACCGAGAGAACTACCGGAAATTTCAGGATGAGGCGGAAACCATGTTGCGCCGGGATGTTCTAGCTGTCTGGTTTCCGCGCACTGTGGACAATGCCAATGGCGGGTTTAACTCCACTTTCTCGCGCGATTGGAAGGCCGAGCCCAGCATGGGCAAGTTTTCCGTTTTCCAGGGCCGTATGACCTGGGTCGCCTCCACAATTTCAATACGCCGTCCGGAACTGAAAGACGAATACCTCCCGATTGCCCGGCATGGCCTGGACTACCTTAGAAACGTACTTTGGGACAAAGAGGACGGTGGGTTCTACTGGGGACTTCAAGATGACGGCAAGATTTCGCCCTTTTATACGGATGGAAAACACCTTTACGGCATGGGTTTCGCCCTTTATGGGGCCGCGGCAGAGTTCCAGGCTACACACGATCCTCAAGCGTTGGAACTATGCCAGCGCGCCTTTCGCTGGATTGATGAACACGCGCACGATGCCAAGAATGGCGGATACTTCGAATGGCTCACACGCGACGGAAAGCCCATTTCCGGTCATCCCGAAACCGGGATGATCGAATTCTCCCCGGTTGCGGGCTTTCCCGTGGGCTACAAATCCATGAACACACACATCCACTTGCTCGAAGCGTTCGCGCAACTCTACGAAGTCTGGAAAGACGACACGCTGCGCAGCCGTCTGCAGGAATTGCTGGCCATCGTCCGGGATAAAGTGTGCGTTGCTCCTGGCGCCATGAATCTTTACTTCACCAATGAATGGCGGCCATTTCCGGAGCACGATTCGTACGGACACGACGTCGAGACTGCCTATCTGATGCTCGAAGCGGAAGATGTCCTGGGGCAAGGTCACGATCCGAGAACGGAGCGCATGGCCAAGATGCTCGTGGATCATGCTTTGGCCTATGGCTGGGACTCCACCAATGGAGGTTTTTTCGCAGAGGGCACGGCCTACGGCAAGCCTGAAATCAAGTCGAAGGATTGGTGGGTGGAATTCGAAGGGCTGAACGCGCTTTTGATGATGCACGAACGCTATGGCCGTAACGACGAACGCTACTGGAAGGCGTTCCAGCTTCAGTGGCAATTCATCGAGAAATTCCAGATTGATCCGGAATTCCATGGCGACTACGGTTCGATTCTGCCGAACGGCAAACCCGCCAGCACCACCAAGGGTGAAATTTGGAAAGCGGCGTACCACGATGGACGGGCTTTGCTGAATGTTACGGAGAGATTGCGGAATCTGAGTGAAAAGGGAGTCTATTAGACTTAGAAAGCGGAGGCTAGTATGTCGCGAGTGTTTCTGCTGTTAGCAAGCGCATTTCTTATTTTGGGCGTCGCGATTCAACTCGGCGCAAGACCAGGAACCGAGCCGGTCGGAATTTTCGAAGGGCATGGAGACGTGGGCACGGTGCTCCATCCCGGTTCAGTGATTTACGACGCCTCCAATCAGAGCTACGCCGTGGCCGGCAGCGGCGAAAACATGTGGTTCACCGCGGATGCGTTCCAATTCGTCTGGAAGAAGGTCTCCGGAGATGTTTCGATTGCCGCCGATGTAAACTTCCTTGGCCAGGGCAAGAATCCCCATCGCAAAGCCGTGGTAATGGTCCGCCAGACACTCGATGCCGATTCTGCGTATGTCGATGTGGCCCTGCACGGTGAAGGTCTGACGTCAGTGCAGTATCGCGACGAAAAGGGAGCTACCACGCACGAAACTCAGTCTAATCTCTCTGCGCCCCGCCGTATCCAACTGGAAAAACACGGTGATTACGTCTACATGTTGCTCGGAAAAGGCGGCGACCCCACTCAGGTTGCGGGCGGTTCCATCCGTGTTCCGATTCACGGCGAATACTACGTGGGCATCGGTGTGTGTTCGCATGAAAAGGACCTGATTGAAAGGGCCGTATTCACCAATGTCCAATTGCAGGCGCCACCCGTGGTTTCCGGACAACCCGCTCTCTATAGCACCCTCGAAACGGTCCCCATCGAGTCCACGGACCGCCGGGTCGTTTACGTCGCCCCAGGACGTTTTGAAGCTCCCAACTGGATGCCGGATGGCGCATCGCTTCTTTTCAATCGCAACGGCCATATCGAAAAAATCTCCGTGAGCGGCGGCACGCCCGAAACGATTGAAACGGGTTTCGCGAACCGTTGTAACAACGACCATGGCATTTCGCCGGATGGCCACCTGCTGGCCATCAGCGATTCATCGCAGGAGGAGCACCGTTCGCTCGTTTACGTCCTGCCGATCACCGGCGGCACGCCCAGGCCGGTCAA
>Ga0209517_10002318_pt1 | contig 27101 bp, 16 predicted proteins | sample PeaSoiMetSII2010_FD_187695 | JGI IMG/M metagenome (GOLD analysis project Ga0209517, IMG submission 187695) | Peat soil microbial communities from Weissenstadt, Germany - SII-2010 (SPAdes) (version 2) | ecosystem: Environmental > Terrestrial > Soil > Wetlands > Peat | place: Germany...
AAGCTGAGGATTGACCTGACGATCAGCGCCGCGGCCACCAGCGTGACGGTTACGGGGGAGGCCGCAGACCTCATCGAAACGACGCCCACCAACCACACCGATGTGGATCGCGGCTTGTTCGACAGGCTGCCGCTGGAAAGTGAAACATCGTCCGTCAGCTCACTCGTTACGCTTTCCACGCCGGGAATTTCGGCGGACTCCAATGGTCTCTTCCACGGCATGGGTGATCACGCGGAGAATTCGTTTTCTGTCGACGGCCAGCCCATCACGGACCAGCAGAGCAAGGTTTTTTCCAATCAGATTCCCATGGATTCCATCCAGTCGATCGAGGTAGTCCCCGGCGCGCCGCCCGCCGAATTTGGGGATAAGACGAGCGTGCTGATTAAGGTCACCACGCGCTCCGGTCTGGCCGAGACCACTCCGCATGGCGACGTGACCGGGTCCTACGGCTCCTTTGGCTCGTCCACGGGCAGTTTCCAACTTGGCTATGGAGGCCAGAACTGGGGAAACTTCATCGCCGTGAACGGTTTGAACACCAGCAGATTTCTCGATCCTCCTGAGTTCACCGTGATGCACGACAAGGGCAACGAAGAGAACGTGTTCGACCGAGTGGACTACAAGCCCAGGCAAGCCGACTCGCTCCAGCTTAACTTCGGCTACACGCGTTCTTGGTTTCAAAATCCCAATTCGTTCGACCAGCAACTTCACGAGGGTTTCACCAACCCTCTGACCGGCAGCCCCCTGGGCCCTACGGACGAGCGCTCACAAATTAACACCATTAACGTCGCCCCGAGCTGGACGCGCCTGCTTAATGCGAACACCGTGTTTACGTTCGGCGCCTTTCTGCGGCGGGATCAGTATAACTACTACCCGAGCGCTGACCTTTTTGCCGATTTGGCCCCCGACCTTCAGTCCGAAACTATCGGTCAGGGCCGGACGCTGAACAACATGGGCCTACGGACAGAGGTGACCTACGTGAAGGGTATTAACAACGTAAAAGCGGGGGTCACCTTTGAACACACATTGCTGACGGAGAATGACAGCATCGGTATCGTCGATCCAACCCTGAACGCGGTTTGTTTCAATGCCGACGGGAGCATAAACACCAACCCCTTGGTGAACAGCCAGGCGCAATGTGGCGGCCCACTCGATCCCGGGGGGACGGCAAATCCCGCCTTTAGTAGCGTCCTCGCGCCCCACGACTTGACGCGCGGAGGAGACATCTTCTCCTTTCAAGGGCACACCGACGTGAAGGAGGTCGCAGCCTACGTCGAGGATCAGATCACCAAAAAGGATTGGTCCTTTAACCTCGGACTTCGCGGGGATACGTATAACGGCCTGTCGACCGCCAAACAACTGGAACCGCGGCTCGGTATCGCTTACAACATCAAGCCGAGCAACACGGTCCTTCGCATCTCCTACGCCCGCTCCCTGGAAACTCCATTTAATGAGAATCTGGTCATCGCAAGCACCGGGTGCGACTACCCGTTCCTGGCCGTGCTGATACCGCCGCCTGGCGTCACCTGCAGTCTGGGAGCGATCCATCCGGGCTGGCGCAACGAATTCCACGCCGGCCTGGAGCAGGCCTTCGGGAAGCACTTGGTTCTGGACGGCGAGTACGTTTGGAAGTACACCCACAACGGCTATGACTTCGGCACTGTGGGCGCCTCGCCCATCTACTTCCCCATCGAATGGACCCGCTCAAAGATTCCCGGATGGGACCTGCGCGCCACCGTGCCGGCCTATCACGGCTTTTCGGCCTTCGTGGTCGCATCCAGCGTGGCCGCACGATTCTTCGCACCGCAAGTCGCCGGTGTCCCCATCATCCCACCGGTCAGCGGGGTCTTCCGCATCGACCACGACGAGCATCTCAACCAGACGACGCACCTCGAGTATCAGCCGTGGAAGCGAGGGCCCTGGTTTGGGTTCAACTGGCGGTACGACAGCGGACTCGTGGCCGGCGCCACGCCGTGCTATAACCCCTCAACTGCAACCTGCCAACCGACGTCGACCTTGCTGGATGGCCAACCCGCGATAGCTATGCTCAACACCATTACCAGCGCGCCCCTGACTGCTGATCAGGAGTTTGAGGCGGGGTTCAGCTGCAACGGCGTAGGCGCGACCCCTTTTCAGCCTCTACCCAGCACGTGCCTTGCGTCACAGTTCAGCTCCAAGTTCATTAAAGTCCCGGCGCCAGGGACGGAGAATGACGACCACAATCCACAGAGAATCCAGCCACGCAGCTTGTTTGATCTTGCGGTGGGCGACGACAACCTGTTCCACGGCGACCGCTACAAATGGAGCCTGCGCTTCACCGCCGTCAATCTGGCAAACAAAGTTGCGCTCTATAATTTCCTTTCCACCTTCAGCGGAACTCACTACGTCACACCGCGAGCCCTGACGGTTGAACTCGGCTTCCATTTTTAAATTCGCAGGGGCGGTTCGCGAACCGCTCCTACGTCCGGTGACATTTCAGCGGAACCCACTATGTGACGCCGCGCGCTCTGACGGTGGAACCTGGATTCCACTTTTAGCGGGTCGAATCTACATGAATCGCCCTTGGAGTCTTTGTGAAAGTCCCAGTCAGGCTGCCATTCCGAGCCTTCGCTGTCATCCTGAGCGCAGCGAAGAGCCTGTCCTGAACGAAGTGAAGGAATCTCGCTCTGAATCTTTTCAATCGCAGGGCGAGATTCCTCCTCGCCTGCGGCTCCTCGGAATGACATACTGATTGAGTACTCATACAGAGAAGGTGTGAAAAAATCGCGCTGTCATGCTGAGCGAAGCGAAGCATCTGCATTTATGTCCTTGAAAACAAGCAAATGCAGATTCCTCGCTTCGCTCGGAATGACAGGCCTTGGTGGTTTTTTCACACCTTCAGACTCCTGGGGAGAGGATGGCGGGCTCGAGCGCGTCCGCGCGCAGGGGAGCCGGCCGATGGGAGGTGATTCGAATTGAGGTCGTTCGTAGCGTTCCTGCTCTTGATCTCTCCGCTGTCCGCCGCCGCTCAGGGAAGCGGCCAGGAGGCCCCGCCATCGATGCCCGGTATGTCCATGCCCTCCTCAGATCAGGAACCAGGCACCGCTGGCATGCATGTGCAACCGCAGAACTTCCTCGAAGCCATTGAGGCTCACACGACTTCTGGCACCAGCGCTGAGCCGGATTCCACTCCCACCCCGATGCTGATGACCATGAAAGGCTCGTGGATGCTCATGTTCCACGCCAACGTGTTCATCACCGATGTGCAGGAGTCGAGCCCCCGTGGTCGAGCCAAGCTTTTTTCCACCAACTGGCTTATGCCGATGGCTCAACGCGGGCTGGGCCGAGGCATCTTCACGGTTCGTGCCATGCTAAGCCTCGAGCCTGCGACCATAACGGGACGGCAGTACCCGCTGCTATTCCAGCAGGGTGAGACGGCTTATGGGCTTCCCATCGCAGACGCTCAGCATCCCCACAACTTGTTCATGGAGCTTGCAGCTCTGTACGACTTGAAACTGGCTTCGAACGCTCTGCTCTCCTTTTACGCGGCCCCCGTGGGCGATCCGGCGATCGGGCCGACGGCGTATCCGCACCGGTCCTCTGCCTTCGAGGATCCCGTGGGCGCGCTTGGCCACCATCAGGAGGATTCAACACACATCTCTGACGACGTCGTGACAGTTGGACTCACTTATCGCGTGGCGAGGATTGAGGCCTCGGGATTCCATGGGCGGGAACCGAATGAAAACCGCTGGAACATCCACCAGGGCAGCATCGACTCATGGTCAACGCGCTTGACGCTTCAACCCGGAAAGAACTGTAGTGGACAGTATTCTTACGCGCGCATCGCAAGTCCGGAAGCGCTCTCTCCCCAGGAGAACCAGGAGCGCATGACCGCTTCCCTGATGTACAATCGCCCCCTCCAAAAAGGCAATTGGGCCAACACCCTCGTTTGGGGGCGGACTCGCTCGCTGTCCGACAACGCTGTTTTCAACAGCTATCTCGTGGAGTCCACGCTGCGCTTCCGGGTCAAGAATTATGTCTGGACGCGCCTGGAAAACGTCGAGCGGTCAAATGAGCTCATCCTGGGCGAGGCCCCTTTGCCTGCCGATTTCGAGGAACAGCCGGTCGGGATGGTCCAGGCTTACACCCTCGGCTACGACCGGGACTTTGACCTCGTACCGCATTTAGCCTCGGCCATAGGCGCGCAAGTCACAACCTACGGCGTCCCAGATCGCTTAAGGCCCACCTATGGCGGGCATCCCGCCGGCGTGGCTCTCTTCGTGCGCTTACGGCCCTTTTCAGGAGGTGGAAGATAGTAACTCCCCTCCTTCGCAGGAGGAAGGGCCGCATGGGCGTTGACCTAAGGCGCAAGGACTTCTAGAGCCGCGGAGCGGCGGCAGATAATAGCCCACGGCGTGAGCCGTGGGACCCGATGCGGCGTTAAGAGTCATAGCCCCGGACGGGGCGACAGACGTCCTGCGGAAGCCTCTGCCGCCCCTCCGGGGCTAAGATAACTCTGGGTTGCTCCTTGATCCCACGGCTTGCGCCGTGGGCTACTCTCTGTCGGCCCTCCGGGCCTGTACTTGCGGTCATTCAGGCCTACATTGCCGTCCGCCGAGGCATTAGGTTAACGCTTTTGAGGAGGGGCTGGAGGTGGTGGGCGGCGGCACTGACGAACACCAACCTCCCCTACAGCCTCCGTAGGGGCAGGGCTCGCCCTACCCGCGTCGGGGCCGGCAGAAATGGGGGACGGCTTGTCGTCCCCCTACGAGCTTCTGACTCAGGACACTACGAAGATGCCGCTTGGTCCCGAAGGCTTTTTGCTTTTTCGGCCATTTTCCTGGCTTTTTTGCGCTTCCCTTGGCGCGAGTAGAGATCCGCCAGATTGACGTACGCCCTGGCCAGAGCGCGAGCATCGGGCTTCTTCTGTTTGGCGATCAGGGTCAATGCTTCGGAGTAGGCCTCTTCCGCTTCCGGCAGCTTGCCCTCTTGTGTGTAGGCAAATGCCAGGCTACTCAAGGAAGTCAGGACTTGGGGGCTTTCCGGTCCGAACACTTTCTTCCGGATGGCAAGCGATCGCAAGTAGAGCAAGTCCACACTGACCTGTTTGTACTCCACTAACAAAACTCCGGCCAGGTTGTCGAGGACCTCCGCCACGGCTGGACTGTTCGGTCCCAGGGCTTTCTCGCGTATGGCCAAGGCACGCCGCAGGAGGGGTTCGGCCTGGGCGTATTTCTTTTGCGAGAAATAAAGCTCTGCCAGGTTGTTGAGATTGCAGGCCACATCGGGGTGGTCCGGCCCCAGGTATTTTTCCACAATCGAGAGTGAACGCAAGTACATCGGTTCGGCTTCCGCATAGCGCCCTTGAAGGCTGTAAAGGGACGCCAGGTTGTTCACCGAGTTCGCCACCTCAGGGTGCTCGGGCCCGAAAGCCGCCTGGCGCACCGCCAGTGACTTCTTGTAGAGGGATTCGCTCTCGGCATACTTGCCTTGCCGCAGGTAGAGGGTTGCGAGGTTATTGAGGCTGGCCGCAAGCGCGGGATCCTGTGGCCCCAGGGTCTTCTCTTTGATGAAGACTGCCCGCCGGTAGAGCGGCTCAGCTTCCTCCAGCTTGCCCTGCTCCCAGTAGAATTCCCCGAGGTTGTTGAGTGCGTTGGCCACTTGGACATGTTCCGGCCCTAGGCTCTTCTCACACAAGGCGAGGCACTCACGGTATAACGGCTCAGCCTCCGTATATCTACTTACGCAGGTGTAGAGGGACGCCAGATTGTTGAGTGTGGTCGCGACTTCGAGGGGTTGGGGGTCCGCCTGCTTCTGCCAGATTTCCAGGGCTCGCCTGAGAACCTGCTCCGCCTCGTTGTACTTCGCCTCGCGCTGGTAGAGGACGCCCAGGTTGTTCAGGACTCGAGCCAAACGCGGGGCGGTTGGCCCGCCCGTCTCCGCTTCCTTTTCCGCTTGTAAGTACTGAGACTCCGCTTCGCCGTAATGTCCTAGGCTGTATGCTCTCTGGGCGGACTTGAGTGCGTCTTCCGCAGGGCCTGTCTGCCCGAATGCACTCCATGGCAACAGAGCGAGGCAAAACCACCAAAACCGCAAGTCCCGCATGCGGTATCCCCCAATAACCGTCTGCGTGAACGTCCGGGTAGCGGCGCGGTTCTGGCCGGCATTGGGCCCTCAACGGCTCACGCCCGCCTGAAGGCAGCCGCTAACATGGCTCGAATCCAGCCAAGTGCTGGATGGGGTACTGACTGCCGTTCACAGGAGGAAGGTCAGGCAAATTTGTTGCCAGTTAGAAAGTTCTAAATATTACACAAGTCAGGAAGAAGCTGGGGACCTTCTGTCCCTGATCCGGGAGCGTAGCCTTGGCATGGCCGGCTAGCCGCCCAGACCGCAGCGGAAAGTACGGCCGGGTCGCAATTCCGGACAAATGTGACCCCGGGGCAATGGGGATTTTGACGCATTTCAGATTCTTCAATCGAGGTGGACTTTCTGTCTCTTGACAAACACAACAGCATAGGCTACACCGTTGAGGGATCATGGCTTCGGAGTGCGGCAGCGGTTTGACAGATTCGTCGAAAAGCGGGTTGGCGCAGACGTTGCTTTTGAACGTCTGCGGTGCGCCGAAGGCGCAGTTCGGTCATATTGTGCCACGCGCGCTGACTTGTCCCTTCGGGAAATCGCAGACCCCACACTTCGGGGGTCTGCGCCATCCGGGATTGGCGCGGTGGGAGCAGCCTTTCGACGGGAACAAAGCGAGAATGTCTAAGAAAACAAAGGACCCGGCAAGAAGGCAGGGCTGGCGCAGACGTTGCTTTTGAACGTCTGCGGTGCGCCGACGGCGCAGTTCGGTCAATTTGTGCCACGTGCGCTGACCGGTACCTTCGGCACATCCGAAACCCCACATTTGAGAACGTGTGGGAAAATCAACCGCCGGTCATCCTGAGCGGAGCGAAGGACCCCCGCAGCTACTTACAGCCCAACGACTTACGAACAACTGCAGAGATCCTTCGCTACGCTCCGGATGACACCTTGTTTCCTTACGGATTCTGACGAATTTGGACATTTAGTGCGATTAGAGGCAGGTAGGAACACAAATTGCCCGTATGTAGGTTGTACGAGGGTCGTAGAGTGTTTTGACCCGAAGGTGGATTCTAAATCCCAAGGTAACTCAAGATTCAATGGTAGCCGACCTTCAGGCTGGTTTATAGGGGTAAGTCTTCTATGAGCATCAACATTGGGTTGGACATCGGTGCTGTCAGTCTTAAGCTCGCGGCCATTGGATCGCCGTCGGACGAGCCGCTTTTCCACAGCCTCGGTGACAAGTCACTCACGTTCTACGAATCCTCGTTTCCAGCCGGGAGTCCTTTCGCCGGACGGCCTTTAATTCTCAGCCGGTACCGGCGTATTCAGGGAAGCCCCATCCAGTCCACGTTCGACCTGCTGCAGGAACTCTACGAATACCTGCCGGAAGAGAACGTGGAAGGAATTCGTGTGACCGGTTCCGGCAGCCAGCTTCTGGCGAAAATCCTGGGCATCTATTTTGAGAACGAATTCCGGGCCATCGCCAAGGGGGTGCGAACCTTCAACCCCGAAGTGCGCACCATCTTCGAAATCGGCGGCGAGTCTTCAAAATACCTGCGCCTCGATCCCGAAGCGGTAGGAAAACACCTGGGAATTGTGGATTACCAAACCAGCGGCGAATGCGCGGCGGGCACAGGGTCGTTTATCGACCAGCAGGCTACGCGGTTACTCTACAGCGTCGAGCAGGTGGGCGAGGCGGCATGTGGCGCGAGCTGCGCGGCGCGCATTGCGGGACGATGCTCGGTGTTCGCCAAGACGGACATGATCCACGCTCAGCAGAAAGGCTATACCACGGAGCAGATCTTGCGCGGGCTGTGCGATGCGGTGGCGCGAAACTTCAAGTCCGGCATCGTCAAGGGCCGAGCCGTGGTTGCGCCGGTGGCTTTCATTGGCGCGGTGGCGTTAAATGCCGGCATCTCAACCGCTCTGCGGGAGACGTTCAAGCTGGGAGTTAACGAACTTGTGGTCCCGGAGCTCTATTCCTGGCTGGGGGCGGCGGGCGCGGCCATGCTGGAGGCGGAAGATTGGCGGAAGCGCTCCTTCAAACGCATTCATCAACTGCGGCAGCATGAGGCCGCGAAGAAAAGCTTTGCCTGCACGGAAGCGCTTTCGATGAAGAACGTCCTGCTGCTGCGCGATCGGGTGGCGTCTGCCGGGATCTCAGATTTGAAATCTGAGATTTCAGAGCAAACCCGGCCGGCGGGGATTTCAGATTTGAAATCTCAAATTTCAAATTTCAAATCTCAAATCTCAAATGAACCTCAGATCTCAAATCAGCCCGAGCGAGAGCCGTCAAACGGGAAATCCGGAAGCTCAAGAGCCACCGGAGTTGGCGTTTCCGATCTCAAATCCCGAACTTCAAATAAGGTCGAAGCCTACCTGGGAATCGATATCGGCTCGGTGAGCACCAATCTGGTGGTTATCGACGCGGCAGGCAATCTTCTGAAGGAAATCTATCTCCCCACGCAGGGGCGTCCCATTGAAGTTGTTGACCGCGGCCTCAAGGAGATCGAAGCCGAACTGGGCGCCTGGCTCGACATTCGCGGCGTGGGAACGACGGGATCCGGACGAGAGTTGATCGGCGAACTGGTGGGCGCCGACACGGTGAACGACGAAATCACCGCCCACAAGACCGGCGCCATGCACGTCTGCCAGCAAATGGGCATGGAACCGGTTGACACCATCTTCGAGATCGGCGGGCAAGACTCGAAGTTCATTCGCATCGAGAAGGGCGTGGTGGTGGATTTCACCATGAACGAGGCCTGCGCGGCGGGCACCGGCTCGTTTCTCGAGGAGCAGGCCGAAAAGCTGGGGATTTCCATCAAGGAGGAGTTCGCGCGCCTGGCCCTGGCCTCCGCCAACCCCGCCCGCCTGGGTGAGCGCTGCACCGTCTTCATGGAGCGAGACGTTACGTCGCTCGTATTGAAGGGCGCGGAAGTAGGTGATCTGGCGGCGGGACTGGCTTACTCGGTGGCCTTGAATTACCTGAACCGGGTGGTGCGGGGAAGGAAAATCGGCAACGTCATCTTCTTCCAGGGCGGAACCGCTTACAACGATGCGGTGGCGGCCGCGTTCTCGCAAGTCCTGGGCAAGCAGATTATTGTTCCGCCGCATAACGGCGTGATCGGGGCCATCGGCATGGCGCTGATTGCGCGCGAGCGTATGAAGCATGCAAGCCAACCCAGCGGATTCAGGGGCTACGACCTGCACCAGGTGCAGTTCACGGTGCGGGATTTTGTCTGCCGCGCCTGCTCGAATTACTGCGATATGAAAGAGTTTACGATCGAAGGCGAGCGCACCTATTGGGGAGACCAGTGCTCGGACAAATTCCGCAAGCGGGCGCGCTCCGACCGCAAGCCGATCCTGGAAGACCTGGTGGAATATCGCGAAAAACTGCTGGAAGAAGTTCTGCTGCCCCCCAAGGGCTCGAAGCGTGCCGTAGGCATCCCCCGCAGCATGTTCTATTACGACCGCTTCCCCTTCTGGTGCGCCTACTTCCAGGAACTGGGTTTCGAGGTCACGGTTTCGGCGACCACGGACCGGAAAATCTCCGCCCGCGGAGAAGAGACAGCCGTGGCCCAGCCATGCTTTCCGGTTCAGGTCGCCCATGGGCATGTCCTGGACCTGCTGGACAAGAACGTGGACTACCTGCTGCTTCCGAATATCGTCAATGCCGAGGCACCGGACCAGGTGGTGGATTCGCACCTCTGCCCCTGGAATCAGACGCTGCCGTTCGTGGTGCGCGCGGCGGCCCCGGTGGAGCCTATGCGCGGCAAGCTGCTGACCCCCACCGTGCACTTCCGCTTCGGCAGGAAGCATGTGGAGAAAGAGTTGGCTGAGTTTGCTCGCACTCTCAGCTTTTCCCGCAAACAGAGCGATCGCGCCGTGACCGCGGCCTATGCCGCTCAGGGGGCCTTTACGGATGCGATTCTGGAAGCGGGCGCGGAAGCGCTGGCCCAACTCCAGGCGAGCGGCGAGCCGGCGCTGCTCCTGGTGGGGCGGCCTTACAACCTCTATGACCGCAGCGTCAACTGCGACATCCTGCGCAAGCTGCGCTCGCTTTACGGCGTCAACGTCCTTCCCATGGATTTCCTGCCCCTGGATTCGGAAGACATCACGGAAGTTAATGCCAACATGTACTGGAACTCGGGCCGGCGAATTCTGGCCGCGGCGCGATTGGCTAGCCGCCACCCCAACCTGCACCTGGTTTATATCTCAAACTTCAAGTGCGGCCCCGACTCATATATCAAGTCGTTCCTTGACGATGCCGCGGGCAAGCCATCCCTGGTGCTCCAGTTCGACGGCCACTCCAACGACGCAGGCTTCGTCACCCGGTGTGAAGCTTACCTCGACAGCAAAGGATTCCTGAGATGCCCCTCTTCGACCACCGTCATGTGAGCCGCCGCATTAACGCCGGCCATCCCCTTTGGGGTAAGACGGTTTACATCCCCACTATGGCGGAAGGCAGTTCGGAGGCCTTCGCGGCCACTTTTCGCTGGCTGGGCATCGATGCGCAGCCTACTCCCCCCTCTAACGAGCGGACGCGCGAATTAGGGGGTAAACACACGACCGGCGACGAGTGCTACCCGGCCAAGGTCACGGTGGGCGATTTCCTGCGCGTCATCGAAATACCGGGATTCCGGCCCGCGAAGACTGCCTTCTTCATGCCCACCGCCGAAGGTCCCTGCCGGTTCGGCCAGTACGCCCCGTTCCTGAAAAAGGTCTTGCGTGAGGCCGGCTACGGCGACGTCCAGGTGCTATCGCCGACCAGCCAGAATGGCTACGCGGACTTGGGCGACATCACCAATGCATTTCTGCGCGCCGGCTGGCGGGCCCTGGTAGCATCCGACACGATTCATCGCGCGCTGCTCAAAACCCGTCCTTATGAAACCACTCCAGGCGCCGCGGACGGCGCTTTTCAGACCTCGCTCCAGGACTTGTGCCAAACGCTGGAAACCAGTTGTGGGGATATGGACTGCCAACTCCTGAGTTTGGTTGAAGCGGTCATTCGGGCGCGCGAACGGTTGCGGCGTGTGCCCGCGAGATACGACCCCGAAACCCCCTTAATCGGCGTCGTGGGGGAGATTTTTTGCCGGCTCAACACGTTCTCCAACGAGGACCTGATCCGCAAGTTAGAGGGCTACGGGGCCGAGTGTTGCCTGAGCCACATCGCCGAATGGGTAGCCTACACCAACACCGAACAGGAACGAAAGCTCCGCCTGCGCGGACGCGTCATCTCGCTGGATATGCTCAAGGCGCGTTTGCGCTCCTACATCCAGCATTCCGATGAGCACGCTTTGATCGCCCCGTTCCATGAGGATTTCGTGGGTTACGAGGAGCCGGAAGTCGAAGAGGTGATCGAACTGGCTTGGCCCTATCTGCCCGTCTGCGGTGCGCAGGGTGAGATGGTGCTGAGCGTCGGAAAGGCAGCTTACCTTGCCCTGCACGGCGCGGACGGCGTTATCGACATCAGCCCCTTCACCTGTATGAATGGAATTGTGAGCGAGGCGATCTACCCCAAGCTCAGCAAGGAATACGGCGGCATCCCCATTCGCAATTTCTACTTCGACGGTACACAGTCTGACCTCGACCGGGACCTGGGCATTTACCTTGAACTCGCCCGATCCTATCGGGAGAAGAAGCCCTTTCCCCGCAAGCTTGCTCCCTGCTTCAGCCAGCCGGTGGCGTCGTAGTACTTAATGACTGAAATGGCCGTCATAACGGGGTGCTGTGGAAGGGCGGGGCTGAAGCCCCGCCCTTCCTAGGATTCCGCAATATGACGCGGACTTTTGTCAGCAGGTACTAGTTTCGGCGTAGCGCCCCGACCTGTCGGGGCATCTGCCGACCCTTCGCTTTGCTCAGGGCAGGCTCTAAAGGTCGGCGCTACCAGTCAGATTAGGACACTACCAGCCAACCGGTGTGGTGAGGTAGTTTCAAGAGAGGAAACCTCCGGCCTGGATTTATCGTCTAGTAATAGCAGATTAACAGTAAAGGGGATTGACAGTTGACCGGAGGCGCGTTATTGTTAGCTGCGCAATAACGCGTAAGTAATATAACGCCTGACCCCGATATGCCCGGTCGGTCCCTCGTGCTACGAAAGCTGTTGTGGGTTACGCAAGAAGGAGAACAATCCATGATTAAGGGCACGAATCGCCAGGGTTCTTCCGACAGTATGCGCATGGCGATCTTCGCTGACGAGATTGCCAGATCGCTTCGCGAAATCTCCTTTCACAAAAGAGTCTGGGATCGCGACCGTCGCGTGATATCCCAGGCGCTTGACGTCTTGACCCAGATGATGCAAGGGGCGGAGGGAAATCCCAACCCAAGATCAAGCAGGCCGGCGCGGGCGTCGCTACCCTACGCGCAGGCCCTCGAAGCCGTTAAGGCCATGCGCCTGGATCGCGGCTCGTTTGAATCGGCTCAGAAGCTGTTCGAAGTGCTTGTCTCGGAGTTGAAGGACTTACAGGACGAGCGTAATTATAACGTGCTGTATGTGGAGCAGTTTTTTATCGCTGTCCGCGATGTCGCGTTCCACCTCAGTCTGTCAGATTACTCGGGAATCTTCCTGCATGCAGCTTGACTCGAGCTCGTGGGACGGCAGTCAAGGCTTTCTCCATTCCTCCCAATCCTTCAATATAGCTTTCGTCATTTCCTGAGCCGCCTCGTGCAGCCAATCGGGCTTCCGCTTAGCCAGATCGCGGCGTACGGCCTTGATCGCATCCTTGCTTCCCAAGTGGATATTTGCGGTCTCGAACCCCATGGCGTAGAGCAGCCGTTCCTCATCACGTCTTTCGGGCAGGGAAGCCAGTTCGACTCGGGAACAATGCGGGGAGAGCCGGCGCACAATCCATCGGCCGCGCAAATGCACAAAGGGGTCCAGCACCCGGGCGGCTTTCGTGATGATCGTCTCGTAGAATATCTTCTGCGAGCCTCTGCCTTCATTGGCCCAAACACACGCCGAGGGCGCCAGCGCCTTCGCCTCGCGGGCCACCCTGGCTCCTCCCCAATCCGCAATGGCCACAAAACGTTCCCGGCCCAGGCTCCCTAACCCCGCCACCCGATGGGAAACGCGATAGATCATGCCCCGCTCCGGCATCAGATCCTCGATCGCTTTCCTGGCGCTCTTGGGGATTTCGCCCCGAAGCGTGGGCAAGGCGTTCATCTTTCCCCAAAAATGCACGGGGTCGCGGAGTTCGCCGGTGACGGTTTCACGCAACCACTTGTGATCTTCTTCCAGCACGAACGGCTTGCCGCCTTCCTCGAGGCCTTTCCGATAGCCGGTCAGGATACTCTTGCACGCGTCTTGAGTGGCCAGTCTCAAATGGTTGGCCGCGACGGCGAGGTGCGTGCTCGCGGCGAGCCTGACGAGGTCATTGGTGTACGCCATGGGAAAGGCCTCGTCAAAGTCGTTCACGCCCCAGATCAGGCGTCCTTCGACGTCGCGCCAAGTCCCAAAATTCTCCAGGTGAAGATCGCCGACCGCCAGGACTCTGGGCGCTTTGGCAACATCCAGACGAAGCCCCCGCCATAGTTGATCCCAGCGATAGTAGGTGGCGCGCAGATAGGGGAAGGGCGCCTCTTCCATCCGGGAGTGCTTCAACGTTATGTCTGCCGGAACCAGGTTCAAGCGCTCGCCCAGCCACGCTTCGTACCGCTTGGTCGCCTTTTTGATCCGCATTTGTGCTCCACCTGACGTAGCGTCGTCTTCAGGCCGTCTGCCGGCCAGGGTTCACGACATCTTGCAGTGATCTCCGAGCGGCGACATCGTCGCCGCAAATCCAATGTAATCCCCTGCCCCGGCTCGTCATCTGCCACCCGTCGCTCGTCGCTGCCTTTGGGTTATACTCACCACAGTATGAAGCTATTTCCAGCCGGGAAACTACCCCCTCGCATTTTCCAGGGACTCTTGGCCGCGTGTCAAGTCCCAAGAAACTCCCGGGTTGTCCTGGGGCCGCGATTCGGCGAGGATGCCGCGGTAATCGACATGGGCGCTAACTATCTGGTGGCGAAGACCGACCCTATTACTTTCACCTCAGAGCGAATCGGCTGGTACGCGGTTAATATCAACGCCAATGATGTCGCAACTATGGGAGCGCGCCCGCGCTGGTTCCTGGCCACTTTGCTGCTTCCAGAAACGAGCACTTCCTTGTCGCTGGTCCGCAACATCTTTCGAGATACGCTCCGGGCTTGCGCCGACTTAGGTGTGACGCTCTGCGGCGGTCACACGGAGATTACGCGCGGCCTCGACCGCCCAATTCTGGTTGGGCAAATGCTCGGTGAAGTGGCCAAATCCAAGCTGGTTCGAAAAGAAAGTCAGCGGGCCGGAGATGTCGTGCTGCTCACGCGCGGCATTGCGATCGAGGGCACCGCGATCCTTGCCAGGGCGAAAGGCCAGGCCCTGGGCCGGGAACTGCCCGGGAAAATACTTCGCCAGGCGCAACGCTTGCTCTTTCGCCCCGGGATAAGCGTTGTCCGAGACGCCTTGCTGGCCGAGCGCAATGGCGAGATTCACGCCATGCACGATCCAACTGAGGGCGGATTGGCGTCGGGTTTGTATGAACTTGCGAAGGCCGGCGGCGTCGGTTTGCGCGTCTACAAAGACAAGGTCCCCATTCTTGAAGAGACACGGCGTTTCAGTGAAGTTCTGGGGTTTGATCCTTTCGCCTTGATTGCCTCGGGTTCCCTGCTTGTCGTCGCGAGTGCTAAGTCCGCGCCAAACCTGCTCCGCGCGTACCGGCGCCGTAACGTGACAGCCGCAATCATCGGCGAAGTAAGAGAAGCGGTAGAAGGCGTCCAATGGGTCGAGAATGGCCGGACAAAGCCTCTCCGTGTTCCAGAACGCGACGAAATTGCGCGCTTGTTGTAGGTGGAGACGGTTTTACAGGCTGCGGAAAAAGTCTGTCTGCCATGCTGAGCGCTTCGCTGTCACCCTGAGCAAAGCGAAGGGTCTGCAGTTTGCTCGCTCAGGGAAAACTTCGCGAAGCATCCGCAGTATATCCTTGAAAAACAACCAAATGCAGCGCCTTCGCTTCGCTCAGGATGACAGCACGGGGACTTTTTCCGCAGCCTGTTTAGGCCACCGCTTAGCGAGGTGAATTCGACGCTACGATTTCAAACTGAGATACTGCCTGAGTTTGAAGAGTGATTGGCGCAGAGACTCATTCGTGCTACACTATGAAAGTGAGCTGGGTGGTATCCGCTAAGCTCGCGCCGTCTTAGGTATGCTCCGATTCAAAAAATGGGGGACATGACAGGGTCAAGGCTCATCGCCTGAGGACGCCTGGTAAAGGCTTCCATCGCGAGTTGGCTCGACGGGTTGGTTGGGAACCTGTTTGTCGCGTATCCCGCAACGGTTATCTGCCGCGCAAGGCTTGCTCCCATCCTCTTACGACACTATCATGAATGCCTGGCTCCAAGTCCTGAATTATCTTAAGACAAAGGTGAACACGCAGAGCTACCAGACCTGGTTAAGGCCTACCCGGTTCAGCCACGTCGACAAGGAAGCAATTGTCGTCAGCGTTCCGAACCGCGAGTTCCAGGAGTGGATTCAGGATAACTACGCCTCATTTGTCGCTGAGGCCCTGCAGCATCTCAACATGGGGATCACGGAGATCCGCTATGTTCTCGGTGAAAACGCAGAGAAGAAGGGTGCGGGCAGCGACGCCGCGAAACCTCTGCAAAGCAAACTGGACTTCGACTCCGTCGACCACTTGCTCAATCTCAAGTACACTTTTGACACCTTTGTAGTGGGCTCTTGCAACCAATTCGCTCATGCTGCCGCCCACGCCGTTGCACAGCAGCCGGCGAAAGCCTACAACCCGCTCTTCCTCTACGGAGGAGTTGGCTTGGGCAAAACGCATCTCATGCAAGCGGTAGGCCACACAATCAAGCATAACTGGAAAGAAATGCGATTGGCCTACGTGTCGTCAGAAGCTTTCACGAACGATGTCATCAACTCCCTGCGGAATGACCGGATGTATTCCTTCCGGGAAAAGTACAGAAACGTCGATGTGCTGCTCATGGACGACATCGAGTTCATCGCGGGCAAGGAACGCACGATGGAAGAATTCTTCCATACGTTCAACGCGCTCTACGAGGCTCAGAAGCAGATTGTGATATCTTCCGACTGCCCGCCAAAGGACATCCCTGGTTTGGAAGAGAGGCTGCGCTCCCGGTTTGCCTGGGGCCTGCTCGCTGACCTGCAACCGCCCGATCACGAAACGAAGCGGGCCATTCTGGACAAGAAATGCGAAGCTATACCGGTTACTCTACCCGAAGAGGTCAGCGATTTCATCGCGCGCAAGATTCGGTCCAGCATCCGCGACCTCGAGGGGGCGCTGACGCGACTGGTGGCTTACTCTTCACTCACCGGAGCCGAGATTTCCCTATCTATGGCGCAGCAGGTGCTGAAGAACTTGGTCGACCTCGGCGAACGCCGCGTCTCCATCGAGATTATCCAGCGCGCCGTGTGCCAGGAGTTCGGCTTGTCGCTCCCTCAGTTGCGCTCCAAGAACAACAGCCGGCCCGTGGCCTACCCTCGACAGGTGGCAATGTACCTTGCCAAGGAACTCACTACTGCATCACTGCCGGAAATCGGCAGGCAATTCGGCGGGAAACATCACACAACTGTGTTACACTCTATTAATAAGATTTCGGCATTGCGCCAGTCGGACAGAGATTTGAACAGACTTCTCAACAGGCTTCGCGATAGTCTCAGTTGAACTTAGCGGCTTTGGAAAGATGTTCATGATGAGAAAACTTGTGAATTTCTCCAGGCTGCCCGGCAGCGCAGCGAAATTCACAGCCCAGAGAATTCGATTCACAGGACGTGTATCTGTAAGGGGATGTCGGCCAGAGGCTTGCACACTTTTCCACACTTGCACAGTTCCTACTACTAAGAACACTTCCTGATAGGATACTAATGAGATGGATTTCTCTATCGAAAAGTCTAGCATCTTAAAAGAACTGGCTCTCACTCAGGGAGTGGTTGAGAAAAAGACGACCATTCCTATTCTCTCTAACCTGCTGATTGAGGTCGAGGGGGAGAATCTCAAAATCAGCGCCACCGATCTTGACCTGGGGGTGTGTTGCAATTGTCCTGTGAAAGTAAAGACGCCGGGCTCCGGAACCATTCCTGCCAAGCGTCTTATTGAGATCGTGCGCTCTCTTCCGGAGGCCGAGGTTCATTTCAAAGCGCTCGAAAACCACTGGGTCCAGGTAACGTGTGAACGCTCGTCATTTAAACTGGTGGGAATGGCAAAGGACAATTTCCCGATGCTGCCGGTCGTCCCGCCGTCATTGGCTGCACTCCCTGCGAATGTGCTTGCGACGGCCATTCAGAAAACGGTCTTTGCCATCTCCAATGAGGAATCTCGTTACACTTTGAACGGAGCTCTGTTGCTGCTCAGACCCGCGAGCGTGGCGATGGTGGCGACGGACGGGCACCGGCTCGCCTTGATTGAGCGCGACATTGAGGTTGCAGGGCTTAAGAACGAGCTGAAATTGCTAATCGCCAAAAAGGCGATGGGCGAGCTTGTGCGCTTGCTATTGGAGGGGGATGGCGAGTTGCCGGTCAGCATATCGAAGGACGAAGGCCACCTCTTCTTTTCCATGGGCCAACGAGTGCTGATTTGCCGCATGCTGACGGGTCAATTTCCAAACTATGAGGCGGTTCTTCCTCGCGAAAACAATCGCATCCTGCAACTTGAGAAGGAAAGCATTTCGGCGGCAGTGCGTCGTGTAGCCTTGCTTGCTGACGAGCGCTCAAGGGCCGTCCGTATTCACTTGGAGAATGGACAGCTCGAAATATCCTCCTCGAGCGGAGAATATGGCGAGGCCCGCGAGGTTCTTGACACGGCCTACCAGGAAGAGGCCATGCAAATTGGCTTCAACTATCAGTACTTGCTGGACTTCTTCAATGTGGTGGAAGGCGCTGGAAAGATCTCTCTGGAGCTGAAGGACGAGCAGAGCGCCGGCCAATTTAGGCCGGTTGACGGCGGGGCGTACCGGTATCGCTACGTGGTGATGCCCATGCGGATTTAGCGAATTACCGTCGTCACCCCCGGGCAAGCGAGGGTCCATTGTCCGCCCCGAGTACAATGGATTCCCGCTTGCGCGGGAATGACGTGCGGCGCGTAAGTTTTGTTCGCGAGAGGGCCGATAATTCTGTCGAGTGGTTGTCACTCATCATGGGACAGTGAAGTGGAGCCGGCGGGGAGACGCTTTCTCTGCCGGCTTTTTTTGTCATAGGGATTAGAACGGGAGGTTGATGGAACACGTGAGCAAGCAAAATCCTGGAGAGCCTAATGGGGCCCCGGCCTACGACGCCGCCAGCATCAAGGTGCTTGGCGACTTGGAAGCGGTGCGCAAGAGGCCGGCGATGTATATCGGATCGACGGGCCTCATGGGACTGCACCACCTGGTGTGGGAAGTGGTGGACAATTCCGTCGACGAGGCGGCGGACCACCACGCCGATCGAATCGACGTCACGGTTCACAGTGATAACTCCGTGACGGTTGTCGACAACGGGCGCGGTATTCCGGTCGATTTGCACAAAGAGGAAGGGCGATCAGCGGCGGAAGTGGTGATGACTGTTCTCCACGCCGGGGGAAAATTCGACACCAACAGCTACAAAGTCTCAGGCGGTCTGCACGGCGTTGGCGTTTCGGTGGTCAATGCTTTGTCCGAACGGCTGGATTTGGAAATATGGCGTGACGGCTACACGTGGGAACAGGCCTACGAGCGCGGTAAGCCTGTACAACCTCTGAAGCGGGCCGGCAAGACCGAACGCCGCGGGACCAAGATTACCTTCCTGCCTGATGCCAAGATCATGGAAACGGTCGAGTTCAACTACGATACCTTGGCTCAGCGGCTGCGTGAACTTTCTTTCCTGAACAAGGGCCTTACCATCCGCCTGAAGGACGAACGCACCGACAAGCAGGCGGAGTTCCACTACAACGGTGGAATCATGGAGTTCGTGAAGCACTTGAACAAGAACAAAGAGGTGCTCTCCGCTACGCCAATTTACGGTGAGGCGGACCGCGACGACGTCCACATGGAGTTTGCTCTCCAGTACAACGACGGCTACGCGGAGTCGGTCTTCTCCTTTGCCAATAATATCAACACCGTGGACGGCGGCACCCACCTGTCGGGTTTCCGCTCGGCGCTCACCCGGGCCATCAACCAATACGGCCAGAACCAGGGCCTTTTCAAGGATGTGAAGGAGAACCTCCAGGGTGAAGACGTTCGCGAAGGTCTCGTAGCCGTGGTCAGCGTCAAGCTGCCCCAACCTCAATTCGAAGGTCAGACCAAAGGAAAGCTCAACAGCGACATTCAGAGTTTAGTAGCCAGCTTCGTCTACGAAAAGTTGATGGAGGCTTTCGAGAAGAATCCGGCCATAGGCAAGAAGATCTGCGCCAAGGCCATCGACGCTTCACGCGCCCGCGAGGCTGCCCGCAAGGCGCGGGAGTTAACGCGTCGCAAAGGCGCGCTCGATTCCGGAGGGCTGCCAGGCAAGCTGGCCGATTGCCAGGAGCGGGATCCGGAACGCTGCGAACTCTTCCTGGTCGAGGGTGACTCAGCCGGCGGCTCTGCCAAGCAAGGGCGCGACCGGCGCTATCAGGCCATCCTGCCGCTAAGAGGCAAAATCCTTAACGTCGAAAAGGCGCGCTTCGACAAGATGCTTGGCCATGAAGAGATCCGCGCCCTCATCACGGCGCTCGGCACCGGCATCGGCAAGGACGACTTCGACGTCACCAAACTGCGCTATTCGAAAATCATCATCATGACCGATGCCGATGTGGACGGATCACACATCCGCACCTTGCTGCTTACCTTCTTCTATCGCCAGATGCCGGAACTCGTCGAGCGCGGGCACATCTTTATCGCGCAGCCGCCGCTCTATTTGATTAAGAAGGGGAAATCGCTGCGCTACATCCGGGACGAGAAGGAGTTTCGCCGCGAAATTATGCGCCGGGCCACCGAAGACCACATCGTCGAGGTCGGAGACGGCAAGAAGACAAAGCTTGAGGGGGGCGATCTAACAAACTTCCTGATGGCGCTCGCCGAGTACGTAGAGCTGTTTGACAAGCTCGAGAAAAGGATTGGTGATGACCGCCCGGTTAACGCCATGCTGAAAGCCGAACTGGGCAAGAAGATGGAGCTCGAGAACAAGGATAAACTCGAGTTGGTTGCCAAGGAGCTCAAAGCGGAAGGGTTCACCCCCCACCTGCGCCTCGATGAGGAGCACAACCTTTACACTTTGGCCTATTCCAGCGAGACGCTGGGCGAGCGCATCATTGATTGGGACCTGGTTTCGAGCGCCGACTATAGGCGCCTGCTAGACCTCCACCGCCGCGTGCGCGACTTCGACAAGCCGCCCTTCCTCATGTCCACGAACGGCACCCAGTTAACCATCGAAGACCGCCGGCAACTTCTCGAACACGTCATGGCACAGGGGAAAAAAGCCTTCACCGTGCAGCGCTTCAAGGGCCTGGGAGAAATGAATCCCGATCAACTCTGGCAGACCACCATGGACGCCGAACAGCGCTTCCTCCTCCAGGTCAGAGTCGAGGACCAGGTCGAGGCCGATTCCATCTTCACCGTCTTGATGGGCGACGTCGTCGAACCCCGCCGCCAGTTCATCGAAGACAACGCGCTGGATGTGAAGAATTTGGACATCTAGGCGGCGCGTGGTTTGGCCCACCTTGCATTTTTTGTGTCACTAGTATATGCTTGTGTCACTGTGACTGAGGAGGGACACATGCAACAGCAGGCGCGCGTCCGGATCGGCGAGAAGGGCCGCGTGGTTATCCCCGCCTCAATCCGCGAGGCGCTCGACATCAAGGTTGGCGACGAGGTTGAACTGCGAATCGCCGATGACGAACTGCGCCTCTCGACGCTGAAGGGCCGAATTGCAAGAGCTCAACAACGCCTCCGGCGATATATCAAACCGGGCCGTTCGCTGGTGGACGAGTTGATTGCCGAGCGACGGGAGGCAGCTAAGCGTGAGTAAGGTGGTTCTGGACGCCTCTGCCCTGCTCGCGTTGCTCAATGATGAGGCCGGAGCTCAGGAATTAACCCCTGAACTCCTGCGGGATGCGACCATCAGTACGGTCAACCTCGCAGAAGTGCAAACGAAACTTGTCCGCGAAGGCACAGACGCCGAGGAGGCATGGGACTTTGCATTGGCTCCCATCTTCAATCCGGAGCCGTTTACCGTCGAACAGGCAAGAATAGCCGGGACCCTCGTGAAGGACACGCGCCCGCTGGGGTTATCGCTGGGAGACCGGGCGTGCCTCGCGCTGGGAATAATGCTCAAAGCGCCTGTCTATACGGCCGACCGACTTTGGAAGAACCTTAAGTTAGGCGTCCGGATTCATGTAATCCGGTAGGCTGTCCGTCCGTGTCATTCTGAGAGAGCGTTATTTTTTTGGATATTGCGAAAAAGTGCCATTGATAACAAAAGAGTTAAGTGCTCGAAAATGGCCAAAAATCCAAAAAAATCACAAACTCTGAGCGAAGCGAAGAATCTCTGCAGTTGGCTTGTTTTCGAACTGCGTAGATCCTTCGCTGCGCTCAGGATGACAGTGAATGGACCCCGAATAAAAGGCGAAACAGGGAGTTTGATTAATGGGTGATCAAGAACTTTTCAAGCCGTCGCGGGAAATCCCGGTCAACATCGAAGACGAGATGCGCAAGTCGTACCTCGACTACGCGATGAGCGTGATTATTGGCCGGGCGCTTCCCGACGTGCGCGACGGGCTTAAGCCGGTGCATCGGCGCATTCTTTACGCCATGTACAAAGAGGGGAACACTTCCGACAAGCGTTACATCAAGTGCGCGGGCGTGGTGGGCGAAGTAATCAAGAAATATCACCCCCATGGCGACGCGGCGGTTTATGACACCCTGGTGCGCATGGCGCAAGATTTCAACATGCGCTACCTGCTCATCGACGGACAAGGAAACTTCGGCTCGGTGGATGGCGATCCCGCGGCGGCCTATCGGTACACCGAATGCCGCCTGGCGCGCATTGCGGAAGCGATGCTGGAGGACATCGAGAAGGAGACCGTAGACTTTACTCCCAATTTTGACGAGTCCACAGAAGAGCCCCTCGTCCTTCCCACTCGCGTGCCGAACCTGCTGATCAACGGCTCGGACGGCATCGCCGTCGGCATGGCGACCAAGATCCCGCCGCACAACCTGACGGAAATCATCGACGCCACCATTCTCCTGATCAACAAGCCCACGGCGTCGCTCGAGGAAGTACTCTCGCTTGTTCCCGGCCCCGATTTCCCTACTGGCGCCTACCTCTACGGCAAGAGCGGAATCAAGTCCGCCTACGAGACCGGCCGCGGGCAGTTCACCATGCGAGCCAAAGCGGCCATCGAGCGGCCCACCAAGGAAAAGCAGCAGATCGTCATCACCGAGATCCCGTTCCAGGTGAACAAGTCAAAAGTGATCGAGCGCATCGCGCAGCTCGTTCAAGACAAGAAGATCGACGGCATCTCCGACGTGCGCGATGAGTCCGACCGGGATGGGATGCGCATCGTAGTGGAATTAAAGCGGGGCGAACAAGTGCCGGAAGTTGTCCTGAACAACCTCTACAAGCACACCCAACTCCAGGAAAACTTCGGCATGATCATGCTGGCCATCGTCAATGGCCAGCCGCGCACTCTGCCGCTCATCGAAGCGCTCCAACTCTTCATCGATCACCGCGTGACGGTGGTACGGCGGCGCACCGCTTACGATCTCCGCAAGGCGCAGGAGCGCGCGCACATCCTCGAGGGGTTCCTCAAGGCGCTTCAGCACCTCGACGCCATCATCAAGCTGATCCGCGCCTCGAAGACGCCCGCCGAAGCGCGCCAAGGCTTGATCGACCGCTTCGAGTTCACCGAGCGGCAGGCCCAGGCCATCCTCGAGCTGCAGTTGCAGCGCCTGACGGCCATGGAGCGCGACAAGATTCAGCAGGAATATGACGACCTGCAAAAGAAGATAGCCGAGTACCAGGAAATACTGGCCAGCGAAAAAGTGCTGAAGAAAGTGATCGTAAACGAGTTGAAGGAAATCCAGAAGGATTACGGAGACGTCCGGCGAACCGAAATCATCGAGGAGCAGGCGGAAATCAAGCTCGAGGACCTGATCGCGATCGAGGACGTGGTGATCACGGTCTCGCATTCGGGTTACCTCAAGCGCACCCCCCTCAGCATTTATCGCCAGCAGGGACGCGGCGGCAAGGGACGCCAGGGAATGACGACTCGCGACAACGATTTCGTCGAGCACCTCTTCATCGCCTCCACCCACAGCTACATCCTGGTCTTCACCAACACCGGCAAGATGTATTGGTTGAAGGTCTACGAGATTCCGGACGTGGGCGCCGCGGGCAAGGGCAAGAATGTGGTCAACCTGGTGAACCTCGCCTCCAGCGAAAAGGTGGCGGCCGTGGTCGTAGTCCGGGAATTGCCGGACGAGCCCAAGGATGTAACGATCGACGGCGAGACGTATGCCGTGGAGGGCTACGTGATCCTGGTGACGCGCCTCGGCCTCATCAAGAAGACGCGCCTCGCGGAATTCTCGAATCCGCAATCTCGCGGAATCATCGCCATGAAAATCGAGGAAGGCGACGCGCTAATCCGAGCTGCTATGACCTCCGGCCGCGACACGATTTTCCTCGCCTCCCATGAGGGCATGGCCATTCGCTTCCCGGAGAGCGACGTGCGCGACATGGGCAGACAGGCTTATGGCAATTATGCGATGGACCTCGAGAAGGGCGATTATATCGTGGGCATGGAGATTGTGGGCGAGAAGGAGTTGATCCTCTCCGTCAGCGAGAGAGGGTATGGCAAACGCACGCCCATCACCGAATATCGCTTGCAATCGCGCGCCGGCAAAGGCGTCATCAACCTCAAGACCGTGGATCGAAACGGCAAGGTTGTGGGGGTGCTGAGCGTGACCGAAGAGTCAGAGGTCATGATTATCAGCCAGCAGGGCAAGATCACTCGCCTTGATGCCGGCACCATCCGCGAATCGGCCCGCTCCACGCAAGGCGTCAGGCTGATTAACCTCGAAGAAGGCGACGAGGTCGCCGCAGTCTGCCTGATCAGCACCGAAAACGGCGAGACCGAGTCCCCGCAGCCGAAACTGATTCAGTAGCGCACTTGCAAATTGAGCGGCCCTCTCCCTTGGAGTCTGTCTGAAAACGCCTCAAGACTGTCATTCCGAGCGAAGCGAGGAATCTCGCTCTGGATGTTTTCAAGGCAGTGCGAGATTCCTCGTCGCCTGGGGCTCCTCGGAATGACAGATCAGTCGAGTCATCACACATACTCTCTTGGGGGGCGGGAGGCGTGAGAGGTCAGTTGCTGAGCCCGACAGCATAGAGGTTCTACTTAGGAGGCCGCTAGTGAGGACGCTCAAGCCGGCACCGTGGATTCGAAGGTCGCTCGCGTCGGCACTTTTCCTGGCAGCTACGGTTCTGGCCGGCTCCACGGGTTCAGGAGAAAGGCCGAAGGAGTTCAAGTCACCGGACGCCAGATTCACGGCGGTCATTGCTCTCGCGGATAAGAAGATAGGATTCGAGAAATACGAGAGCCGCATTTCAATTCTGCGTAGCGGGGGTGTTCAGGTCAGCATGCACGACTTCTCATCTGAGGACGGTGAGCACGGGTACGGCGTCGACGGGGCGCAGTGGACGCCCAACTCGCAGTATTTCGTTTGTCGAATGAGGAATTCGGGCGGCCACTCGCCAATGTACGTTCCTGTGGCGTTCTGGAGTCGTAAGACGAATCACTTCTATCAACTGAACGACTAATCGGCGTGGTGCACGTTCGCAATTGCTGCGCCTGACAAAGTGCAAGTGAATTCATGGCCAAGCTTGGAGCCGGCGACCGTCTCGCTTCGTGCAGTGAAAGAAGGTGAGGTTACAGAGCTTCGCTAGTTTCTCCGTGGCGGCATTTGGCGCTCAGTTGACGCTGTTGTGAAGGGGAAGAGACCCCTCACCCGTCCGTCGACGGCTGGAGAAAACGCCGGCGCCGGACACCCTCTCCCCAAGGGAGAGGGCTCGCACTTCGACGGAGGGGCGATTTGAGTCTTGGGCCCTTTGGCGGTATCCTCAAAGAGTGGGGGACGAGATGAATGAACTGGAAGTGAAAGAAGGGAGATTGCTGGAGCAACTGCGGCAGGTGCCGTCGCTCGTGGTGGCCTATTCAGGAGGCGTGGATTCGGCGTACCTCGCTTATGCGGCGCACCAGGCGCTGGGCGACCGCATGCTGGCGGTGACGGCGCTGAGCGCGAGTTACTCGGCGCGCGACCGGCAGGAGGCGCAGGCCGTGGTGGCGCGCTTCAAGCTGCCGCACGAGTTCATCTCGACGGACGAACTCTCGAACCCCGCTTATCGCGCCAACAATTCCGACCGCTGCTATTTCTGCAAGGACGACCTGTTTGACAAACTCGATGCGCTCGTCGCCCAGCGCGGCTTTGCCGCTGTCGCCTACGGCGTGAACGTAGACGACCAGGGCGACTGGCGCCCTGGCCAGCGCGCGGCGCGCGAGCACAAGGTTCTGACCCCGCTGCTTGACGCGGGCCTCACCAAAGCCGACATCCGCGAACTTGCCCGCCGGGGCGAGGTGCCGGTGTGGGATCGCCCTGCCTCGGCTTGCCTTTCCTCGCGCATTGCTTATGGCATTGAGGTCACGCCGGAACGGTTGGCGATTGTGGAAAAGGGCGAAGAGGCTCTTCGCGGGCTTGGCTTCCGGCAGTTCCGGGTCCGCTATCATGAGGAACTGGTTCGCATCGAGATCGCTTCTGAGGAGATGCCGCGCGCGCTGGATTCCGCGATGGCTCGCAGGTTTGTCGAGATTTTCAAAGAGCTCGGCTTCAAGTTCGTCACCTTGGATCTTGAAGGCTACCGCACAGGTTCCATGAATTCCCTCCTCGTGAGCATTCAAAAATAAGTCTCAAAACAACTGCGGAGATCCTTCGCTGCTATGAAAATGGCGGAAGCTTTTGTTGAAAATACAGGAGTTACCTCCAAAGAGCCATTTTCATGCACAGTGGTGAGCCGAAGGATCATGAAGTCTGTGCTCAGGATGACAGGTTTCCAGTGCGTTCCCTCGTCGTCACGCCGTGGGCTATTCCGCACGGCCGCTCCGTTGCTGATATAATTCCCCAATTCTTCGGGACGACCGGAGGTCACTAATGTCTGCGCATAGTCTTTTTACAGCTTATCTTCTCGCAGCCGCCGCTCTGCCGGCAGCAGCCCAGAATCAGGCTCTTATTCAGCGGCTCGGATACCCAGCCGACGCCAAACTGCTGATCATCCATGCCGATGACCTGGCGGTTGCGCACTCGCAGGACATGGCAAGCTTCGAAGCTCTGGACAGGGGCGCAGTGTCGTCCGCCAGCATCATGGTCCCCTGTCCCTGGCTTACGGAAGTGGCGGATTACGCGAAGGCTCACCCGGAGGCCGACCTCGGCCTGCACCTGACCTTGACGAGTGAATGGAAGACCTACCGGTGGGGACCTATCACGCCACGCGACCAGGTGGCGTCATTGCTCGATCCGCACGGCTATCTCTACTCCGACGCCGGTGAAGCCGTGCGGCATATCAAGCCGGAGGAGGTCGAGCGGGAGGTCCGGGCGCAGGTGGAAACCGCTTTGAAGATGGGAATCCACCCCACCCATCTCGATTCACACATGGGGACGCTTTTCACTAAGCCTGCCTTGATGGCGGTCCTCGTTAACGTCGCGCACGAATATCATCTGCCTTTTTTGGTATTGAAGATTCCCGGCGTGCCGGCCGACATGTACTCAGCGCTCAGACCGACGGACGTGATTCTGGATCGCGTGTTTATGGCCGCACCGCCCATCAAGCCGGAAAACTGGCTGAACTATTACACGCATATCCTGAAGACACTGCCGCCCGGGGTTTCGGAGCTCATCGTTCACCTTGCCTGTGGATTCCGGGGCATGATGATGGCGATTCCAAAATGATCGTGATGGCCGTTCCGAAATGATCGGAATATCGATTCCGGGGTCATCGTGATGACGAT
>Ga0209517_10002319_pt1 | contig 27092 bp, 20 predicted proteins | sample PeaSoiMetSII2010_FD_187695 | JGI IMG/M metagenome (GOLD analysis project Ga0209517, IMG submission 187695) | Peat soil microbial communities from Weissenstadt, Germany - SII-2010 (SPAdes) (version 2) | ecosystem: Environmental > Terrestrial > Soil > Wetlands > Peat | place: Germany...
CTGGCGGAGAGAGTGGGATTCGAACCCACGTTAGAGTTTCCCCTAAACACGCTTTCCAAGCGTGCGCCTTCAACCACTCGGCCATCTCTCCGAATTGCAAGTTGACGGTTTGAGTTTACCATCCTCGCGGTTTCCCTCCCTGTGAGCGTAATCGTCTCCGTGGTTGCTCATCGACTTCCGTGGAAGCGTATACAGCCCGGCGCCGCCTCATTTATAGTGCCGTGTTGCCTGCCGATCGCGGAATTCCTCCGCTGCAGTGAACCTTTATTCGAAAGAGGCATCCTATGTCAGGTATCTCCCGCCGCAATCTGCTTGGTTCAGGACTCGCGTTCTCCACGTCGTCTCTCGTTGCCCGGTCGGCCTGGGCGCGCGCCGCTGCTGCGTTCGCCGATGCACCTCAGGCCGGTGCTGCCGGAGCCTCGTCAGCCATCACGCCGCGCGAGAAATTGCTCTTCGACTTTGGCTGGAAGTTCCAGTTCGGCAACGCAGATGACCCCGCACGCGACCTCGGCTTCGGAAAGAATCAGGAGGGCTTTGCCAAGACCGGCAGCTTCGACTTCGCCAAGGTCGGCTTCGACGACTCAAAATGGCGCTCGCTCAACCTGCCCCACGACTGGGCGGTCGAATTGCCATTCGTCTGGGACGAATCGCTTGCCTCGCACGGATTCAAGCCTCTCGGCCGCAAGTATCCCGAGACCAGCATCGGATGGTATCGGCGCGAGTTCGACATTCCGTCGAGCGATGCCGGCCGCCGCGTCGCCGTCGAGTTCGACGGCGCTTTCCGCGACGCGATGGTCTTCGTTAACGGCTGTTATCTCGGCCGCAACGACAGCGGCTACGCGCCTTTCCACTACGACGTCACCGACTTTCTCGCCGTCGGCGCCAGGAACTGCATCGTCGTCCGCGTCGATGCCAGCTATGGCTCCGGCTGGTTCTACGAGGGCGCGGGAATCTATCGCCACGTCTGGCTCACCAAGACCGATTCGTTGCATATCGGCTGGTGGGAAAGCTACGTTCGCTCGTCACTCAAAGGCGACTCCGCCGATCTGGAGTTGGCAACGATGGTCGAGAACGAAGGCCGCCAGACGGAGAGCGCATCGGTCAGTTGGGAGATCCTTGATTCCGCAGGCAAAACAGTCGCCACTGCTGAAGCGCCGACGCAGCCCTTCGGTCCCGGCACTCGCGCAAGCTCTATCGCAACCGCTCAGCTTTCGCAAGCCACACTCTGGTCGCCCGACACGCCGACCCTTTACACGGCCATCGTCACCGTGAAAACCAATGGCCAGCCGCGCGACGCCGAGCGCATCACCTTCGGCATTCGTACCGCGCACTTCGACGCCAATCGCGGCTTCTCGCTTAACCGCCAGCCGATGAAGATCCAGGGCACCTGCAACCATCAGGATCACGCCGGCGTGGGCGCTGCCTTACCCGACCGGCTGCAGTATTTCCGTATTGGCGTGCTCCAGGAGATGGGCTGCAACGCCGTGCGCACCTCGCACAACATGCCCACTCCGGAGTTCGTCGAAGCCTGCGACCGTATGGGTATGATGATGATGTGCGAAACGCGCCAGATGAGTTCCAGCCCCGAAGACATGGCGCAGCTTGAAACGATGATCAAGCGCTATCGCAACTCGCCCTCCATCATCATTTGGTCCATCGGCAACGAGGAGTTCCTGCTCCAATACGCGATGGCCGAAGAAGGCGCCAAGATCGCGGCTACCATGGTCGAGCGCTGCCACGAGCTGGATCCGACCCGCGTCGTTTCAGCTGCCGTCAACGGTAACAACGAAAAAGGCGACTCGCTCGCCCTCGATATCATCGGCTTCAATTACATGCTCAAGTTTCCCGACGGCTACCACAAAGAGCATCCCGACAAGGCGATCTACGGATCAGAGACCGCAAGCACCATCTGCACGCGCGGCGTCTATCAAACCGATCCCTTGCGCAATACGCTCAGCGCCTACGATGTGAATCACACCAGTTGGAGTGAGCTTGCCGAAGACTGGTGCCCCTTCTACGCCACGCGCGAGTGGGAAGCAGGCGGGTTCGCGTGGACCGGCTTCGATTATCGCGGCGAGCCCACGCCTTATGGCTGGCCCTCCATCAATTCGAACTTCGGCATCGTCGATACCTGTGGTTTTCCCAAGGACAATTATTTCTACTACCGCGCGTGGTGGCGCAAGCAGCCGCTGCTGCATCTGTTTCCGCACTGGAATTGGGGGGGCAGGGAAGGCGGCGAGATTCCCGTCTGGGTTTTCTCGAACCTCGATGAAGTCGAACTCTTCCTCAACGGCAAAAGCCTCGGCCGCCAGAAGGTTCCCCAATACCAGCATGTCGAGTGGAAGGTGCGCTACGAGCCAGGCTCCATCGAGGCACAGGGTTGGAAAGATGGCAAGCTCGTGCTGACCGAAAAGCGCGAAACCACAGGCCCCGTTGCATCGCTGCGCCTCATCGCCGATCGCGCCGAAATCAGCGCCGACGGCGAAGATGCAGCCGTCCTGACCGTTGACGCGCTCGACAGCGCCGGCCGCGCAGTGCCCACGGCATCCGATCTCATCCACTTCAAGGTCACGGGCGAGGGCGTTCTCATCGGCGTCGGCAACGGCGACCCCAATTGCCACGAAGGCGACAAGGAGCCACGCCGCTCGCTCTTCAACGGCCTCGCCCAGGTCATCCTGCAATCCACGAAAACTGCTGGCACCATTACCATTGAAGCTACAGGCGGCAGTGGCGTCACTGCGGCCAATCTCACAATCACCGCTCGCCAGGTCCAGCTCCGGCCGCAGATCTGAGGGGCGCCATGCACAATGGATTCGCGTCGGCCGCGATCAATGCTTCCCTGAGTACTCGACAAAGTAATCAGGGAACTCCTTCTTGAGCGCCTCAATCTTTGGCCGGTCGCACACCAGGATGTATGGATTCCCGGGATTATGTAGTGCGTAATCCTGGTGGTAATCCTCGGCGCGATAGAAGCCCTTCAGCGGCGATACCTCGGTCACGATCGGACGCCCGAACGCATGGACGGCATCCAGTTGCGCGATGTACGCCTGCGCAATTCGCTTCTGGTCGTCGTTCTCATAAAAAATCGCCGAGCGGTACGACGGACCTTCGTCCGGTCCCTGCCGATTCAGTTGTGTGGGATCGTGCCCCACCGAAAAGAAGATGCGCAGCAGCTGTCCGTACGTGATCTTCGAAGGATCGTAAACGACCTCCACTGACTCGGCATGTCCCGTCGTCTCCGTCGTCACCTGGTCGTACGTCGCCGTTGCCGCCGAGCCGCCGCTGTATCCAACCGTCGTATCCACCACGCCCTTCACGCGCTCAAATACCGCCTGCGTTCCCCAGAAGCATCCTCCGGCAAACACTGCCTTCACCTTGCCGGGCGTCGCGGCCAGGGCATCGTCCGTTGTGGCAGCGGGAATCGGCCCGCTCCCCGAAGCGTCTGCTTTCCTGATCGATTTCCCGATGAAAAATCCCATCACTACCACCCCCAGCAGGACAGACGCAACCCGACCCGACATTCCCAACCTCCATCCCTGTTCTTTAGAGCATATTCTGTCGGGATGGTTACAAAGAATCGAGCGATGAGCATCGACATCAAGACGCTGCATAGAACTGGTCCGGACACATCGCGGGAAGGGCGTATAAGAGGATTGTGGAAGCAAAGGAGAGATCATGATCGAGCTGCTGGCCGTGCCGATGGAAATCCCGGCTGAAGCCAATATCATCATTGGCCAGTCCCACTTCATCAAGACCGTCGAGGACATTTACGAGGCCGTGGTGTCGACGGCGCCACAGGCGAAATTTGGGCTGGCATTCAATGAGAGTTCCGGCGCGTGCCTGACTCGCTCGGAAGGGAACGATCCGGCTCTTCGCGAGGTTGCAATCCGTAACGCCACGGCTCTGGCTGCCGGGCACGTCTTCGTATTGATGATCCAGAATGCCTACCCTATCAACCTTCTCAACACCATCCAGAATGTTCCGGAGGTCTGCTCCATTTTCTGCGCAACGGCCAATCCCGTAGAAGTGGTATTGGCAAAGAGCGCGCAGGGACGAGGTGTGCTTGGCGTGATCGATGGAAGCTCGCCCAAGGGGGTGGAAGGCGAGGCGGACGTAGCGTGGAGGCACGACCTGCTGCGCAAAATCGGCTACAAGCGATAGCCGGCGAGCGCCAGATTCAACCAGAACAAGACAGCGGCTGCTGCGATCGGCGCAGTTGAAGACGTACTGAGGCTGTTACCCTGAAAGCATGAAATTCGGAGTGGTGGTCTTTCCCGGTTCGAACTGCGATTACGATACCTACAACGTGATTGCCGAAGTGGCGCACCAGCCTGTCGAATTCCTGTGGCATGACAACGAAGATCTGCGCGGTGTGGATGCGGTGCTGATTCCCGGAGGATTTGCCTACGGCGACTACCTGCGTACGGGAGCCATTGCGCGCTTTTCCCCGGTGATGCAGGCGGTGAAGCTCTTCGCAGCGAGCGGTGGCTTGGTCCTGGGCATCTGCAACGGGTTCCAGATCCTGACTGAAGCCGGATTGCTGCCCGGTGCGCTGATGCGCAACGCGGGACTGAAGTACATCTGCAAGCAGGTGCACTTGCGCGTGGAGACTGCGGACAGTCCATTTACGAATCAATTGAAAGAAGGCCAGGTCCTCGAGATTCCGATCGGGCATATGGAAGGGAACTACTTCTGCGAGCCGGATGAGCTGAAGCGCTTGCAGAGCGAAGACCGGATCGCGTTCCGGTACGCGACGCCGAAGGGCGAGCTCACGCCGGATGCGAACCCGAACGGTTCACTCGGCAATATCGCAGGCATTTTGAATGAGGGACGGAATGTGCTGGGAATGATGCCGCATCCCGACCGGTCAAGCGAATGGTTGCTCGGATCGGCCGATGGCTGGGGAGTTTTCGCCTCGATGGTTCAGGCGCTCGGGGTAGCAACCATGGGCTAGCGAATCGCGTCCCTTCAGATAAGACTGCGATCGACCTTCGATCCGTTCGACCGGTAGATGAATCGCCAGCAGCACTACGACTCACGCGAGGGCAAGCCCACCGTCGATGGCGAGGATTTGCCCTGTGATGAAGTGTGGACCGGTCGCAAAGAAGACTACCGCTTGAGCGACATCGGCTGCGCTGCCATTGCGACCCATGGGAGTCTTGGCGGCGAAACGCGCGGCCTGGGTGCGATCGGCGCCACCAGACGAATCGTCCAGATCGATCCAGCCAGGCGCTACGCAATTGACGCTGACCTCGGGCGCGAAGGCCTTGGCCATGGCTTGCGTCAACATATGCAGTGCAGCCTTTGACGCGCAGTAGTGGGCGTGGCCGGCCCAGGCGCGGATCCCACCGAGGGAACCCATATTAATGATGCGGCCCCGCGCGGCGCGAAGATGCGGAAGAGCTTCGCGAGCCACAAGAAACGGACCGCGGGCATTCGTCTCGAAGGCCGCATCCCATTGGTCGAGGGTTAGGCTCTCCACGGCCGCAGAGCCGAAAATCGCAGCATTGTTTACGAGCACGTCGAGGCGGCCGAAGCTACCAGCGACTTCGCCTACCGCGGCGCGGACCGAGGACTCCGACCGGACATCGCACTCGATGGCCAGGGAGCGGCGCCCGAGGGATGCAATGTCGGCTGCGGTTTGAGCCGCCTCGGACTGCGAAGCATGATACGAAATGGCGACATCGGCGCCCGCTCGGGCAAGGGCCAGCGCGATGGCGCGGCCGATACGGCGCGCGCCACCAGTCACGAATGCGGACTTGCCGGCAAGACCAACTGCGGAAGTCACAAAGTCAGTGTAGTAGGTCGGCGGAGGCGGCGTAGTTAGCGGGGCTGGCGGAGTGAATGCATCGGCAGGGCAGCAGCCCGCTTAAGCCACCAAGCCAAGGGCAGCGCGCTCGGAAATCGTGGCCGCGCGGATCAATTCGATTGGGGCTGAGGCGGAGTTGCGCTCGGCGGAGGATCGGGTTGGCGGCCGGAGGGTGAGGGCTTGTCGGTGGCGGGGGCCGGAGCGGCATTTTCCTGCGCGCTGGAATTACCGCTGGCCGCGGCACCGTCGGAGCCGGAACCCATCTTGGAGATGTTATCGGGACAGGCGGAGTCGCCGATCGTCGTGGGGTGGTGCGTGTAAATGGAGTATTGCGCGCCGGGGCGCCTCAGGCAGACTTCCCACGAGAGTTTGGACCTGTCGACCTGGTAGTCCTGGCCGTAAGTCTGGTAACCGTTGGCGATGATCTGGAGACGCACCGTGTCGCCGATCGGAATGACGTCGATGCTGATCTTGCCGTCCTCATTCGTCTTCAGTTCCAACGCTCCCTTGTCCTTGTCGCCCTCAATCGGATGGAAGATCACGTGGGCGTCCTGAATCGGCTTGCCGTTGTCCGCTTTTAAAACCGTGACGTTGATGCGCGCTGAGAGCGGCGGAGCCTTGTATTTGCGCCCACGGTGATCTTGATCCTGGGCGTGAAAAGCCGTGGAGCCGGCGAGAAATGCGAGCGACGCCAGAATGACGCAAAATCGTGAAAGAGAGCGGCCAAACATGTATTCCATTTTAAATGCTAAGACGCATTGAGCGGACCTTGGTTAGTGGGTCTGCTTGCATCTATTTCGAACGGGCAAAACTTCACTCGTGCCTTGTCGAGCACAAAACGAAAGTGGTTTGATCCACGAAGCGCGATTTCGCGGCGACCAAACTTGCCGTCAAAATTGAAAGCGATCGGATACTGACGGCCAATTCGGTGAACGCTGGGTTCTGGCAAACAGAGTGAAGGACGCGGAGGCCTTTAGAGGAGGCACCCCGTGCAGTCACGTGGAATCCGGACGCTCGAATCCCCGGATCAAATCCCCTTCGGCACCCCGGTGCGCGGAGCTGGAAGAAGGCTCAAAACCAACGAGAGGCTCCGGATTGTCATACAATATGAGTGAAATACACTCAAGATTTCAACCAATACCCCCTTGACAAACCAAATCTCGTTGCTTATCTTTAGCAATTGGAAGGCGAGAGTGCTAGATCGTGCTGGCTGAGGCTTCAGCCAGGAGCGCCGGCACCGACGGCGGCATGCACTCCGCAACCTCCCGAATCTATTGTCTTTACCAATCACTAACACCCGCGTGCCGGGGTTAGCTTCGGCGCGTGTGATAAGGAGAAGCGAAGCAATGGCAGCAACGGCAACATCTGTGGCGACTAAATTTACTCCGCTGCATGACCGCATCCTGGTGCGGCGGATCGAAGAGACCGAGACCATTCGCGGGGGAATCATCATCCCCGACAGCGCGAAAGAGAAACCCCAGGAGGGAGAAGTCATCTCTGTGGGCAAGGGCAAGTCGAACGATGAAGGAAAAGTGTTCCCTCTGGACGTGAAAGCGGGGGACCGTGTGCTCTTCGGCAAGTATTCCGGAACCGAGATCAAGATTGACGGCGAAGAGTATTTGATCATGCGCGAGGAAGAAGTTCTTGGCATTGTGAAGAAGTAGCTTCGCAGGGGTCAGTGAACAGCAAGATCACGAAGCGGCACTGAATCCCGGTCGGCTGCGACAGCGAAGGCACGACATACACCAGGTTTGTTCACTACGACTGATCACTGTTCACAGAACACTGATCACTGTTTTCAGGAGAGGATATGGCAAAGCAAATTCTGCACGGTGAGGAATCCCGGCAGGCGATTCTGCGCGGCGTGAACACGCTGGCAGACGCCGTGAAGGCAACGCTGGGCCCCAAGGGGCGCAACGTTGTGATTGAGAAAAAGTTCGGCTCGCCCACCATCACCAAAGACGGCGTGACGGTGGCCAAAGAGATTGACCTGAAAGATCCGCTGGAGAACGTCGGCGCACAGCTGGTGCGCGAAGTTGCTTCAAAGACCAGCGACGTGGCCGGCGACGGCACGACAACGGCGACTGTGCTCGCGCAGTCGATCTTCCGCGAAGGCGTGAAGACGGTCGCGGCCGGAGCGAATCCGACGGCGCTGAAGCGCGGCATTGAGAAGGCCGTGACGGCCGTTATCGGCACGCGTGACAAGGACGGCAAGTGGAACCAGGACGGCGCACTGGGCAAGCTTTCGAAGCCGGTGAACGAGGGATCGGTGGCCCAGGTGGGCGCCATCTCGGCCAACGGTGACCAGGAGATCGGCGACATTATCGCGCATGCAGTGAAGGTAGTGGGCAAAGATGGCGTGATCACCATCGAAGAGTCGAAGACGATGCATACCGGCCTGGAAACCGTGGACGGAATGCAGTTCGACCGCGGCTACCTGAGCCCATACTTTGTGACCGATGCGGAGCGGCTTGAAGCGATTCTCGAAGATCCATACATCCTGATCTACGAGAAGAAGATCAGCGCCATGAAGGATCTGCTGCCGCTGCTTGAACAAATTGCCCGCGGCGGCAAGCCGCTGCTGATTATTGCGGAGGACGTGGAAGGCGAGGCGCTGGCCACCCTGGTGGTGAACAAGCTGCGCGGAACCCTGAACGTCTGCGCGGTTAAGGCACCTGGGTTCGGCGACCGGCGCAAGGCCATGCTGGGAGATATCGCAGTGCTGACCGGCGGCAAGGCCATCACCGAAGACCTCGGCATCAAGCTGGAAAACATCAAGCTCGAAGACCTGGGCAAGGCGAAGCGCATAACCATCGACAAGGACAACACCACGATCGTCGACGGGGCCGGCAAGGCCAGCGACATCGAGGGCCGCGTGAAAGAAATCCGTTCGCAGATCGAGAAAACAACCTCGGACTATGACCGGGAGAAGCTCCAGGAGCGGCTGGCCAAGTTGGTGGGCGGCGTAGCCATTATCAAGGTGGGTGCGGCGACCGAGACCGAGTTGAAAGAGAAGAAGGCTCGCGTGGAGGACGCCCTGCACGCGACGCGCGCGGCCGTGGAAGAGGGAATCGTGCCCGGCGGCGGCGTGGCGCTGGTGCGGTGCATGGCGGCGGTCAGCAAGCTGATCGAGACCCTCCAAGGCGATGAGAGGACCGGCGCGCAGATCGTTTTGCGGGCCCTAGAAGAGCCGCTTCGCCAAATCGTGGTCAACGCTGGCGAAGAGGGCGCAGTGGTAGTGGCTAAGGTGCTTGATTCCAAGGAGCCTCACTACGGCTACAACGCGCTGACCGGGAAGTTCGAGGACCTGGTAAAGGCGGGCGTGATCGATCCCACCAAGGTCACGCGCACGGCGCTCCAAAATGCGGCCTCGATTGCGGCACTGTTGCTGACGACGGAAGCTCTTGTGGTTGAGCTTCCCGAGCCCAAGGCCGCAGCTCCGGCCGGCGGTCACGGCGGCATGGAAGGAATGTACTAAGGAATGTCGTCAGTGATCAACGGTCAGAGATCAGAAAAAGGCACGACAAGCGAACGATTCTGATTTCCGGCCGCGAGATCGAAGCAAATGAAAAAGTCTCCAGCAAACGCTGGGGGCTTTTTTGTCATCGTTATATTTAGAGCGATCTGGAAGCGTTAGCGAGAGCGCAAGCCAATCAGAAAACGTAGGTGGATCTTGAAATCCAATCATCCGTTGAGGAGACTGGAGCGAGATGGCCGCGCGATCGGATCATACGGCTTTGCCCGGCGGCGCATGTGCTCGATCATCCGCACTCTCTGGAGCGGCAGGTTCGAAACGATTGGTTCAGAGAACATTCCCCCCAGCGGTTCCGCAATCCTCGCAATTAACCAAACGACTCATCTCGATCCTCTTTTTCTCGCACTTGCCGTTTGCCGCCCCATCCATTTTATGATGCGATCAAGTTCGGGGAGTTGATTGGCATCTTTCCCGAGGGAAGGTTGGAACTAAAGCCCAATCGGAGAGAAATTGCCCCATTCCATCATGGGGCGGCGATTGCCAGTCGCGACCACATTCCTGTTGTCCCCATCCTCATGAATGGTATGGAAGCTGTAATGCCGCACTCTACGGCGCATCTGCGCGAGAGAATCCATATCGCGCCCATCGCGATCGTGATTGATGAATCGATCGTTCCCACTGAGCTTCGTCGGAAGGATTGCATACGGCAAGCCATTCTCGACCTGAGAAATGATTTCCCGGGCATCGCCTCCCAAATGCGAAGTCCGCAAAAAGACTGCACAATTGCGGATGTGCGCCCACGAAACGCTTAATGTTCATTCCCATCCTGAGAATTGTGGTTGGCACAAAGATGACAAAGGCCTCCAGGTGCAACTGGAGGCCTCACGAGCATAAGCGAAATTCAACCGAAACGCTGAAGGGGAGCGCGGTGTTGCGCCAGCCAGGATCAGGTTTCGCAAACAAATACTGCGCTACATGATGACGACAGGCGCAGGAGTGGGTGGCGCGACTCGAGTCTCGCGCGTCTCAGTGGCGACGGGTTCCGGACGCAGCGATCGCAACCATCCCGCGGAAAGCCATGCCCGCGGGATTAAGAACTCAGACCAGCCGCAGTCAAGACAAACGCGGATGTCAGGAGAAGGCGTCATCGGTGGATGACTCAACGTGCGCGGACTGTTGCGAAACAACCGAACCTCTGCAGGAACAAGAGAGACCGCGGCAGATTGGCACTTTGGGCAGATCATGCAAACACCTCAGGAGACTCAAACGAGCTGGAGCCCCCAAAAAGGAAATTGAGGGAGGAATTCAATGTAGCGGAATTTCAACAATGTTTTCAACAGTAACTCTACTTTTGAGGCACTAAAGTAATATTCGCTTTCATATTAGCGAATGTTTATTTTATGATGTGACACATCCGTTATCAGACTTAAACTGAAGAAAAATAAGGACAATAGACGGCTGTTTAGTACGGACGCGACCTTGCCAATGAAAAACGCGGCGGCCAACGGCCGCCGCGTTTGTTTGAATCAATCTTACCCAAGTCAGAAATTGAACCGGGCGGTGATTTCAACCTGCCGTGGGGTGTAGAGGAACCCGCTATTGTTGGAGTTCGTTGGATAATCGTACGTGTTGACAGACGAGTTCGGTGTACCACCCTGTGCGAGATAGGTGAAAGTACCACCCGAATAGGTGTATTTCGTCGTTCCTACTGTGGTGACGTTCTGGTGGTTGGCCACATTGAAGACGTTGCAAATGAGCTGCAGATTGTAGCCGCGCTCGAAGCTGATCTGCTTCTGCACGCGGATGTCGTCGACCAGAGTTCGAGGATAGCGGGCGGAGTTGTTCGCGATGTAGCCGGGAATGATCCCCAGGCCGCCGGCACCGTTCCAGTAATTGCCGAGCGCGCCGCTGAGCTTGGAACTGCTCATGCCCGGTGTAAAGGTCAAGCCATTCTGCATCGAGAAGCTATCGTCAAGGTTCCAGTCGTTGACGACCCATTTGAGCAGGTTACTCTGATTGAGGTTCGGGAAATTATACGTCGCATAGGCAACGAACCGGTTCGGAATATTCCAGGACGAGTTTCCGTAGTTGAGCCGGTAGTTGCCGTAAGGGTCGTACCAGGATTCAGTTCCTGGCGCTGTGCTGGCGTTCTGTGCGAAATCGAGTGAATGCGCCCAGGTATAGTTGGCGTCAAACTGAATGCTCTTGAGAGAACGATTCTGGATTTCGGCGACCATGGCGTTGTAGCTCGAGTTGACGTTGCTGACCATCTCGGTGATTGAAGCAAAATTTGTGGCCGCCGAACCGAACAGGCCTGTGTTGCCGTAGGCGGTGTAGATATTGTTGATTGTGAGGGAGCCGGCCGGAATCGGGCCCTTACCGGATGCGTCAGACACCGTGACCGTGTCGGAGATGCAAGCGGTCGGTGCTTGCGAGCAGGGCTCGATGTTGTTGTTGAGGAAGTTGGGCAGGCGGCGCCCCATGGAGCCGAGGTAGCTGATCGCGAAGAAAGTTCCTTTGCCCACAGCCTGCTGGAGCAGAAGATCGTACTCCTGCACCTCTGGCAGCTTGAGGTTCGACGAGAAATAATCAGAAACCGGCTTGGCGCTGCTGCTGCCGCCGCCGACGATGTTGGGGTAGTTTGGCCCCTGAGAAATGCCCGTGGTGAGCGGGTTGTTGTTGAAGGTGAGGCTGAGCTGCCCGTTGGGGCTGCCGGTGCTGTAGAGAACCGTCATCAGGTTGCCGTTGGTGATGCGGCCGAAGTACATGCCCCAGCCGCCGCGGAGGACGGTATCCCCCTTCCCGAACAGGTCATAGGAGAAGCCGACGCGCGGGCCGAAGTCCATGTTGTCGCTCGGGTGATTGGTGAGACCAGGGTACGGAGTGAAAGATCCCGTGGCCGTCACAAGATTGGAAAACGAAGCCGGCAAGCCCTCGTGATCCCAGCGCAAACCGAGTTCCAGAGTCAGGCGCGGCGAGTACTTCCAATTGTCCTGCGCGAAGAACCCCGTATCCATGGTGTTGATTGCGAAGACGGGCGGACCGAATCCCTGGTAGAAGTTGGAATAGCACGGATAGCCGGCGACCGCAACGCCGGTCGCGCTCGAAGTGTACTCGCTGTATCCCTTGTCGCAGCCGTAATTGGTGGCCGTGGTGCTGGCGGTCGGCGCCTTGCCATTCTTGAAGTTGAGCAGATCGTTAAAGTAGTCGCCAATGTAGAGGTAGCTGTAGTAGCCGTTAATCTCGTACAGATAGTTCTGGTAATCGTAGTTGTGGACCATGTCCACGCCGAATTTGAGGCTGTGATTGCCCTTGCTCCAGTAAAGGATGTCGCCGACCTGCCACTTCAACTCATATGGATTGGCGGGACGATACGAGTAATAGGGCGAGCCCGCGGTAAATCCATAGCCCGTGGAAGAAGAGCTGCCGATAACAACCTCGGGAATGTTGCCGCTCTTGTTGTTCATATCGGCCAGGGTGTACTGGGTGAATGGCTGCTGGGTTTCATCTTCCAGTTCACGGCCGTACTGGTATACCAATTCGTTGCTGATGGTGGGCGTGATCAGACTCGTGAGCTTGGCAAGACCGTAGTCTAGCTTCACAAAGTCGTTGCCGGCGGTATCGCGCGCATAGCTGACCGGATTGCCGGTCTGCACGTCGCCGGGCGCATCCCAGCGTAGGCGGTGGAACAAAACGCTCAAGTGCTGCTTCTGGTTGATTTGCCAGTCGAGTTTGGGAGTGTTGATTTCCTGGTAGCCGTAGCGCGGCGCCTGACCAATATCAGAGTTGAGGCCAAGATCGGAGATCGATGCCGCGCCTGAGTAATTGGAAGTCGTGACGCCCCCGCTGCCCAGGAGCAACGCAGCCCAGTCATAGGCAGCCTGCGGATAGCTGATACCCTGGCGCGCAGCCAAAGTACAGGCTTCCCGGTCCTGAACGACCGTATCGCCGCTCAGGTAGCCGTTACCCGCTGCTTCGGGAGTTGCCGGAGTGAGTGTGCAGTTGGCGCCGGTGGGCAACGTGGCGGCAGGAAGAATGTAGAACTGCTGCGGATTGCTTGGAATACCAACGAGAGGGAACACGTGCGTGTGCTGGTCGTAGGTGTAGATCCAGAAGAGCTTGTCCTTGATGATCGGCCCGCCGGCGGTGAAGCCGTAAATCTTGCGAAGATCCTCGGGCTTGAGGGGTAGCGAAGTATTGACGCCGTTCACCAGCTTCGTGACTTTGCTGTAGTCGTTGTAGGCTGCCCAGTTGCTTTCCTTATCCCAGAAATACGCCTGCCCGTGGATCTGGTTGGTGCCGCTCTTGGTGACGGAATTGATGACGCCGCCGGCGGCGCGGCCGTACTCGGCGGAATAGACGCCGGTATTCACGGCGAACTCGCGGGTGGCGCTCGACGATGTGGAATATGCCTCGCGGGTGCGCCCGCGCTCTTCAGAATAAAAGGCATTGTTGTCATCAGCGCCGTCGATTTCAATGTTATTGAGAATTGGGCTGATGCCGCGAACGCTGACGAGCCCGAAGCCGTTGGAATCGGACACGACACCGGGCGTCGAGAGAGCAAGCGCCGACCATCGGCGATTATTGATGGGAATGTTCTGCATCGCCGCCTGGTTCAATGTGTCGGTGAAGTCGGGCGATTCAAGGTTCATCACCGGCGCCTGTTCGGTGACAACCACCTCTGTTGAAGAGGAAGCAATCGCCAGGCGCGGCTCGAGGCTGGTCACCTGGCCGACGAGCACGATTACATGCTCAGCGCGATATCTCGCAAAGTTGGTCGCCGAGATGCTGACGGTGTAATCGCCTGGTTCAAGAAGCGGCGCCTTGAAGTAGCCGCTGCTGTCAGAAACAAGGGTGACCGTGAAGCCTGTGGCCGTTCTTAAAATGCTCACGTTAGCGCCGGGGATTACTGCCCCGGAAGCATCCAGGACGGAGCCGGCGATGGCACCCTGCGTGGTGGACTGTGCGCCAAGGACCATGGATCCAAGGCACGCAGCGAGAATGAAGAGCGCCATGCTGCGGACGGCAACGCGGACTCGATGGAATGTCATAACTGTCCTCCAAAGTGGTCTTTTTCGTTCGTGCTAACAGTGCGTGAATATGACGAAGCGGCGGTGATTCGACCCGCATAGCAGAATCCTCCTGGCCGGAAAAACGGCTTGGGGGCCCTGCATTCTGCGAATCTCCCAAAACGCAAGCTTACAAATTCTCGATGAAGATTCGATAAATCTAGCGGTGAGGTCGAGCGAACAAGCGACGACGAGAGCGGACCGGAATTCGTCCGTTTCAACAGCGGGCCAATGGACGGGGAGAATCGATAGCCTCGTGACTGGTTCTGATGCTCTGCTGTCATACCCTCACGAAAACTCGTTCAATTGCAGCAACAAAATTCCTGCGGAATGCGAACAGATTAAGCCGCTTTCAGCGAAGGAGGTTTTCGTCGACTAGGGCGGAAAACATTCGTCGCCGGCGTCTGTTGACATCCGGTCTATTTTTCAGGCGCTCAGCACGCACTGAAGCCCCTCAATGCATTCATCTCGGGGTTACTGCGATCTCTAGGGAAAGGTCATTGTAGGCCAGCCGAACATGAATGTCCAAGGGAGAAAAGGCGGAAAAGGAGGACAGGAATTGCGGTCAATCGAGATCGGTCGGCAAATTGTGGAAAACAAGGCAAATACGCTCCGATCGCAGGAGTCCCTCGTTGGGAAGGAGCGCCTCGAAGGGCCCAATTGACGCCGGAATATGCCCAAGAGGAGCCCCGAGGACGAATGACGCGGTTCGATCGTGAATCAGTGACCGCTGCCCGGGCCCCAGCGAAGGCGCAGTCCGACGCGGAGGTTGAACGGCAGGCTTTGATAGCCAACGGGCGCAATGTGTTCGTTGTTGAGCAGGTTTTCTGCCTGCGCATAGACGTCGACCCAGCTGCGCAGTTGGAAGCTGCCGCCGAGACCGAGGTCAGCATAACCGAAATCGAGATTGCGGTTCGGCAGCAGCAGGCTATTTCCTCCGTTGATGTCATCGTACGCAAGAAAGTCGGAGTCATCTGACCGGCTTGCGAAGGCGGAAGTGAACATGCCCGTGAAAAGCTTGTCGGAATAAGTGGCCGTGAAATAGCCAGTATGTGGCGCGCGGCGAAATGGGCGAGCGCCCTGCAGCGGCGAGTCCGCGCCAATTGGAATGCCGTTGGGGACGTTGTTGTACGTCGGGATGGGACCGAGCAGCGCGACATCGTTATTGGTGAATGAGCGCTGCACCGCGGCATCGAGATAGGTGTAGCCCCCGCGCAGAAAGAGATTGCGGCCAATGCCGCTTTCAACGCTGGTTTCAATACCGAGCGCGCGATATGCCTCGCTGTTGATGCTCAGCTCATAAGCGCCGGCCGTTTGTAAAATTGTCTCCAGTTGCTTTTGCTGCGCAGCGGCGAGATTGGGGAGGAGTTGCGGAACAAGATTGAGGCCAACGTACTCGATCTGCCGTCCGAATTCGTTGTGAAAGAAGCTTGCGCGAAAGATGAGGTGCTGGCTGAAGAAATACTGCTCCCCGCCACCCTCATAGGTGCGGACGCTAGGCGCAGCAAGAGGCATGATGTTGAGCTGCTGAATCGTGGATTGGCCGCCATTGCTCGCAAGAAAGTTGTAGAGCGAGTAGAACTGGTCAGTGAGCGAAGGCTCGCGCACCGCATCGCCATAGTTGAACAGGACACGCGTGCCGCTGAAGACTCCGCTGCGTGGCCGAAAAAGGTAATACGAGACTCCGGCTCGTGGTGTGGTCTGTGTCCCGAACAGTGAGTAGTGCTCGAGGCTGCCCCCGAGCGAATAAAAGAACCGGGTCTTGAAATCACCATGCACCGCGGCGATATAGTCGTAGTTGGTGCGCTCGACTGAGGGATAAGAACCCTGAGGATCGGCCCCGCGCTCGTCTTCAAATTGAAATCCGATCAGGCCGCCAAGGTGCGGCGTGATGGTGACGTCCCCGTGGTAGATCAGGGCGTCGCGGTTGGAGACGATCTGGTTGCTGTGCGGATACTTTTCGCCGTTGATCCAGCTGTAGTCGAGGAGCGCCGGGCCGGCCACGGTGTAGCCATTTGCCCCATGAATCGTAAAAGGTAGACCGAAGTAGTTTCCACCCGCGTAGGTAGGCGTGACACCGGGACTACCGCATGACCCGGCCGGAAAGCAGATGCCTTCAGGAGCCCACTGTGTGTACTGTTCGCGTTTCCGGGTCAGGCCGTAGCGCGCACTCTGGTAAATACCCGGTGTGGTCTGGTTGTCGATGGAGCCGCTGGCGAAGAGATCCTGGTCCTTTTGCGTGGCGTTGTCGGCAACATAATAGAAGTTCCACGCGTTGGGATCACCTGTCGATGCCACGCCGTAATGGACCGTCCCGCGAAGCTGCGTTGAGGCGTTGAGCGATATGCCGACATTTGCAGCCCCAGTGCCAAGATGCGACTTGTCCATCGGCAGATAATTGGCGGTCTGCAACCAACTGATGGCGCCGAGGTAGTCAAGCTTGCTGTGCGCTCCAGCGAGCGCGAATTGCTCGTGCGATGTGTTGAAGCTCCCGGCATCGCCTTGGAAGAGCAGGGAAGGGAAGCTGGTCGTGCCGTGCGGGGTGGTGAGGCTGACGACACTGGAGTCAGCGCCGGCGCCGTAAAGGTTGGAATCCGGTCCGCGATAGACCTCTGCACTTTCAACGCCCGCCGTTGATAGAGGACCAAAATCGAAACGCCCGCCAAGATCGCCGGCGTCGACGCCGTCAATGAGAATTTTGTTGTCGTCCGAGTCGCCGCCGCGGACAAACAGCGAGGCCTGTGCGCCTCGCTGACCGGTTTGGACCACAAATGTTCCCGGCATGAGTCGCAGCGCACTGACCAGGTCGGTTGGAAGCGCGAGATCAAGCGGACTCAGCACCGTGGTGGCGGCACTCGTTTGAGGCTGCGGCGTGGGCGTGCCGGTTGCAGTCACCACGATGGACTCTCGCACCCAGTCCGGTTCAAGCACAATATTGTGCTCAACTGAAGCGAATTGGCTGGCGTAGAAGTCTGGCGTCTGCAGTTGACGAAAACTCCTGGCCGAAACCACCAGAAAGAAACGGCCGCTCGCGCCCGTGAGTATCTCAAAACTGCCGTCAGCCGAAGAGACTGCCGACGCGATGACTTTACCGTTGTTGAACAGAGAGACAGCGGCTCCTGTAACCTTGGCTCCGGTAGCGTCGGTTACAACACCGCGGATCGACGCCGCGGGAGCAAACGCGGCAAACAATACAAGGAAGAATGCGGCAAGCGCACGGACTGCGAATCGGGCCGGGACTTGCTTAAGAACGCGGGCGCAAGCGGAGCGCAAGAAACTGGGAGTCGGCATGATTGCTCCTTCGTTCCCCTCGGAACGCGAAAGCTGTTGGGTGCGCCTCGGACCGGTCTCCTGACTTGCGCTGCTTCAGCCGCCTTCCCAAAGCCGAATCAAGCAAGTTCGGCTGCAGTGGCTTCATGGGCCAACCCGCGGGTACGGACGGGCCCGGGCTGAAATCCTGCCTGGCTCCAACACCTCTACAAGGACGGGAACCTGACTAGGTGCGCTCACAGTTGCGGGGCAGTGGCGGAATTTCACCGCCTTCCCGAACATCCTGGCGATCGCAGTGGTGAGTTGCGCCGAAGCACGGTGCTGCGGCAATGATGTCATGGAAGTCACTTCCATGACATGAACTTTTATAGCTTGGAATGGTCGATTAAGTCAAAGGTCGGGAGAGTTGCCCCTTTCGATCTCGTGTTACTCCCGCGTACTTTTATTCGTCTTGGGCCAATCAATCCGCCAGCGGCTGCCAGCCATCGGCACCCAGAACAAATGCTTCGGCGGAGTTCCCCGCGCGTGATGGTAAAGCACAGCAGCCCGTTCGTAGAATCCTCGTGTATGCCACGAGTCCGCAAACCCAAACTTCTTGTAGTCGAGATGGTGGCAAAATTCATGGCATAGCGTGCTCAGAAACGTGCCGAATGACGTGATCTCCTTGCGCACTGCCGTTCGCATCCACACCCGGATCAACATCGTTTCGGGAGTGTAGTCGCCGAAAAGCTCGGAAGCCCATTGTTCGCAGACTCGAAGCGGCCGGGCGGCCAGCACCCTGACAGCGCATTCTGGCACGCTGTAATACAGCGACGCCCCTTTTATAAACTCGGTACAGGCGCTGCGGACGCCTGCGGTCTGATCAGCCTTCATCGCCGACTCAATCAACTTCGCGAGAGCCGGCAAGCGCTCATCATCCGGCAGATCGAGCGTATTCATTTGATCACTTTCTCGAAATCCGGCAAGGTCGCGATTACGCGGAGGAGCCTCGGTAAGCATCGGTCAAGCACTCGTTTTCTTGACTTGTCACTCCCATCACGTTCTAATTCTGCATCAATATTTGTATTTGTACATGACCGCCAGATACCCGGTCATATATAAGCCGAAATATAGGCCGAACCGAAACACCAAAATCCAACAAAGGGAGAAAACGACGATGACAACACAGACAATGCACGGAACTGAAAACCGCGCAATGAAGACACCCCCGATCGTATCTCCGCAGGAGTGGGAAGCGGCGCGGCAACAATTGCTCGTTAAAGAGAAGGAATTGACTCGAGCCCGTGATGCCATGGCCGCCCAGCGCCGGCGGATGCCCTGGATGGCTATCGACAAGAAGTACGAGTTCGACGGACCCAGGGGCAAGGCAACCCTGCTCGACTTGTTCGAGGGGCGCCGTCAGTTGATCGTCTATCGCGCCTTCTTCGAGCCCGGGGTATTCGGCTGGCCCGATCACGCCTGCCGCGGCTGCTCTCTCGGCGCCGACCAGGTGTCTCATTTGTCCCACCTGAACGCTCGCGACACCACGCTCGCGTGGGCCTCACGCGCGCCACAGGCAGACATCGCGCGCCTGAAGGCACGGATGGGCTGGGAAATGCCGTGGTACACCATGACCGACAGCTTCGATGCGGACTTCGGAGTGGACCAGTGGCACGGCCACAATGCGTTCATTCGCGACGGCGACAAGGTGTTCCGCACATATTTCATCAACAGCCGTGGCGACGAGGCGATGGGCACCACCTGGAGCTACCTCGATATGACGGCGCTCGGCCGCCAGGAGACCGGGGAGGATTCACCTGAGGGCTACCCGCAGACCCCGCCATACAAATGGTGGAACTGGCATGACAACTACGAGGCCGAGACAACGATTCACCCAATGTGGCTCGATATCCTCACTGACCCTGCAGGAGCCGCCATCCGGAGGCGCGAAGCAGATGCAAAAGCATGCGGCTGCGAATGAGCGCGACACCCAAACTCAAAGACTGGCAGCAAAGGAGGGGAACGATCATAGGCATCACGACAAAGGAGCTTGGAGCGCCCCGGATCGTCGATCGAAGCGCATTTCAGGCGGAGCTTGATGCATTGCTGGTTCGAGAAAAGGCTCACACGCGCGAAGGTGATGCCATAGCGGCTGCCCGCGGGCGGCTCCCAATGGTCGAGATCGACGCTACTACAATACTGATCGGCCCGCGAGGCCCGGTCACGCTTCTCGATGCGTTCGAGGGCCGTCGGCAGCTAATCGCCTACTACTTCATGTGACACAGCGGCCACCCTGCGCCCGAGCAGTGCGAAGGCTGCACGTGGGTCACCACGCAGGTTGCGGAGCTGTCCTACCTTCATTCTCGAGATGTCACCTTCGCTGTGTTTTGCCAGGGCCCGTACGAGGAGAGCGCTCGCTACCGCAACTTCATGGGTTGGGAGATGCCCTGGTATTCTGCGCCCCGGGAATCACTCGAGACCCTCTTGATCGGACGCCGGATCGGCAGAATGCACCTCGTCAGCTATCTGCGACAGGAATCCAGGGTCTTCGAGACATATTGGACGACGAGTCGCGGCGTAGAGGTGATGGATAACAACTACCACCTGCTCGATTTGACCGTGTACGGACGTCAGGAGCCATGGGAAGACTCCCCTCACGGCTGGCCACAGCAGTGCACCATCACGCGCACCAAAAGCGGCTCTCCCACGTGGCAGCCAGCGTGGCCGGGCGGACGCCCCATCGCCCAGTGGTACCGCTTGGATGCCGGGCGTTCGGACGACCTGGGAACCGGGAGACATTGAACCGGCGCCTGAAAGGCCAGTGACGAGATCAGCGCAACCGCTGGAAAATTCAAAGAAAACTGCGGGGCGGGTTCTCAAACCCAGCCCCGCGCCACTTGCCCGGCACTTAGCTATGGAACCGGGTTCTGGTTCGTGCTATCCGCAGAGGTAAGCGGATTTGGGAGTCCTCGACTCAATTACTGCATGGGAGGAAATGGTGAAAGACATCCCAGCGCACTTGGCCGGAGCAGAAGCTTCGTAACCGGCTCCTGTTTCCCGTCATAGGGAGCGATCGACCGGAAGCGGCAATGGCGCACCCTCAAGCGTAGTGACTCTGCGCGGCGCACAGCAGGCCTTGCTGAGACGCGCAAAATCGGTTTGCATTGCCCTCTCTTCTCTAACCACCGAGAGCGTTTCGCGAAGAATTTTGGCTGCACCGGCGTGACGGGGAACAACGATCTTGTAATGCATCCATTTGCCTTCGCGGCGTGCAGCCACTACGCCGGCTCGTCGCAGATACGCAAGATGTCGCGATATCTTAGGCTGGCTTTGGCCGAGAATCTCGACGAAATAGCAGACGCAAACCTCCCGCCCGTCCATCAGGTTCAGCAGCCGCAGGCGTGTGCGGTCTGATAGTGCCGCAAACAGCAGTGCCAGGTCGGAGCTCTTTGGCGAACGATCCACAATATTTATTATATACGCCTTGACAGATATGTCCAGTGGAGAATACATTCGTTTTAGCGTATGCGAGGAGACGCGACAATGGATTCCAAGGCGAGCGTTCAACAACAGGTAAAGGAAAAGTACGGAAGTGCGGCGAGGGCCGTGACCGATTCGGGCAGCGCGCAGGCGTGCTGCGATCCGGGGCTGCGCTGCTGCGACCCGATCACCACAAACCTCTACAGTGCAGGGGAGAAGGGCGAACTGCCTGCGAAGGCCGTGCAGGCTTCGCTTGGCTGCGGCAATCCCACGGCACTGATCGAGTTGAAGCCCGGACAGGTGGTGCTCGACCTGGGGTCGGGAGGCGGGATTGATGTCCTGCTCTCCGCGCGGCGCGTGGGTCCGGCGGGCAAGGCCTACGGCCTGGATATGACCGATGAAATGCTCGCATTGGCGCGCGCAAATCAGCAGCAAGCCGGCGTCGAGAACGTCGAGTTTCTGAAGGGCGAAATCGAAAACATTCCTCTGCCCGACAACTCGGTCGACGTCATCATTTCGAACTGCGTGATCAATCTCTCTGCCGACAAGGATCGCGTACTCCGCGAAGCCTTTCGCGTATTGAAGCCGGGCGGCCGTTTCGCCGTATCGGATGTGGTTACACGCGGTCCCGTTCCCGCTGAGATCCGCGCCAGCATGCTGCTCTGGGTGGGTTGCATGGCGGGTGCGCTCGACGAGCAGGAGTATCTCAGCAAGCTGCATGCAGCGGGGTTCGAGGCCGCCTCAACCGAGATCACCCGCGAGTACAACGTCGAGGACGCACGCCGGTTCCTCGTCGAGGCGGGCGTGGACGTGGATGCACTGGCGCCGCAGGTCGCGGGTAAATTCGTGAGCGCGTTTGTACGCGCCACCAAACCAGCCGCAGCCTGCTGTGCGCCTGGCTGCTGCACCCCAGTAACCATTGGAGCGAACAACTAGCGATGCCGGATCATTACAACGTCCTCTTCCTCTGCACCGGGAATTCGGCGCGCTCGATCTTGGCCGAAGCGATCTTGAACCACAAAGGCAAAGGGCAATTCACCGCATACAGTGCGGGCAGTCATCCCACGGGCAAAGTGCGGCCGGAAGCCCTTAGGCAAATCGAATTCGCCCGGCTTCCGACCGCGGGCCTGCGCAGCAAGTCGTGGGACGAATTTGCCTCGCCCGGTGCGCCGAAACTCGACTTCGTCTTCACCGTGTGCGACAACGCGGCGAAGGAACAGTGCCCTTACTGGCCGGGACAGCCCATGACGGCGCACTGGGGTGTTGCCGATCCGGCCGCCGTAAAAGGCACGCCGGAAGAGATCGCGCGTGCGTTTCGTGATGCCTTTACGGTACTCGACCGTCGAATCGGGCTGTTCCTCTCACTGCCCCTGGCGGCGCTCGAGGACATGGCCATCCAGCGCGAGATCGACCAGATTGGCCGCTCGTAGGAGACATCAGTGAAAAAGAGCAGGTTGTCTTTTCTGGACCGCTATCTGACTGCATGGATCTTCGGCGCCATGGCGCTCGGTGTTCTGCTTGGCTGGCTTGCTCCCGGCGTGGTGCCGTTTCTGAATCGCTTCAGCGTCGGCACCACTTCGATTCCCATCGCGGCGGGCCTCATCCTCATGATGTATCCGCCCTTCACGCGGGTTCGCTTCGAGGAACTCCATGAAGTCTTCCGCAACAAGCGCGTGCTCGGACTTTCTCTTGTCCAGAACTGGCTGATCGGCCCCGTGCTGATGTTTGCGCTGGCGATCATCTTCCTGCGCGCCTATCCCGAGTACATGGCCGGACTCATCCTGATTGGGTTGGCGCGCTGCATTGCCATGGTGATCGTGTGGAATGAACTCGCAAAGGGAGATACGCAGTATGCCGCGGGATTGGTGGCCTTCAACTCCCTGTTTCAGGTGTTCTTCTATTCCGTTTATTCCTGGCTGTTTATCACCATTCTGCCTGGCTGGTTCGGATTGCGGGGCGCGGTGGTCAACATCTCCATCGGCGAGATCGCCCGGAGCGTGTTCATCTATCTAGGCATTCCCTTCATTGCCGGATTCCTGACCCGCACCGTTCTTCTTCGCGCCAGGGGGCGGGAGTGGTACGACAAGAGCTTTGTTCCGCGCGTGAGCCCGTTGACGCTCGTCGCCCTGCTGTTCACCATCGTGGCGATGTTTTCGCTCAAGGGAAGCTACATCGTCCGTCTGCCGCTGGACGTACTGAGGATCGCAGTTCCGCTGCTGATCTACTTTGTCGTTATGTTCCTCGTGTCGTTCTACATGGGACGGAAGCTGGGAGCCGACTATTCGAAGACGGCAACGCTGTCGTTTACGGCAGCCTCGAATAACTTCGAGTTGGCAATCGCTGTTGCGGTTTCGGTGTTCGGCATCAACTCGGGCGCCGCATTCGCGGCTGTCATCGGGCCTCTGGTCGAGGTTCCGGTGATGATAGCGCTTGTGAATCTCGCGCTGTACTTCCAGCGTCGGTACTTCGTTGGCCCCGAGTCAATCGCCGTTGAGCGAGTCTGCGTTTCCCGCACCCGCTGAATTTCGGCGGCTTGGTGCGCACTTCTCTACAGGTCCCGGTAGGGTGCTCGCTGAGTGGTCAATCGCCCATTCTCATTGCGCGACTCGTAACGAAAACCAGTAGTAGCGTCGCCAGCAGAACGTGCAGCGAACTGAGCGAAGCGCAAACATGGAGAAAAGTACGTCCAGCGAATGAATCTCACTGGGCTTGAATTGAACCGAGTTGCAGCAAGGGCAAGCGTGCCGGAACCACAGCACGCGCGGTAGCCAATTCGGCCAGATGATGGTCGCGTGATTCATCGTGAGCCTTCGTTCTGCAATACAACTGTACGCGTCGCCGCGCACCATCCGCTTCCCGAGCCTGGACTGAGGCTGCGCAGGAACATCGAGCGAGTCTTCAATTCCGGGCGCTTTTGGGAGCCGCACCCGCAATGGGCTCTCGGCCACTGGTCGAGGAAAGACTGAGTGGGTTCTCCATGGAATCGTTCCTGTTTGGGTCTCCGCCAGCGGGCTCCTCTTGTGAGAAACCAGTTGCGTCCGGCTCGCTTTCGGGTTGGCACAGATGTATTTTCGGGTTGAAGCGGGGCGACAGATGATTCTTAACATCGCTTTGCTTGATGTTGCTCATTTTGAGCTCCAGTCGTTCGGTTGCGTAGTCGCAAAATGCTCGTCTGGAGCGGAGCCTGGGATGCTGGAGGCGAGAAAGGGACAACGGAATGTACTTTCAGCATACGCCGAATGGTGCTGGGATGCGGGGAACCGGGATGATCTTCTGCCTCAAAGGTCCAGCCGAAGACCGAGGTACGGTTACAACGGCGCTCCGTATTCAGGCGGTTACGGGCGGCCCGGGACTCGCAGTGGAAATGAGCGTAGAGTTGAAAGTATGACTGAAACTGCGCGAACAATCCTATTGCCCACAAAGAAGTCTGCAAATTGGCGATGCTCCGATTGCGCGTGGTCTCAACCATTCGTGCAAAGCCTCGAAGTGATACCAAGTGTGCCATCCAAAGCGATTGAGGACGCGTTTATTAGGCACAAATGCACTGAGCATCGACACCCTAAATGGCCCCGATAAAGCCTTTGAAGCGCTTCATGGAGTTTGCGTCTCCAAAGCGTTCGCATGAAACCCGAATGGACAGAGACATGATCGGATGCACTCTGTCTTCCATCTGCTCTAGTACCAGGCGGCGAGGCAAATGCGGACTTGTGCTACACTGGGTTTGCGCTCAGTGATTTGGTCGTGAGCGGCGCTTTGCCCTCTGAAGGCAACTCTGCCTTGCACAGATTTCCCCAAGCCCCTACAGCGTAGCCCTTGAGTTTCCGTCATGGTGACTCAACTCCTGATCCGAGAAAAGGTCAGGAACCGCGCATGCAATGCGTGGAAGAAGGGTGCCGATCGGCGGTGTGCCGAGAGGCGTTTCGTGTAGCGTGGGTCAGTTCCGCGCCAGCATTTTTTTGAATGCTTGCTGCCAGTCCCAGGGACGGTTTCGGTTCTTCCTTACGCACATTTTCTGAAGAAGGCTCGCGCCCATTTGTGTGGCGGCGCGCCTCTTGTGTCCGGTTCCGTTTGCAGGCCTGAATGAAATCTTGGGCTCCCGGAACCAATAGAAAGATTGTTGTTTTGACGACTCAGTTCTCTCAGTTTTCCCTTTCCGCTGCCTTGATGGCACGGCTCAACGCTAACAAATTCGAAATTCCCACGCCGGTGCAGGCGGGGGCAATTCCTCCCGCGCTCGAAGGCCGCGACGTGCTGGCCACGGCGCAGACGGGAACCGGCAAGACCCTCAGCTTCCTCATTCCCATCATTGAAATGCTGCAGACGCCGGATTCGCAGAGAATGGAAGGTCTTGGAGCGCAGGCGCTCATCCTGCTGCCCACGCGCGAACTGGCCATGCAGGTCGAGCAGGCCTTCAAGGCCGTCCGGCCCAGCCCCGTGTACTCGGTCGGTCTGGTGGTCGGCGGCATGAATGAACGTCCGCAGATCGAAGCCATTCGTCGCGGCGTCCGCCTCATCGTCGCCACGCCCGGCCGCCTCGAGGACTATCTCAAGCGCCGCCTTGTTCGCCTTGACCGGATCAAGATCCTGGTGCTGGACGAAGTGGACCGCATGCTCGATATGGGCTTCGAACCGGCCATTCGCCGCATCGCCTCCGTGATCCCTGCGCAGCGCCAAACTCTGTGCTACTCGGCCACACTCGAAGGCGCGGTCAAGCAAGTCGCGCGTAACTATCTCAAAAACCCCGTCCGCATCGAGATCGGCTCGACCATGAAGCCGGCCGAGAACGTCGAGCTGCGCGCCTTCAGCGTGAATCCGGACAAAAAGCAGGAGCTCCTGGAACATTTGCTCAACGCTGAGAACGGCAGCTTCCTGGTCTTCGTGCGCACCAAGCACGGAGCCGACCGGGTCGCACGGCGGTTAGCTCGCTCCGGCCATGCGGCCATCCAGATTCACGGCGACCGCACGCAAGCGCAGCGGAACTCGGCGCTGCGCAACTTCACTGAAGGCCGCCACCGTGTGCTTGTAGCCACCGATGTGGCCGCGCGTGGCCTCGACGTGGCCAACGTCGCCCACGTGGTCAACTTCGATATGCCCAAAGTTGCAGAGGATTTTGTGCACCGCGTCGGACGCACTGGCCGCGCTTCGGCCAGGGGAGTGGCTTCAACCTTTGCCGGACCGGCCGAGCGCGGCGAGTTGCGAAAAATCGAACGCGCGCTCTCGATTCGGATGAGTCACTTCAATGTGCGCGCCGTGGATTCACGGGCCACCAACGAGAACGCGGCGTAGACTTCGTTTCAGTTTCATGCGCGCCCTAGGTTGTATCGACATATAGGGGCGCGTGTCGCCGAGAGCCGATTTTTCCGAGTTCTAGGAGCGACGAGTGACGGATACCGGGTGTCTCCTAGCGAGGAGCGACAACGAAATCGGCAAAATCGGCCACGGCCCAAAGGGTTGCGGCGAAAATCGCGCCATACTTCGTTGTCGTCCTAGGCAGTGGGCCCGCCACAGCCGTCGTCCTCCGCCTCGCCTCCACCCCACAGACGAAAACCTGTCTGCGGGGACCCCGGTGTCTGACCCGATTTTCACTCGCAACGACGCGCACCCCTATATGTCGATACAACCTAGCACCCAACGCCTGGCAGCGATCGGAACGGATCGCAGGCCGGGCGGTTGGCGCTGGGTTCGAGGTTGGGTTGTCGGCAATCCTTGCGTTCTATTGGTTACGTTTTTGATCTTTTTTGACCACGCTTTTCGGATCGATTTGTTGATTCCAAAACAGTTAGCGTCGAAGAACGCCCTCAAAACGGCAAGAAAAATTTGCAACTCCGGCTTTTGACCGGTTTTCTTCGGATCGGTTGTTGATTCCACAATAGTTAGTGTGGAAAATGTGCCCCAAAACGGTAGAAATCCGCGCTCCGCGACTGGTGGGGACGATGGTCTACGACGCTCTTGACCCACAGCGAATGGCGCCGAGGGCGACTCGGGAAGCGCCGAAGTAGTTTTCGGCCTG